>Ga0068707_1000607_pt1 | contig 23966 bp, 21 predicted proteins | sample YNPNPMetaG_FD_66600 | JGI IMG/M metagenome (GOLD analysis project Ga0068707, IMG submission 66600) | Anoxygenic and chlorotrophic microbial mat microbial communities from Yellowstone National Park, USA - YNP NP MetaG | ecosystem: Environmental > Aquatic > Thermal springs > Hot (42-90C) >... | reverse complement strand
TACCTCGTTGCTGGGAACGGGAACACTCACCAACCCTTTCCCAGCCTCTGTTTCCGCTGCCATTGTTTCGGCGTGCCATGTGAGGCATTGATCAAGTGAGGATAAGTAGGTGTTCTCTGAACTCCGTCTCTGACTCGTCTCCAGGTCCACGCGTGGATTCCGCCGATCTGCTACAGCCTGACTGGTGTTATCCGAATTAACTTCCACGTTTTTCACGGCAGATGCCCACCAACAGCGTAAGATTGTTCTTGTCAAAACCTCACATGTCGGGTATAATCTGATTGTATGCATATCTGATATACAGGCAGACTAACTATGAGTAGACAATCGACTCGCGAAACCGCCAGAGTTGGCAAACGTGGCACGGTAGTTATTCCAGCCAAGCTGCGTAAACGGTTCGGTTTCACCGAAGGCTCCCTAATAATCGCAGAAGAGACCAGTGACGGCATCCTTATCCGACCCGCAGTAGCAGTGCCGCTGGAAAGCTACTCTCCAGAGAGAATTGCCGAGTTTCTATTATCCAACGCCGTGGATGCCGCAGACTACGCATCGGCCGTCGACGAGGTAAGACAAATGGGCCTTGACCCAAATAGCATTCCTCACTCCAGGCCAGAATAGCGCGCAGTGGACAAGGTATTCCTAGACGCCAATGTGCTCTTTTCGGCAGCCTATCGGTCGGATTCTCGGCTTCTTGACCTCTGGTCACTTGCAGAGACCGAGCTAGTCACATCGGTCTTTGCTTTGGAAGAGGCGCGCCAGAACTTGTCTGCGCATAGACCACAAGCACTCGCTTGCTTGGATAGGCTTACCGAAGGTTTGACCATAGTTGAAGGGTTGTTGGCCTCCACCCCGGCCGATATAGAGCTTGCCGAGAAAGACTTACCCATCCTTGCCGCGGCAATCTCCGCAAGCTGCTCTCACCTCATCACCGGCGACAACCGGCACTTCGGGGCACTCTACGGACACTGTATTCAAGGCGTTCTCATCCTTACACCTGCGCAATATCTAAAAAGCCGCGCCTGATCACCCCTCATCCGTCACACTTTCCCGCTCGTCTCTATTCTTCTCGGCCTCGGCCAGCTTCTCGAGCAGCGCCGTCGCCCACTCAGCCGGGGTAGTCTCCGGGCCTTTCGGCTCCTCACCTTCACGGGCTATCTTGGTTGCCTTGAGGTCTTTGAGGTGGCAGCGGATCATCCGGTCGAGTCGCTCCGCCGCATCCCAGTCACCAGCTTCCTGCGCTCGTCCCAGCTTGAGGAAGTAGACCGCCACCAACTCCACCTGCATGAAATCCGAGCTCTTGTTGAACACGAAGTCCTGATGGAGCTGCTATCCCTGGGTATCGAGCAGATGATGTAGTTTGCGCGCTTGGTCGGGCGGTTGCGTGGTTTGACTACTTGCCGCTTGATTCCGCTGATGTGCGTCCCAGGCGTCGTCCCAGGTCTTCCGGGAGGCGGCAAACATCTGCTCCGATGGCGGCACGTAGCACTTCACGTTGATCGTGCGAACGGCCCGCTTCAGAGCTTCCTCGCCGATGTGCCGCACTGCCCCGGAGTGGATGGTGTTGAACCGCTCGCGCAGAAGATCTTATGCTCCCGCACTCGGCAAGCAAACCGCAGAAATGCAGGTATTGTTGTTTGCCGAGCAGGCCCCTGTCCATCGACATCCTTGTGAGCCAGCGCAGCACCTCTATCTCCCTGTTCGCCCGTTCCAGCAGCCGCTGTTTGTTCCTGCTATAAGCCGTTTCAACCAGCAGTTCAAGCACCGTGAGCGCCCTATCCGCCAGCCGCTGGCCGAATATGAACCGCTGATTCTTCGGAAAATTGTCCACCCGCTCCAGTATCCATTTCGTGGCGTCATACCAGTTCACAAGCACTATCGGCAGGTCATTTGGGCGGCGCATGGCATGTACCTGGAATTCCAAAAAATCGAGCCCGCCGTAGCGAAAGCGAAGGCGGGCAAAGTGTAAAAGGGCCAAAGTGCAAAGGGCTAGACCCGACGCCTTCTCACACCCAATAGTCCAGCTAACCCGCCAAGCAAAGCGATAATTGATGACGGCTCAGGAACGTAAGACACTCGGAACCCGATCAGGCCGTTCTCGCTGCGCGGGTCATTAATAGAGCGCCGCAACGACTGCAGGTCCTTGCTGATGGAGCCAAATTGACCACCACGCGAGCTTCGGGAAGCACTTTCCAGACCCTCGTTCCACTCCCACACGTTTCCGCCCTGGTCGAACGTGCCATACGCGCTCTCCGAGTTCTCGTGAGTGCCAACCTCGGTTCGCCAGTACGGGCTGCCGATGGTGTATGCGTTGTTGCAGTAGGTGGCGTTATTGCCCGGGTCGAGATCGACCAGTTGGTTGGAAGGAATAGTGTCGCTTTGGGTAGGATACGACCAGTAACCGGCATTTGTTCCGCCGCCTTTATAATAGGCAGCCTTATACCACTCGTCCTCGCTCGTCACCGCCCAACGCCATCCCGCCTTGCGCTGAATCCAGCGGCCATCGGATCCGGTATAACCATTGAGGTAATACGCGCCGTCCTCCGTGGTCGTCAAGTCCTGTGACCCCGTCGGCTGGCCATTGTGCAGCCAATTTGCGAAACGGCAGGCATCCCAGAAGCTCACGTAGTTCACAGGGCGATTCGCCCAATCGCTCGCCACGCTGTAGGAGTAGTTACCGCTGGTGCCGGTTCGCTCAATCTTGCAACCGTAAGCACTGTTCCACATGTAGACATTGTATAGGCCGTAGGTGTCGACCTTTGCCACGGCGTTCAGAAACGCTGCATACTGTCCGGCGGTAACTTCATACTTGCCAATGTTGTAGGTGTAGGATACGGAGCCATAGCCGGTGCTGTCGGACACGTTGCCCGGGTCGCCGACGGTGACAGTCTCCAGGCTTGCAAGTCCGGTCCACGATCCGTCTGGGTTGCGTGTTCCCCCCATGTTGAATACATCTGCTGTTGCGAAAACGCTCAAACTTAGCAGCATGCAAGCCGCTAATACTACTGCAATCATTCTTCTCATTTCACTTCTCATCATACGATTCATTGCGAATCTAAGTGTGTTCGGGCTTCATTATGTCCGCCCGGTATTGCTGAGCTGCAAGAACCGTGCCATGCAACTCCTCCCCGTGAATTTGCCTGAGTTTCTTGCGTACACGAGCGCGAGGAGGCTGAAATCCTGGCAATAGTGCGGGGGCAAATGCGGGTCAGGCCAGAACCCGCATCTGTAGATTATCAACCGGTCTTAGTCTCGCTGATACCGATTCAGCACATCCCACGCAACTGCTTGCCCCCTTGGCTCGGTGAAATTTCGTGATTCCCGGTTGAAAGGTTCAGCGAGAGCGTCTCACGTGAGCCTGCAACCCAGCCGGTGATCCGAAAAGGTCTGCAGTCCTCCACGGGAGATTCGAGAGCTGAACCGACCGAGGAGGCGAAATGCGTCACACCAATCCATTTGAGGGACTCGACGACTATGCCGTCTACCTTGCCCGCGATGCTCAGGCTCCGAGAGCAAGCCCCTGATCCGCTCAGACTGACGCTCCACAGGCGCTTCCAATTCGCTCACACGGACTTATTACACATCCAACTCCCAAAGTCAGGCGTGAACCCCACGAAATCTCCGGAAGGTTCCGTCATACAACGCACAGCTAGATTCCCGCAAGACTGAACTCAATCCCAAATGAAGTCGTCGCAGTAGACGCCTAGAATGTGGGACGGAAGACGACGCGTTGCGTGGTGTTCCTACTTCTTAGCCTCCAGCAGATGCTCAGGCACGTTCCAGCATAGGGGCTCTCACTCTTCACCTGAACAGCGAACCGAACTCAATAGAGGCTAATGCATCTGCATCCTGGCGTGGCAGCCGTTGGCATATCAGCAATTAAGAGGCTGAGCCGGCCCGCGTGTGAGCAGGGCCGGCCCGGGATGGTGAGGAGGCTTAAGGCCTTCGACGTCTTAACGCTAGAAGGCTTGTAAAGATTCCAGAGACCCCAAGCGTGGCAAGCGACGATGGCTCGGGAACGCAGATGGTATCTACGACTACCTGCGATATGTTGGTGCTGTAAGGGAATTGAAACTCCAGCCACTCGGACAAGGGATTTGGCTTGATCTCGATCAGCCAGTTGTAAGTGTACCAGGTTCCATAGGGATGCTGTATGATTGGTCCTGGCGAAGTGATGTTGCTCGCACTCGGAATCACCACCGGCGGCTGATTGTTGAGCGTGTATTTGTCGGACGTGATCTGAACGTAGACATACTTTACTTCGTTGGCGACCGGGCTGTTCGGTATGTACAGCCACATCGGCCCTGGAATTTCCTGCCCCAGAGAGTCAATGTAGCCCACATGGAATGTCGGAATCACTTCTTGATCTGGTCCAGGTACGTAGTCCGGATAAAGGCCATACTGGAAGGTGAGCTGAGCAACCCCGTATGGGTTGTTTGAGATGGTAGGATAGACATTGTATGCCATCGTCAAGTCCCACTCCTGATGGGTCGAACCAGGATCTCCCCTCTGCCAGAGTTTGCCGGTCCAGAGGTTCCAATAATCGTGGGCAAAAGCGTCCTGCGCCGCCGCTATTACCAGCAATGCTGCGACTACGGCGATCACCAGCATTCGTGTCCTCATTTCCTCCTGCACTCCTTTCCTTAAATGTCGAGACGGCTTGATAAGATCTAGTTTCGTTTATAAGTATATCACTCTGTGATATAGTTATCCAACTAGCATAATTACCGCTTTTCTTTAGAGCTTTCTTGGAAGTAACTGTTAGCGATCGGCCACAAGCCCGCTTGTGGGGTTGAGTAGGCGCTGCATGAAACTGCAACGCAAACAAGTGGCTAGCTTATCAGCCCAGGACTTGCGGTGTTTGCCTTCGCACTTGGTGCCGGTTAGGAACCAGCACAGATGTCCCTGTTGCGTAAGGTAGGAGATGCACTTACCACGCAATTTCTCGTGACAGTTCTTCTGCTCCCAGCAGCGGACTTGCGACAGAGCGGCGCCATTTCGGTGAGCTATGAGCAGAAAAAGTAGTATTCGCTCAACCAATTCGGACGGCTGTCGCCACCCCTGTTCATAGCTTTGGATGGCCCTCTTGCTGAATCCGCTGGCGCTAGCAAGCTCGGACTGGCTCATACCCAGCTCGGTCCGTATATCCTTGACGCTCAAGTTGAGTGATCCCAACACGGTGGCACCTCCGTCAGCTCTGTCCGCAGAGTATCACGCGGTAGCATATCTGTCAACGGCAGGTATCGGAAGTGTCTGTTCAGTTCTGCGGGAGCGAAGTGCTATAGTGCAGAAGCAGGATGTTTATTGGCGGCCTGCGTTATCATCTGAGCATAGGCGTCTATGGTGTTGTGTCCCTGCACGGCCCACGTCTCGAATAGCGTACGCAACACACTGGCGGTCTTCCACCCTCGCACGGACCGGCTTTGTGATGGGCCTGGGTTGTCTCTTCAGCGCTGTAGGGTTGGCCACAGGTTGTGCCGCCTTGCCAGACTTCCCTAGGTGCTTCTCCGCCTACTTCGCATGCTTTGCCTCGATGCTCGCCTGGGCCCCCTGATATCTTTGCTGCGTTCGTCTCAATGAAGAGAGTAACTAGTCGGAAACCGGATGCCATTGGAACGGGCGAACCTTCTTCGGCATCGACGCGAGAGGTAGAAACAGATGATGACCGCTCCAACGCTCGCTGCCTCCACACAGCGGACACTGCGGATGTTCCATGACCAGCACCTACACGCGAAAGGGCGATCGCACATACCGGTAATACCTATGTGTCAAGGCAGGCAAGAACGGCTATTCCTCATGCCCCGAGAAGCTTGTGTCCGCCGGTGATATCGAGAAGGCTGTGTCGGACCAGATCCGCTCGATCATTAAGTCGCCGGAGATGGTAGCCCAGACATACCTCGCATCCTGCGATCTCGACTCAGCGGCCACCACGCGATGGGAGGTGACCGACGCTCTGCAGCAGTTCGATCCCATCTGGAACGAGCTTTATCATGCCGAGCAGCGAATGATCGTAGGGGCTCTGGTAGAGAGCGTAACGGTACGCGAAGACGGCCTTGACGTGCGGATCCAGACAAACGGACTGCACTCCATGCTCTCGGTTCTCGGCGACACCAGGGCAGCATACGATGAGAGGACTACACAATGATAGATGAAACGAACCTAGAGCGCGGAGACACAGGCATTGTACTCCGTATACCCATGAAACTGAAGAAACGAGGCGGAAGGAAGGAAGTGATCGTTCCTGATAGCCTGCACGAGCGAGTCAGCAAGACCGACCGCGACGAGGCCTTCGCAATAGCCATCGCCCGTGCCTACGCCTGGCAGGAATTGCTCGACTCCGGGAAATATCGGTCCATTCGCGAGATGGCGAAGTCCCTGGGAGTCTGCGCCACCTACACGAGCCGCCTGCTCCGTTTCACCATTCTCGCCCCAGACATCATCGAAGCCATACTAGATGGCCGGGAGCCGAACGGCTTCTCGCAGACGAAGCTCACCGGTGCGATCCCGGAGGACTGGGAGGAACAGAGGCGGAAGTGGTGTTTTGCAGGTTAGGCTGGACAATACTACCTACGGATCTCTATATGTGCGCGTCATACTTCTCTCCATTCTCCTTGCCGCAAACATCAGACCAACCGCGCCCCGGGTACCATCTCAGTGCGAAGGTACGTCCATCTCTTGCTGCTTCAATCGGAGGCAAGAGGAACTCACGCATAGTTTCGATCACCGCGAGCAGTTCCGGTCCGCGGGCGGCCAGGCCCGACTTCCTCGTAAATGCTTGCCACTGGGCACGGTTAATACCATCCCTGCCAAACTCGTCGGAAAGCCCTATCGGTATGTCTCCCGGGATGCTTGTCTGGCGTCTTGTGAATGTTGCGCGTAGGGCTTCGGACAGCAGGGCACCGTCGAATTCATGGCTCTGGGCCAGTATCCACAGGTCATAGTAATCCTTCATCCTGCTGTTTGCCATGCCCAGAACGACCATAGCCTGCGTCTTCTCAGCAATCACAGTCTCCCGTGGATATGCTCGTAGTCTTGGATTCGGCAGGTCAAGCAGGGATGGAATGATGACAACCTCGGGATCGGGGGTTACGGCATCGCCAAAGCCGATGTCAACCTGTAAAGGTATACGCATCTTGCCGAGGTATGCGTTGATCTTGACTCTGATGCCACCATACACCTGATCTTCCCTGATCTCTTCGGCGGTGACCTCTTCGATTGGGAGTCGAAGCCCATCGTCGCCAGCGGGCAATGAACAGATGTCCTGAAAGACGCGAACGAGTTCGGGAACAGCGCGGTCTCCCGATCCAAGCAAATCAATGTCCCGGGTCATCCTGTGCGGCTCGTCGCTCCAAAGCACAAAAAGAACTGCGCCCTTAAGAACGAAACGGTCGCTGTATGGGGAAACGCCGATCCGGTATAGCAGCCTCTCTCGCGCATACCGGTTCAGGATGAGCATAAAATTCTCGCCAAGCTCTCCGCGCAGGTTGAGCAGTCGCTGTCGGATTGATGCCGACACGTCTTTGGCCGGCTTATCGCTCACGTGACTGACTCCAGGTATGGTCTCATAACATTGGCCACTCGGCAGACCTTTGCCGCTGCCCATATCTCGTCCATGGTAGCCTTCCGCTGCCTCCAGCAGTCACGAAGCGCCTCAAGCGCGACATCAAGCCCGATCTTGTTCCTATACTTGAAGCAGTCTGCTACGGTCTTGGCGGGGCTATAAATACGGGCCAGAACGCCTTCGATCTCGTGCTCCTCGATGCCGTATTCCAAGGCAGTACCCGAGAATCGTACAAACCGCATAGCTGGATACTCGATCTTCGGCATCCACTGGCTTTCACCTATCGCCATCCACACCTCGAATGGGTTCTGGGTGGTCAGGTCATGGAACCGCAGCGCCGAGAGCAGGCATATCACTCCTTTGGGGACCTGAAGAGCTGCTTCAGCAAAGTCGTGGAGTTCAGTCACCTCGGCGTCCGGCAACATATAGATACCTCGCGCGGTGCGTAGCAACAGTCCTTTATCCACCAGTCTGCGCAGGTAAACGCGTGGTATGCCCTTCTCAGCCAGGTCTCTCGGACGGATCACTCGCTTCTCCCTGGCAATGCGCATAATTGTGCTGATAGGTGTCTCGGTCATATCGTTACAATAACTCTGGACATATACGTCAGTCCATAGGCATTGTAACGAGTCCGCGTGCGAACGTCAAGTCCGTAAACATCATAGAGGCGATCTACAACCGTCTCAATCGGTTTGGCCCTGTGCAAACCGACCGCTTTTTACCACTTGTGATTCGAACCTAGCCGCTTTCGCCGCCGATTTTGAGCGTGAAATCTTGAAATCGAGTTGGCTCAAGTTCTCATGTTTCAGAGAGATACTGCGGTTGGGGGGCGAAATGGGCGTTAACGAGATGCACCTCGATTTCAAGGCCAGTCGTCATGGTTGAGGTTCGTGGGAGGGAAAACCGGGCAATCTGAGATTGGAATCACGCGCCGGGAGCAGCATCAGCGCCGTACAAAGCAAACCGGCCCAAAACGCATAGAGAATGTTTTGGGCCGGTGATGTGGTAGCCCCGAAGGGATTCGAACCCTCGATCTCATGGCTGAGAACCATGCATCCTTGACCACTAGACGACGGGGCCGCAAAGGTACGCCTAGATCGACGCTAAAGGAGTATACCATCTAGCTTCGGATGCTGTCAACATTTGGCGCATCGTGAGATCAAGAAGCACACTGATTTGGTATGATTTGGTTCAGTACGTAATGGCAGGACATGCTGGAAGTAAAACACCAAACGTGTATGTCCGATGCCGCCCGACGAGAAAGAACAAAGTGAGCCAACTACACACGGCATAGCTCACAGAGCAAAGAAAAAGAGGGGCCGGCCTAGCCGACCCCTCCTCACCGTGCGTTCTTACTGGACGCTGACGTCGTCGATATAAAGCGGCGCACCGCTAGCAGTGCCCGGATGTGCCGCGCCACCGACCATAATCGTCACGTAACCGCTACCGTCCGAGGTCACCTGCATGGATCGACCAACCCACTGATAGCGCTGACCCCAGTTGTCCGTCGTGATCCACTGATACCGACCATTGTAGTAGGCCGTCATAGGATCCGCCTGGCTTACGCCCGGGTTCCAGCACATTATCGACGGACAGTTGCCGTCCGTATGATACGCATACGCAGTGAACGTCTTCGTCGTGTTCGGCGCGCCCAGGTTCACCGTCTGCCAGATGATACCAATCTTGCCCGGTGAGTCCGCTGTCTGACAGAATGATATACCGCACGAATGACTACCACTGCGCCTTATGCTAGTCTCGTCGAACGTGTTGAAAGGAACAGAAGGATCGTTGTTCCATCCCCACTGACCGTTCGGGTTGGGCAACACGCTCGCCCGACCACTGCAATCCGAACCCCAACCGGTGCTCCAGAAACCGCCTTCCATGTTCCCGTTCTGCACCTTCTCGGTCGGTTGGTTTATCGTGAAGTCACATACCGCCGTGCTGCAAGCACTCACCGAAACTGCCTTCGTCTGCGAGTTGTAGCCCGTCTTGCTTGCAGTCACGTTGTAGCTGCCAGGCTGCACGTCCACAAGCACGTAGCTACCGTCAGCAGCGGTCGTTGTAGAGTAGCCTCCCACATCGGTCGATACCGTCGCAGAAGCCACAGGATTGTTGCTGCCGTCGCGCACGTAGCCCGTTATCTTGCCAGGAGTTCCGCCCTTTGTGACTACAAGCCTTGCATCGTTGAAGTAACAAGTGCCCGCCGGGTTCCACTGATGCCATACCCACAAGAACACCGTCACCTGGCCACTTGAGCCAACTGTCCCGCTGACCTCTTGGTAGTTCCACTGGTTCGGAGTGTTCGTGAAAGCCGTAGTGCGGGAAGGCATAGCGGTTCCACCGTTCGGGTCAACAGCTATCCAGCAAGTCGAGTTCGTCGAAGTCTGGTAAGCATACGCGCTGAACTTAAACGAAGCACCAGGAGTGAGACCGCCCACCACCTGAACTATACCGGACTCCCCGCCCTGGTAGTTCAAGTCAACACGCTGCGCAATGCCAACTTGTCCGCCGAAGTTGTAGGAAGACCACTGGCAGTTGCTACCGTGGTCACTGGTTCTGTAAGTCGCACCCCAGCTATTCGCCATCGTGCCGCCCCAGAAGCTAAAGAACCCGCCCTCGAAGCTGCCGTTGGCCAACACATCTTCCTGAGTAATCATCGACAAGTTGAAGTTGCACTGAGTCGTCTGTCCAGCGGTCACAGATATGTTGCTCTTGGTCTGGCTTTGGTAACCACTCTTGGACGCTACAACAGAGTATGTCCCGCCAACTACGTCGTTGAGAGTGTAGGTCCCATCACCAGCCGTCGTCGTAGAATAACCCCCGCTCGTCGTCGATACAGTCGCGCCACCAAGCGGATCGCCGCACTCGTCGTTAACCACACCCTGGATTCGGCCAACGTTGGGGCGCAGCGTGAAGTTTACGGTAGTCGTCTGGTTCGAAGTGACCTGCACGTTAGACTGGCTCTCCGTCAGATAACCGCTCTTGGATGCCTCCACAGTGTAAGAACCAGGCACCACGTTGGATAGAGTATACCCACCGCTAGAGTTGCTCGTGGTGGAGTAACCGCCTGAGGTAGTTCTCACCGTGGCGCCGGACACAGCATTGTTGTTGTTGTCCTTGACCGTTCCCGCGATCGTTCCAGGCACCAACGTAAGCGCAAAGTCCACTGTCGTGGTCTGACCAGCCGTTACCGTCTTGTTCGATTGCGTCTGCGACGTGTAACCCGTCTTTGACGCCGTCACGTTGTAGGTCCCCGGAGTAACACCGTTTATCCTGTAGGAACCGTCCGCCGCGGTAGTAGTGGAGTAACCACCCGTGTTCGTGGTGACCGTCGCCCCAGCTAGCGGGTTGTTGTTGGTGTCGCGCACATAACCCGCTATCGAACCCGTCGTCGGCGCGCTTGCGCTCGTGCAGTAGAATATCTCGGAGTTCGTCCGGTTGCTGTCGTCCTGCCAAGCAACGTGCACAGAGTTGTCGTTCGTTACAACAATCGCCGGACGCACGCTCTCTCCGTTATTCTGCGAGAGGTTCTTTCCGGTCGTCCAGCCCGAGCCGTTGTAAACGACGTGCATTATGTCGTTCTTGCCGTTGGTCCCCTTGAAGGAGTAGACGATATGCTTCTTGTTGTTCTGGTCGACAGTGATCACAGGGTAGTGACCATAACCGATTATTCTCGGTGTGGTCCAAGCGCTGCCGGTCCACTGAGTGAACATCACTCTGTAACCGGCTTCCGTCCAAGCTCCCAGCCAGACAATGACCGGGTTGTTGGAATTGTCCAGCGCAATCCTGGGCATCATATGCTCCGCGCCCGTGTCTATCGTCTGCGCCGTCTGCCAAGAACCGCCAACGTTCTTGCGATAGATAAGGTTGTTGCCGGAAACCCAGACCGCGTGGAGATTGCCGTCCGTCCCCATCACCATGTCGGGTGTCCCGTAGCGACTGGAAGTGCCCAGATCAGTAAGCGACGACCAGCTCCCATTTCTCACGGCGTATTTCACGTTGTGACTGGTGCCAGCGTTGTCGATAAGGTGAACCTTGCCCGAGACACCTCTTACTAGCCTCGGATACCAGTTCATCCCAGTGAAGATAGTTGTAGCAGAACTCCAACCGCTCCCGCTGTTATAGGACTCCTGCAACGTAAGGTTTTCCCTACCCGCCGTGGTGTCGAAAACGGCGCGGACAATGTTGTCAGTTGTCTCGGCAATGCTCGGATAAGCACCAGGCGCTATACCGACGGCAGTTGCCCAGATTCCGTCCGATCCTCTCTTTCGGTAGTGGACGTAAGGGTCGGTGATGTCGTAAGCAAGATGCAACCCGCCATCGTTCGCCTTCGCCAACACCACGTTCGAACAAGCGCGGCTGGACGATTGAACCGCCGTCGGTGAGTTGAACGTCATCGGGTTGGCTACGGACGTGATCTGGATGCCGTTGCTTGAAACCACGTTGCTCGCAAGGCCAGCGTTGTTCATCGCGCGCACGTTGATGTAGTAAGTGCCGGCGCTAAGTGCCTGCGAGTGGACCATTTCAAGATCGGAGCCGGAGTTAGTCCATCCCCACACGTTCGTCGAGCCGGGCGAGGTTCCGATGGAGTATTCGTAGTGATGAATACCGCTCTCCGGATCACTCGCCGCATTCCAAGTAGCGTGCAGGAACGTGGCTATGTCCTGGGTATCGCCATCGTCATACACCGGACCGTTGAAAACAGGCCCCGTCGTGTCCTGGGTGGTGAAATCGGAGCAACCGGCATAATACATCTGGGGGCTATCGCTTGGCCACGACTCCCAAACAGTCCACAATTGGCCCGTAGATTCCGCGCAAACTCGCGGAGTAGTCGTGTAACCGAAACTTATTCCCTTCGAAACCAGTTCTTCCTCGTCCCACTGTCCGTAAATGAATCTTCTACCATACACGTAGTTCTGCGTTCGGTTTGCTGGGCAGTAGACCACGTAGAAAGATGCCGTGCCCGGAATTGCCGTAACAGTAGCTCGGTAACCATCACCAAGGCTTCCCTGCGAAGACCACCCCTGAGAGGGGTCGTAGAATCTCCAGCAAACATTGCTTACTTGATCCCAAACCACCATTACTTGGTTCAAGGCATTTACGGCTATGGACGGCCTGGCCACGAAGTCGCTTCCCGTGTTTGTGGATACCACAACTTCCGGACCCCAGCTAGAGCCATCCCAACGTTTATAGCATATTTGCCAGACTCCATTGATCTTGCGACCATAAGGACGATATACGCTGCCATCATACGGCGAACGGCAAATTCCTTCGACGGCGTAGGAGTTGTCCGTAATGACACTCATCGAATTGACGCCGCTCATGGAAGAGCCGTTCCAGATGTTGTATTTCAGGTCCTTTTCGTAGGCCTGCCAGTGAGCCACGACGATGTTGGGGCTACTGCCGGTGCCTTGCGGGCAGAGCTGGGGCGTCTTAGCCTCTCCACCTCTGCCGGACGGGTAGCTATACGCGGTTACGGCGTACGTAGTCCAGTTCACGCCCCCGTTTGTCGACCTTGCCGCATGAATCTGTTCGTTATTTTCGGCCCAGTTCTCCCAAGCGGCCCAAATGGACCCATCCAGACCTTGCACCAGGCTAGACAAACCACCAGGCCAAGCCGAGTTCGGGACGTTGTATCTGGAGCCTAGTCCCTGGTTGTAACGGCGATACTTGATTTGCCAAGGCGCGCCTGAGGGCGCATACTTATACATTGAGTGGAAACCACCGCCCGATGCGGGAAAGATCTGGGGATCCTTACACGAGGTCTCCGATGAATCGTTCAACAACCCGGCGTTGCCCCAGGTTGCGGCAGCCGCTGCCCCCATCGTTAGCGCTGAAAGAACCAGCGCGACTACCAAAGTAGATAAAACTCTCTCACGTCGCATTGCAAACCCTCCTTTGCGAGATGACATAAATGACACTCCTTACCACGAGACGACAAAGCGTCTCCGACGATATGAACCTATTTAGCGATAACTTCCACCTCCCTTGTTGTTCTTCCGTAGCGCCCGCCCGATGCCGGCATGAGCAAAACACCTGGTTTTACACCTTATTTGGTCTCGCGCATGCGGTAACAGGAAGATATACCTCGCACCACTTGCACTCAATACGCCCAAGTTAGCGCCGCTTTCCCCACACTCGCACAAGAAAACCAAAGCAATGCGGACCTACGGAAACGCCTTTTGCCAAAAGACCACAAAAGCGCCACACATTTTATTGCCAGTCACTTGCTCACAAATACTTCGAGCCGACACGACCCAACTCGTAAGCCAATAGCACCAATGCCACGACACAGTATTGCACGAAAGGGGAACAACTTTGAATGTCGGACTTAAGAATGAATGATCGTCACAAACAGAACACGAAACAAGGGGCTGTAGCAACGCTACAGGGATGACTGCAAGAAAGAATACCTTCCGGGGAATTGCCACACAAACCATTCCCTTACCCCTTCGCCAAACACAGCCAATGCTGCGCCAACCGGCGTGTAGCGGATAGCGCTGACCCTAAAAATCGCGCTACACCTTTATTAACTTTACCATACTTCGTAAAGACGTGGTTGTTAATAGCTCAGCCAATTTTTTCGACGACTACAGATAATTGGAGGTGGAGACCCTTGCGTTTGGGATAACTTCGACAATTTGCGGCAAACTCCAGACCAGCCCTATGGCGTCGAAACTAAGACATCGCTTCCAAGTACTTTTCTGCGGCGGTTGCCGCTATGGCCCCGTCGGCGCACGCCGTCACTATCTGACGCAGGAACTTGTGCCTTACATCGCCCGCCGCGAACACGCCGGGGATATTCGTTTGCATGTTCTCGTCGGTGATAATATAGCCCTCGTGGTCGAGGTCGATTTCACCTTGAAGCATTTTTGTATTGGGGTCGTTGCCGATAAGTATAAACACGCCGTCTGCAGGCATCTTAGATTCTTCTTTCGTATGTACGTTTTCGAGCACCACGTGGTCAACGCTGTCCTTGCCGCCGATTTGCTTGACCACACTGTTCCAGCTCACTTTGATCGTCGGGTGTGACAGCGCTCTCTCCTGTATTATCTTTTGAGCACGGAACTTGTCGCGCCGGTGCACGATGTTGACGTGACTTGCATACTTTGCAAGAAAGACCGAGTCTTCCACGGCCGTATCGCCACCGCCAACCACCACCAGCTTCTTGTCGCGGAAAAATGCCCCATCACAAACAGCGCAATAACTGACTCCCTTGCCCAAGAACTCGGCCTCGCCAGGTACGCCCAGCCTACGCGGTTTTGCACCAAGCGTAAGCACCACCGCCTTCGCGACGATTTCCTCGTTGTCCGCCGTGTAGAGCACCTTCTCGCGGCCGTGTAGATCCATCCGCACGACCTCGGCAAAACGCGTCTCCATTCCGAACTTCTCGGCCTGTTGGCGCATCACTTCGCCAAGGCTCATACCCGGTCCGCCAGTGTAGCCGGGGTAGTTTTCGATGTTCGCACACATCATGAGCTGGCCGCCCGGGTAGCTCTTCTCCACAAGCAGTGTGGATAACCTTGCTCTCGAAGCATACATCCCCGCGGTCAGTCCGGCCGGACCACCGCCAAGCACAATTACGTCGTACGTAGTGGTCTCCCCCTTACGATGTTATCAATTCAATTATACAGCAACCAATGCCCAAGGAAAACGAGGCAGCCGTCAACCCGTCTTTTCACCTTGGCTAAACGCCCTCTATAAACTAAATGGAGAGACCCGCTGCTCCGATATGCCCAAGCACGACGTCGAAACACCGCTTCCAGAGCCTCGCTCGAAGGCGCACCAATGAGCGGCTTGGCACTCCTATCCGTCGCCCGTTGGTATCAATCGCAGCGTTCGCCCGTCAGACCGCACACCCCGAACTTTAGCCGACATTGCTCCGCCTCTCGTCGATGATCTCGTCGGACTCTAGATAGCTGAGGCGCCTTATCGACTTCGCGCGGCCGCTGGATTCGTCCACGTCCACCAACACTCCCTGCAGCATAGCCTCACCATCCGCAAGCTGGAACTTTGTGGGAATCTGTGAGATGAATTTCTCTATCACAACCTGCCTATCAAGACCCAGTACCGAGTCTCGAACGCCGGTCATTCCTGCATCGGTGATATAAGCGGTGCCTTTGGGCAAGATGCGTTCGTCGGCGGTTTGTGTGTGGGTGTGCGTACCGATTACGGCAGAAACGCGGCCGTCCAGATACCAGCCCAGCGCCACTTTTTCCGACGTCGCCTCGGCGTGCACGTCGACGATAATCACGCTGGCCTGCGCCGCAAGCTCTGGAAGAATCTCGTCGGCGCGCCTAAACGGGCAATCCATCGGGTTCATGAACACGCGACCAACCAAGCTTAACACCCCAACCTTGCCTTTGTTACCCACGTCGAACATACCCCACCCTGCTCCCGGCGCACCGGGCGGATAGTTGGCAGGTCTGATCAGACGATGTTCGTCCTTGAAGAGAGCAGCGGCATCTCGCTTTGCGAATGAGTGGTTACCGAGGGTAATGACGTCGACGCCGCATGCGAACAGCGACTTGGCGGTAGGCTGGGTAATACCCAGACCGCCGGCAGCGTTCTCACCGTTGACTATGACAAAGTCCGTCGAAAGACGAGAGCACAGGACCCCCAGCATTCTGCCGACAGCCCTGCGCCCGGGACTTCCTACTACGTCTCCAATAAAGAGTATTCTGATCACTGGTTCTACTTAGCGTAGTCGATGGCTCGGACCTCCCGGATCACCGTCACTTTGATTTGGCCCGGATACTCCATCTCTTGCTCGATTCGCCTGGCGGTATCATAGGCCAACTTTACCGCCGCGTCGTCATCGATCTCCGTCGGCTTGACCATAACACGGATTTCGCGTCCGGCCTGGACCGCGTAAGTCTTTTCAACACCGGCAAACGAGTCGGCGATGGTCTCGAGCTTCTGGAGCCGCTTGACGTAGTTTTCGAGTGTCTCGCGCCTCGCGCCCGGTCTCGCCGCCGATATCGCATCGGCCGCCAGAACAAGCACGGCCTCCACCGAGTGCGGTTCGATATCGTTGTGATGCGCACCCGCCGCGTGAATAACGTCCGGTGGCTCGTGGTAACGCTTGAGCAAGTCCATCGTGATAATGGCGTGCGGCTTTTCGACTTCAAAGTCGATCGCCTTGCCCAGGTCGTGGAGCAGACCAGCGCGCTTGGCCAGCGGGACATTTACGTCCAACTCCGCCGCTATGGCTCCGGCCAGGTGCGCCACCTCTATGCTGTGCTGTAGCACGTTCTGCCCGTAACTAGTCCTAAACCGCAGCCTTCCGAGCAATTTCAGAATCTCGGGGTCAAGGCCGGTGACTCCGGTCTCGAACACAGCCCGGTCTGCTGCCTCTTTCATTTTGGCTTCGGTCTCGGCCTGCGCCTTGGCAACCATTTCTTCGATGCGACCAGGATGAATCCTCCCGTCCAAGATTAGGTTGCTGAGAGCATTTCGCGCAATCTCTCTGCGCACAGGGTCAAACGCCGAGACAACGACAGCCTCGGGAGTATCGTCGATTATCAGATCAACGCCGGTAAGCGTTTCAAATGCCCTGATATTGCGTCCTTCACGGCCGATTATACGACCTTTCATATCATCGCCCGGCAGAGGCACGGCGCAAACGGTCGTTTCCATTGCCTGGTCGACAGCACATCGCTGAACTGCGAGCGTGATAATATCGCGCGCCTTGCGATCGGCCTCGTCCCTGGCTCTCTCCTCGGCCTGTTTAATAATACGAGCGGTTTCCCGCTCCATTTCTCGGTCAACCTGCCTAAGAAGCTGCTCTCGGGCGTCCTCCGAAGACATTCCGGAGATTTTCTCAAGTTGACACCTTTGCTCAGCTACGAGCCTTTCGGCCTCCACGAGCCTTTGTTGGACTTCCTGTTCTTTTTGTGCTACCGCACGTTCCTTGCGGTCCAAGTTATCGGATCTTCGGTCTAACGTCTCTTCCTTCTGCGTCAGCCTTCGCTCTAACCTCTGGATATCAGCCCGTTTCTCTCTGTTCTCCTTTTCGATCTCAGCCCTGATCTTGAAGGCTTCTTCTTTGGCCTCAAGCAAGATCTCTTTTCTCTTGGCTTCGATCTCCTTTTGGAGTTGCTCCTCTCTCTGTTCTATGTCCGCCCTAGCGGACTTCACTTTAAGTGCTAAAGGTCGAAGATATAGATAGTAGGTTGCAACACTTACTGCGCCACCGACTGCCAGGCCGATTAGCGCGATCAATGCGTATTCCATATCTTGTCCTCACCTCCTGTTGTAAAAAGGATGTGAGGTAGAGCGAAAAGTGTAATGCAGATCCCGCTGCTTGGCGCATCTTTGCGCCTGGTATCCTCCTCTCGATATCAATCGTCAATATCGGCAACAAGCTCGTTGAGAACTCGGTTAATGACTTCCCAACCAAACCCTCTCCTCCGAAGGAAATAGCCCAATCTTTTCTTCAAAGACGGGTCCTCGGGGTTCATCTTCTCCAACCTGGCTCGCGCCGACTCCAAGGCGGAGGACTCTTCCTCCTCCTCGCCAAGATTTTCCAGCGCCTCTTCGACGGTCGCCGCCGCCACACCCTTCGACCTGAGTTCCCAGGCCAACCGGGACTTACCCATCGGCTTCGACGCCATTCGCGCTTTCACCCAATCTCGGCTGAAGTTCCCGTCATCAAGAAGCCCAGCACGGCAGAACCTGTCAATGACCTCATCGGCTACGTCCTCGGGGTAGCCCTTTTCGACCAACCTCCGCCGAAGCTCTGACACGCTGCGATCTCTGTAGTTTATGAGTCGCAGTGCGCTCTCCCTCGCTTTTCTGAGGGTTTCCATCCTCGTTAACTCGGCCAGTGTCAGCGGGTCGAGCTCCTGACCCACCCTCAGATTAAGCGCGGCTATGACCTCTTCGTGCACTCCAGCGACAAATTCGCCGTCCACAAACACTGATCGCCTGTTCCCGCGCTTCTTCTGGCACTCGATGGCAGTGACGGTACCCATCGGTTCACTCAGTTTCAGCGGGTGCTGCCGCTGCGACTGGCTTCTCCGCGGCGGAACCGTTCGCCCGTATCAGCTTCTCGAGCTCATCCAATAGCTGAGGGTTATCTTCCAAATACTTCTTCGCGTTTTCCCGACCCTGTCCGATGCGCATGTCTCGGTAGGTATACCACGTACCTGTCTTCGCTAGAATCCCCATATCGGTTGCCATATCCAGAATGCCGCCGCTTTTGGAGATGCCTTTGTTGAACATAATGTCGAACTCGGCCTCTCTGAACGGCGCGGCTACCTTGTTCTTGGCAACTTTCACCTTCACTCGCGTTCCAACAGCCTCGCCGCTAACCTTGAGGGTCTCGATGCGCCTTACTTCCAGTCTGACGCTGGCCCAAAACTTGAGCGCTCGTCCGCCGGGGGTGGTTTCGGGATTGCCAAACATAATCCCGATCTTCTCCCGGATTTGATTGATGAATATTGCGGCGGTATTGGACTTTGAGATCGAACCGCCAACCTTGCGCAAAGCCTGTGACATGAGTCTCGCCTGAAGCCCGACGTGGGAGTCGCCCATATCACCCTCAATCTCGGCTTTTGGAACCAGCGCGGCCACGCTGTCGAGCACTACAACATCCACTGCCCCGCTGCGAATCAGCGCATCCATTATCTCCAACGCTTCTTCCCCAGTGTCCGGCTGTGACACCAGTAGCGAGTCTACGTCCACGCCCAACTTAGCCGCATAAGCCGCATCAACCGAGTGTTCCGCATCCACAAATGCTGCGACTCCGCCCATTTTCTGAGCCTCGGCAATGACGTGATACGCAAGAGTGGTCTTACCCGAGGATTCCTGCCCGTAGATTTCTGTGATCCGTCCGCGTGGAATTCCGCCAACTCCAAGGGCCATATCCAGCGCTATGGATCCCGTGGGAATGACGGCTACATCGATCTTGGACTTCTCGCCGAGTCGAATTATAGAACCGCGACCAAACTGTTTCTCAATCTGCGCCAGAGCCAAATCCAGCGCTCGCTCTTTGTCCATCTAGGAGTCCCCTCCCTGGCTAGCCCTATCCCAGTTCGAAAACGTTCAAGGGCGTGTATATGGGCCCGTCACGATGCAGATCGCTCTGCATTACTGCCACGCTGGTCACCCGCTGTCTTCCCAGTTCGGCTACGCTTGCCTCCTGGATTCCCGCGACCAGTCCCGCGGGGCTGCGGTCGGCCTTAACTCTGCCGATGGTTATGTGCGCTTTGAACGGTTTGTCTTCTTTCGCGAATCCGGCGCGAACCAACTCGAATTCCACCCTAGACGCCAGTTCGATCAAGCTGTCGCGGCCTTCCTCGACCGCTACCCAAACGACTCGCGCGCGCGACGGACTCGGAAACGCGCCAAGTCCACCAACCGACAAATCGAACGGCTGAACGCTCCCGGCCGCTTTTTCCACCGCGCCGTAAACCCGCGGCAGCTCATCCTCTCGGACGTTGCCCAGGAACTTGAGGGTGACGTGAAACAGATCTGCCGCAACCCATTTCACGTCTGGGGCGAGCTTCTTGACCCGCTCTTGAACCTCTGAGATCGACCTCTTAAGGTTCTCGGCGAGCAATACAGCTACGAATGTGCGGACGACCTTCATATTGGTCTGCTGAAGAAGGCCTATATCAAGAACATCCGAAGCATATTCAGTGCCATCTGCGATGTCCTCAGCTTAATATCCACCCTGCCTCCGGAGAACTGGTGCCTCACTACTTGGGTCTGCTCACCGGAGCTTAGGGCCATATATACCAGCCCTACCGGCTTTTCGGGTGTTCCGCCCGTGGGCCCCGCGATCCCGGTGACTGAAACACCTATATCGGATTGGGCGACCCGTCTTATGCCTTCGGCCATAGCGGCAGCAACCTGTTCGCTCACCGCACCGTGCTCAATCAGCAACTGCTCAGGGACGCCCAGCATGCTCTGCTTGGCTTTGTTGGAGTAACCAACCACCCCAGCCAGCAGCGTCGCCGAGCTTCCCGGCACGTCCGTAATTCTGTTAGCTATCAGCCCGCCCGTACAGCTCTCCGCAATCCCCAGGGTCAGCTTCCGCTGTATGAGCAATGCAACTACAACTTGCTCGAGTGTCTCGTCATCGCGACCAAAAACCGCGTTACCAAGACAAGAAACCAACTTGTGGTCCATCTCGTCTATCAGCGCCTCGGCCCCGTCCACACTAGGCGCGGAGGCGGTGATTCGCAGATGAATCTCCCCACTACTTGCCAGCGGCGCAACGGTCGGGTTTGTGCCGGCAAGCAAGTGTTTAATTCTATCTTCTACACTCGACTCGCCCAGACCTGCTATTCGCAGGACTCGTGATCTTATCACTCCGGCGGCTTCGCCGACACGTTCTCTCAGGTAAGGCGCCACCCGCTCTTTCACCATCGGGACAAACTCCCGAGGCGGACCGGGAAGCACCACGACAACTTTGCCGTCTTCGGTCTCGAAGGCCGCGCCCGGCGCCGTTCCCAATGGATTCGGCAACACCCGTCCGCGCCGCGGAATCATCGCTTGCTTCAGGTTAGACTCGGGCATCTCGACGCCTCTGGCGGCGAAAAACGCCCGCAGACGATTTGCGGCGTCTTCGTCCATCACCATCTCATCGCCGACTACTTCGGCAACCGTTTCCTTGGTGATATCGTCTTGTGTGGGTCCGAGACCGCCTATGGTAAAGACAATGTTCGCACGGCCCAACGCAAGCCTGAGCGCGTCGGCCAATCTGGCACGATTGTCGCCTACAGTAACCCGGTAGTGCAGGCTGATGCCAAATTCGGGCAGCAGTTTGGACAGGTAAGCTGCGTTAGTATCCACTATCTGCCCAAGCAGCAGCTCGGTTCCGACCGATACTATCTCAGCGCGCACCCTGGGCCCTCCTTGTAGCCGCAATTTATTATAACCCAAGCGAGATCGACTAGCAAGAAAGATCGCGGTCGATGGCAAACACCTAGTGGCCTCGCCAGCGAACACAGGATTATCTACCCTAAGTAGATGCTCCGCGTCACGCTTGCGCGTCTATGGCTTTCGCAGTGTTAGCAAGAACACGAAGTCCTCGGTCGCCTGGATTGCATGGCGATAATCGGGCGGCATGTAGAAGTAGTCACCTGCGCGAACGTTGTGATCGGTCTCGCCCAGGGTGAAAATGGCCGATCCTTTGATCACGTAGACTGTCGCGGCCATTGTGGTCGTGTGCGGCGATATTCCCTCGCCCTTTGGCATCATGAAAAGGGTTACGTTGAAGTGGTCGTTTTTGTCGACCACGATGCTAAGTATTCCCTGCTTAGGCATATTGATTGAGTCTATCAAATTCTTGATTTGGTCTGACATCTCTTACTCCTTAATCTTATGCTCAGACTCACTTGTCCATCCCGACCCAAGCGACCGTCGTTGTGCACACGGCCACCGTCAGTCCCTAACATAGCCACGGTCATTCGCAATCCAATCGGGACTCCGAATCATACACCCTATTTTGCGCTTTCGCCGACATAAAAAGCGGGCGAAAAGACCGCCAGTAAGTGAGTAAATGACAACAGACCGCTAAAGGACAAGTGCGGTCGAAAATCATCGGGAAACACAGAACGACGACGCTGCATAGAATTGGCAAACGCGGTGTCGTCAGGTACGCACAAATGAGACGGCTCAGTCGGACAGTTATGCGCCAAAGCTCAACTCACTTGATTCCCATTGCGTGCAGATTGCGCAGTGAAATAGCCAGGCTCTCAAACGGGTCACGCTCACATTCGTCCTGCTCGACTATATACCACTCAACTCCAGCCTTTTCGCAGGCAAATAGGATCCTAGGCCAGTTGAGGTTTCCCTCACCAACCTCGGCCATAATTGGCTTCCCATCACGAACGGTCATGTCTTTGAGATGCACAAGCGGCACTCTGCCCGCAAGATGCTCAATCCAATGCGACGAATCTCCTCCACCGTGCTGAATCCAGTAGGTATCTATCTCAGCCTTCACGTAGCGCGGGTCGGAATCTTCGTAGATGATTTGAAGCCCGGTGCGATCGCCGAATCTCTCTAACTCGAAGCTGTGATTGTGGTAGCCGAAGAACACGCCGTCTTTGGCGAGTCGTTTGCCGATCTCGGTGGCTTCCTTCGCGAACCTGCGGAAGCCTTCGGCGTTCCAATATTCATTGGGCAACGAACCAATTGCCGCATATCTGCACTCGATAGTGTGATGCTCCTCAATAACTTTCTCCGGCTCATCTTTCATTCGCTGAAAAGGGATATGAGTTGCGCAGCAGATGAGGCCGTTATCGTCCAGCATCTTCTTAAGCTCCGAGTAATCAATCGCACAGACTCCCGATATCTGCACCACATCGTAGCCTATCTTCTTCACCTTGGCCAGACTCGCCGCCAAGTCTTTGGGGGTTTTGGCAAAATCTCGCAAAGTATACATCTGCGCCGCGAGTTGTGTCTTAGCCATCTTTTATTCCTCCTCATCGGCCGCCGCCGATTACAACAAGTGGTAATTAGGGCTGCGGGTCAACAATATCCTTCATCACCATAGCGAATAGGTTGGTCTTGCACTGGGCATCACGCAAAAAATGATACCGAATTTGCCGCTGAGCTGGAGCAAAACCGGAACAAGCGTCGTCATACAAACAACTATTGCCGTGTCTCGCTGCCCTTGACAATGCCAAGTTCTGGGGTATCATAAATACCGGTGCGAGCAAACACGGAATAGGTGATTGCTCGCATCACGTGTGGAAGGTAATTAAGAAGATGTCCGACAACGTCAAAAGATATGATCTGAGCATCGACCCGGATGATCATGCCGTCGACTTGCTCCGTGATATAAGGGCGGCAAGCGATCACGCCAGGCAACGGCTTGCCGCGCAAAAAGCCGAAGCATCACGTCATCAGGAACAGGGCCGATCGCGTAAGTTAACCGGAATTCTGATTGGCATAGGCGCGGTTTTGCTCGTGATGCTATCCTATTGGATCGTATTCGCGAGAGATGAAGTCGAGCAAGTGACCGTCACTTCTCGTCAGGTAACCACTAGCCAGATTCAGGCTACCGTTCCAACCTCCGTCACGCCCAACCCCTCCTACAGAACCAACCCGCCGACACCGTCGCCCACCGCACCAGTTGGCCGCGACTCGCAGTTGGTTCAGCATCCGCCTGACGGCTACGAGCAGCCTTCGGACAGTCCAGGGATGTAAACCGGCCTAAACGTGTTATAGGTCCGCGGCATCTAGTTTAGACAGAGTGTATTGCAAGGCGTCTGAGGTCAGGACGCCGTTTTCGGTATAAACGGCATCGAAGGCAGCTAGCGGCGCGATCTCGAAGTAAGAGTTCATTCTCCGTAGTATGAGGCGTTTTCCGGGGCTGGCGGCGTATTCACAAAAGTTTCATCAGGTACTTTTGTGTGGGCTGTATAAGCGGTATGCGTGGACGAACGGACGC
>Ga0068707_1000606_pt1 | contig 23971 bp, 24 predicted proteins | sample YNPNPMetaG_FD_66600 | JGI IMG/M metagenome (GOLD analysis project Ga0068707, IMG submission 66600) | Anoxygenic and chlorotrophic microbial mat microbial communities from Yellowstone National Park, USA - YNP NP MetaG | ecosystem: Environmental > Aquatic > Thermal springs > Hot (42-90C) >... | reverse complement strand
GTTCGAATCCGGCTTCCTTCAACACCTTCTCAACGAGTTTAGATTCTTCAGTCCGCATTGTATGCCATCGCGGTGTATCGTCTGTCTTTTTCACGACAATTCTCCCTTCACCCAACGGTAGATGTGCCGACAAGTATTGAGCAGATCTTTTGTCTCTCCCGTATCGCGACGACCTATTTCATATCGCAAGGCCACGGACCATCGAAAGCGACGCATTCTAACGGCTAATGAGACTGGCAGAGCAACTCCAAAGTGGGTTTTGAGTATCCCAAGCAACTTTTCCGGGGCGTGCATCTCGGAGCCTCTTGTGATCTGCCGGAGCCACCTTGCCCTACTTCTATCATCGGCCTTGTGTAGAATCAGTGCCTTCAAGGCACACTCTACAGTATATCCGCCCAGGTATTGAGCATCCAGGTTCAACTTCATCTTGAGCAAGGCCTCAGCGGCCTTCAATCGCTGGGCCGATGCCTTCAGAAAGTCGTGGCTTGTCAAAGGCGGCACCGCTATTTCTCCACAGCAAGGTGATACTTCAGTGTGTGCACCTCAATTGTAGGCAGCTTTCCTGTCGTTGTGGCTGCCGAAACGACAATCGCACTCCGCCATTTTGTTCGTCGCCGACGGCGGAAAGGCCCACTTGTCGGGTTTGCAAATCTATGATGTGAGGAGTTTTTCACCCACCGATCAGAGAGTTGGCAATTGCCAGGGATCCCGCCGTGGTTCTTTGCGGATGCCGTCGAGCCATTCGTTGGCCTCGACCGGTTCCACGAATCGCCAGTTTTTTGGATCCCACTTAAGCCGTTTTCCGGTCCAATAGGCTAGGTTCCCCAGATGGCACACGGTGACCGAGCGGGCGCCGACCTCGACGGGACAGATCGGTTGCCGATTTTCACGAATTGCATTGAGCCAATCGCGGTGGTGGCCCGGCGATTCGTAGAGCCTGATCTTTTCGCTCTCTTTCAGCGGTTCCTTGACAACGTCTTCCGGCCAGCTTTGCAGTTTGCCGCGATCCACATAGACAACGCCATCCGTGCCCACAAAATTGACGCCGCCGCGGCCGTCGTAGCCACCATGGATGAGTTCGACCCCATTTTCATACACGAAACGGACGCCGGAACCTTTTTCGGGCTCATCGGGCGGGATGATCTCCACCGGCCCGGAATCGTCCATACCAAGCCCCCACTGGGCGATATCAAAATGATGCGCCCCCCAGTCGGTCATGCCGCCGCCGGAGTATTCCCGATAGGACCGCCATGCCGGAAAATGATCGTGCATTCCCCGCGGGCTGAGGACCGAATTGTACGGCCGCATCGGCGCCTGTCCTAACCAAAGATTCCAATCCAAACCCGGCTCCATAGGTTCTTCCGGGAGATCACACCACCGACTTGGACCGCCCACCGAGGCATACACCTGTTTGATCTTTCCGATCCGACCGTTCCGAACGGCTTCACAGGCTGTTCGAAATTCACGACCCGATCGCTGTTGGCTGCCGGTTTGGAAAACCACCCCGTATTTGTTCACCGCATCGATGCAGAGTTTGGCCTCAGCAATCGTCAACGTGAGCGGCTTTTCACAGTAGATGTGTTTCTTCGCCTTGCAAGCATCCACGATTGGATGTGTATGCCAGTGGTCGGGTGTGGCAATCACCACACCGTCGATATCGTTTCGGGCAATAAGTTCCCTGTAATCGTTATAGGCCGCACAATCCTCGTTTTCGTATTTCTTGTTGACCTTGTCCCGAGAGACATTGCGGCGCGTGGTATCGACCTCACAGACGGCGAGGACATGAACGTCCTGCATTCCCAGGAAGGCGTTCAGATGGTATTGATTCTGTTTGCCCATCCCGATGAAGCCAAGAGTCAACCGCTCACTGGGCGGTGGTTGCTGCGCGCTGCCCAAGGCCGTTCGGGCAATGATTGTGGGCAGGGCCAGGCCCAGCACGGACAACCTCATCATTTCACGACGTGTCACAGCCACCAATCGGTTGTTCATGATCAGAACCTCCAAAGCATCCACTTAAGACGGTTACCAGGGAAACAAAGTCTGCAACAGTCCTATGCCCGCTTACAATTCCGTGCCAAAACGGGAGGCACAGTTCATTGCTCAGGGTAATCCCTCGTTATCCCGAAAACAAGTGGTTCACAGCGTGCCAACTCGCACGCTCGGAGGTAAATCCTAAATATGCGAAACGGCTTCGATACAGCACGCTATATAACAAAATCCTGGAGATTTGACGCCTCTTCGGGTGGGTAAGCTATAGTTTTCTTAGAGATGCGTCCACGGGACAACGTGGCTTTCATTGTATGAGATGGCTGGAAGGGCTGTCAAATCATGGAACGGAAATCATCCCGATTGCAGTCACAATCGTCCGAGAATTTCCAGCGGGACGAAATCAGTCTCGGCGAGATTATGGACCATTTTCTGGCTAAGGTGGAAGAGCTTCACTCTTCCCCTGCTGTGATCTGGCGGGTCCTTCAACTGTTGAAAGACCCCGATTTTGACGTCCGCGACGTCGAGCTGATGCTGGAGGCTGATCCTGCGCTTTCGGCAGCGATCTTGCGGTTGGTCAACAGTTCGGCCTACGGCTTGCCACAAAAGATCACAAGTCTGCGGCAAGCGATTCTTCTTCTCGGCGCCCGTTCGCTTCGTCTGGCAGTTCTCAGCTTTGGGCTGGTCGATCGCTTAACCAAAGGCACGCCTGCCAAGGTGTTTGAGGATTTCTGGCGGCGGGCATTGACAACGGCCTCCACTGCATCCCGGCTGGCCAGAACCTATCGGACAACGAATCCCGATGAGGCCTACTGCGCCGGACTGCTGGCCGAACTTGGTGTCCTCGTCCTGGCTCAGGTGGATACGCGACGTTACACCCGGGTCTATTTGACTCGCCGACATGGAGAAGACCTCTGCCCGGCGGAACAGGCTCGTTATGGCTTCGACCACGCCGCTCTCGGCGAACGATTGTTTGTTCGTTGGAGTCTTCCGCAACCTCTCGCTCAGGTTGCTGGGACACATCATCAGCTTATTGGAACCCCGGAACCCCTGCACGCGGTTGTCCATGCCGGTGCCCTTCTTTCGGATGTGCTGTGGATGCCTCAATCGGTCCTTCTTCCCCACGCCCGGCAATGGTTATCTGACCATTTTCAAATCGACCTGGACGGTTTCATTAACCTGGCCATGGACTGCAAACAAGATATTCTCGACAATGCCGAGATGTTCAGTATCCACCTTGAAGGCAAGATCGATATCGATCTTCTTCGCCGCGAGGCTCTTCGGCAGTTCCGGCAGGTTGCTCTGGAGACATCCCTTGAGTACGACGCCATGACCGCCGTCCTTAATCAGGACATGGATATCTGTTGACGGTTGCAAACTTGAGGCCGTTCTTCATGGCGGCGTAAGCTTCGGCGGGCATGACAGGCATGCCCCTCCCAACGGGCATGATAAACATGCCCCTCCGAATCTCCTTTCGGAGGAACCTGCTTGTCAGGTCCGTGGCATCACGTTTGATGATCCATCCCATTTCGGCGGGCACGACAAGCATGCCCCTCCGATTCCCTTTTTGGAGGGACCCGCTTGTCGGGTCCGCGGCGCAACACTGGATTATCCATTCCGCCTCGGCGGGCATGACAGGCATGCCCCTCCAAATCCGTTCCGATCCGCCTCTCGGAGGGACGCGCTTGTCGCGCCGGGTGAAATGGGATCGATTATCTCTTCCGGACAGGCGAATCGCGATTCGCGCCTACAAAGGCAAAATCGGGGAGACGGACGCACCCGCCGTGATGTCATCACGGTAAATACGGTGCAAACGCGACGATCAGACTGAGCACAACGACCATCGCCAGGCAGACAAACATGGCGTAATGAACGGCTAGCAACCCCCTGCGAGGTCCGCGCTCACGTTTGGCTGGGATCTTGCTTTCCCAATCACTTTGCAACATGGGAACTTCTCGCACCTGCATGAGATACGATCACCTCAAAAACAGCCTTCCAATTGCCTCCTATCAAGATCATAGCTCGGCAAGTTGCCACAGGGCGAGACATTCAGGCCGCAGGACCATTGCGGAGCACACATTGGAAGCGCACAACACAACATCAGGCCCCCACGCGGCGGAAAACACGTGATGAATTTGCCTGGCTGTCAGCGATGAGCTGCTGCTAAATCCGGCATTCTCATTAAACCCGGCGCTGTTGGACCAACTTGGCAAAATGTTCAAAAGAGCGATCGTACGTAGCCTCGGCATCCCGCGGAAAGCAACAGCCGGGTAACTGCCGGTTCTTGAGATGGTATTGAAGACAATCGCAGCAGATCCCTTTCCTTGAACACGGGTCATACGAACATGTGCACAACGTAAGATTCCGCTCTTTCTTGCATTCCATGGAAAGCTCCTTTTGTTCAAATTGATGACGGGCGCGACGATTTCTTCTTTTCTTACGTCTCTCCGGGAAAACGATCAAGGGGATAATGGGCTAGAGGTCCTCCGGATGTTGCACGGCGAGCAACCGACTTGACAGGGGGGTCCCTCGGAGGTGGAGGGGCATGCCTGTCATGCCCGCAGAAGCGGGATAGACGATCCAACGTTGCGCAACGGACCTGACAAGCGGGTCCCTCCAAAAAGCGGACCTGACAAGCAGGTCCCTCCAAAAAGCGGACCTGACGAGCAGGTCCCTCCGAAAGGCGGACGCGACAAGCGGGTCCCTCCCAAGGCTCATCGCACGACGCGTATCTCTTCTGATGACAACTAGCGGGCGCGAGGATGGGCTTTCTCGTAAACAGCTTTCAGATTGGCCGTCGTCAGATGCGTGTAAATCTGTGTCGTCACAAGACTTTTATGTCCGAGGAGTTCCTGAACACTGCGAATGTCGGCCCCCGCATTAAGCAAATGGGTGGCGAAACTGTGGCGGAGCGAGTGCGGCGTTGTCCGCTGATCGAGGCCTGTCTGCTTGAGGTATTTTTCCAGCATTCGGGCAACACTCCGGGTGGTCAGTCGCTGTCCGAAACGGTTAACAAAGAGCGGTCGGTCGGGATTCGAGACCAGACAGGGATGAATCTTCCGCACGTTCAGCCAACGGCGGATTGCCCGAACCGCATGCGACCCCAGTGGAGCCAGCCGCTCTCGCCGACCTTTTCCGCGAACACGGACGATTTCACCCCGAAGATCAAGATCGGAATCATTGAGGCCAACAAGCTCACTGATGCGCAGCCCCGCCGAATAGAGCGTTTCCAGGATCGCGCGATCCCGCAATCCCATCGGATCGTTGGCCGGCGGTGACTCCAGGAGCTGGCGAACCTCTTCTGTTGAGAGAACGTGCGGCAAATTTCGTGGTTTGCGAGGATTGCGGAGCGGTTTCGCCGGATTTTCTTTCACCCAACCTTCGCGCATCCCGAAACGGAAAAAACTTCTCAGACTTGCCAGACGGCGCGACACGGTGCCCGCTGAATAATTCGCTTCGTGCATCGCTGCCACGTATCCCCGCAGATCAAACGTGGTGATTTGGTCAGGCGAAGGGCAGCGACCTTGGTAAAGTTCGCTCAGATACTCCGACAGGGCCGTAAGGTCTTCCCGATAGCTCTTGATCGTCAACGGGGAGGCATTCTTCTCGACCGCAAGGAACCGGAGAAACCTCGCGATAGCCGTTTGCATACTTTGCTCTCACGTGACGGATAACGTACTTTCCGGTCACATCAGCCCTTTTGAGGAACGGCGGGCTATTTCCGTGAATTGCTAAAACAGATCTTCCGGATCGGCGGGCTGAGGAGCCTTAAAGCGATTTTGAAGGGCGCGTCGTCGGGCTTCCTGACGAACTTTCTGACTGAGAACCGCGGCATCGTACCAGCTGAAACTCAATTCCGGATTGGATGCGTACCGACTCAGCGTCCGGATCATTTCCAGACGGTTGTCGTCGTCGTAAAGAAAGATGTACCGCTCCTGGCCTTTGATCAAAGCAATGACGTTAATTTCTCGACTCACGATCAGGCGTCTCCTGCGGTCGAACTGGAAGTGAGTTTCGGTTCGAAGTTGTGTTGATTCTACCCAGATTGATTGCCTTATTTCTCTTATCGGTCAGATGTCGTATTCCACACGAGTTGACTTTCGTCGGCCCCGCCCCGGGCCGTCAACATTTCCCAGATGTGAACCCGACAGCAAAACCGGAAAAACTCTTCGCTTTTTGTCAAATATGACTGCCACCCCCCCAATCGAGCATCGTCACGAAACTTGGCGTAGTCCTGAAGGAGCTTCACAAACTGGGCATCCCCGCCGTTATAGACACGTGTGTGCTTTAGGAATGGCTCAGAGGTCGGTCGGCAGACAAGCTTGTCTGGTTGTGACAACTGGGGAATCAGATCCTCAGGCGTGACCTTTCCGTTTGTCGTTTGGCCCACTTGTTCGGTGGAATCTTCAGAGCTTTGAAGACCAGGTCCTGCCGCAAGATTGGCTGAAGTCTCCCGACAATTGGGGGTTTGATTCTGCAGGGCCTCACGCGCATACGCCAATTGGGATTCCAGAACAAGCCGCTGCGGGATGTCTTTCTCTCCCTCCGTTCCCCAGGGCAGGCCATACCCGGGTGGAACCGGATGAAAACCAGGATTCGCTGCGTACCACTCCACCTGAAGCCCACATCGCGGGGGATGGTACGGAGAGTATTCTGTGACTGCACCGACGATGACGGCATCGGCCCCCAAGAGTTGGGCTAACCGGCGGGCTTCGTCCGGACCACTCAGACTGATTCGGTGCTGAAACATCGCCCGTTCCACCACTCCCACGGGGATCACCTCAAATCCCGGGACCTCCTGAAGCTCGTTGTAATAGGCGATGGCAACTTTGCGACCGTCCAGAGTGGGGTCCGCAGAGAGGTTGAAAAATGGGGCAACGGCAACTTTGTGGATTTGAGGAAAGGGATTGTGGACCACTGGCCGCCACGTCGGTCGATGGAACACCGTACAGCCGCAAACGAAGAGCAGGAGAACTGTTGCCAGGTGAATGGCGAATGAGAATCGCCCGACCTTGTGAGCGACGGAGAATGCCCCCCCATTTCGGCGTCCGCCGATCAAGAGCAACGGAATCATGTCGGGCAAATCAACTCGTAGCATCGGCATTCAATGGGAGCTTTTTTCAACCCCGTGTTTAGGGCACGTTCAACAGCCGTACAAAACGTAGTGCCTCAGCGCAGACTGTTTTGTCAGTCGCGATTGACTTATCGGTAAAGTCGATAGAAATTCTCCAAGCTTTTTTATTGGCAAAGACAGCCAGCCCTGGTCGTCCCACAAAGCGGATGCGAATATCTTTGCCAGACTTCCTCTGTTTCCCATTTTCGCTCAAGGTAGGCTTTAAGGTAGGGAATGTCTCCCTCAATACGGGGCGGCACTTTGGTCGATGTCAAAAAAGGTAGAGTTTACCACTCGGTGTAGTCTTGCGCGAGGATTCACAATGGGCCGGATTCAGACAAATGTCGGGCTGATCACCGGTGTTCCCATCGGGGAGACCGTGGATCAGCTTATGTCGGTCGAGTCCCGGCCCAGGGATAATCTACAGACAGCGAATAAGAAGATCGATTCCGAGCGCACGGCCATTGCAGAATTGTCGGTCCTCTTTCTCGCGGCCCAATATCCTATCAAGAACCTGTTGAAGGAAGACGTTTACACAAAGCGGACGGCCACCAGCAGCAACGAATCTGCCTTGATCGCCCGGGTGACGGGGACGCCTTCGGTGGGGAACTATACGTTCACTCCGATCCGCACGACCCAGGCGGATCAATGGCTGACAAGCGGCGTGCGGGAAAAGACATCGCCACTAGGAGGTGGGGTTTTATCGTTCCGGTTTGGTCCGGGCGTCGATCGAACTTTAAGTCTAGACCAGCTTCGCGGCGGCCTGGGGTTTGAACGCGGGGTCATTCGGATCACCGATCGAAGCGGGGCCTCTGCCGAAATCGACCTGACGACCGTCCAAACCCTGGATGACGTCATCGCCGCTATCAACGGCAATACGCGGATCAACGTCCGTGCCGAAGTTGTTGGCGATCACATTCGTTTGACCGACCGGACGGGAATGGCGTTTTCCAATCTTCGCGTCCAGGATTTGGGAAACGGACGTGCTGCTGCTTCTCTGGGACTGGCAGGAATTGACGTGGCATCTTCGACCGCCGATGGCGAGGACATTGTTTGGTTGACGACCGACACACTCCTCAGTGACCTCAACGACGGCTTAGGGATTTCCGCCAGTTCTACGTTGCCCGATATTTCGTTCCGACTGAAAGATGGGACGACAGGCACGATCGATTTCGATCCCATGCCGGAAAGCGGCGGCACGCGAACCACGGAAAAAACGCTGGGGAACATCATCGACCGGATCAATGCGGCAGCGCCGGGAAAGCTCCAGGCCGAGTTGTCCCCTGATGGAAAACGCTTGGTGATTCGCGATTTAACGACCGGGACGAACGAGTTTGCGCTGGAATCCCTCTACGGCTCGCAGGCCTTGCACGAGCTGGGACTGGATGTTGCCGCCAATGGCGACACGATTACGGGACGACGGCTGATCGGTTCTCTCAAGTCCCCAGCCCTTTCTCAACTGAATGGTGGGCAGGGTCTGGGAACATTGGGATTGATTCGGTTGACAGACCGCTCGGGCCAGCAGGCTGAGGTAGACCTTTCCAGCACCGACACGCTAGAGGACGTGATTCGAGCCATCAACGCAGCGGGAATCGATGTGACGGCGAGCATCAATTCGGCCCGCAATGGCATCGTCATCCAGGATACAAGCGGGGGCAGCGGTCACCTTAAGATTGAAAGTCTCGATGAGACCCAAACCGCGGCAAAACTGCAAATTGAGGTGGATGATGCTGTCTCGTCCAAAGACAGTGGCGATCTTCATCTCCGCGCCATTTCTGTCAACACTCGGCTGGCGGACTGGAACGGCGGACAAGGTGTGACCCTTGGACGATTCACCATCACGGATAGCAAAGGGGTTACCGGCACCATTGATCTGGCATCGCTGGGAGCGCAGACGGTTGGAGACGTGATTTCCGCCATCAACCGCACGGCTGCCAATGTGATCGCTAGGATCAATGATACGGGCGACGGGATTCTCATTCGCGATCTGGCCAACGGTTCGGGAAAACTGGCAATTAACGACCTTGGTGGAACGACTGCCAAAGAATTGGGGATCCTCCGCGAGAGCACACTCGTCGATTTTCAGGGGGAAAAGGATTACGCCATTGATGGTTCGTTGACCTATCGTATCGAGCTTGAGGAAAACGACACGCTAACCACACTTGAAGAAAAGATCAACGAGTTAGCTGCCGGAGTGAGGGCCAGCACATTGTATGACGGATCAAGCCGGCCGTATCGACTTTCTTTGATTGCCGAGAAAGGGGGAAGTTTGGCCCGGCTTGTGATTGACGATTCGCAGTTGGGAATCGATTTTCAACGGATTTCCGAGGCAAGAGATGCGCAGCTGGCCCTGGGACAAGTTGGCGCCGCGGGAGCGGTCGTTCTCTCTTCCAGCACCAACAAGTTCACAGGTGTGGTACCAGGCCTCGAATTGGAGGTGTTTCAAGGGACGGCGTCACCGGTGAGTGTGCAGGTTCAGACGAGCGAGGCCGATGTTGTCGCCAGCGTTCAGACCTTTGTGGACAATTACAATAAGTTCTGGAAGCGGTACAAAGAGCTGACCAGGTACAACACGGAAACACAAAAGGGCGAAGTTCTTGCTTCTGACCCCACGGCCATTCGGCTGGGAAGCGAGGTCTCGTACCTTCTAAGCTCGCGATTTGCGGGGGCGGGTAAGATCCAATCTCTGGCCGAAATCGGCATTTCCATCAACGAAGATGGAACTCTGAACTTCGACGGTACGATTTTAAAGCAAAAATACGCCGAGGATCCTGATGCCGTCAAGGAATTCTTTACGGACAAAACCTTCGGCTTTGCAACCAAGTACGACAAGTTGACGGAAAGTTTAGCTGGGGAAAATGTATCGCTGCTGGCACAGCGGCTCAGCGCCCTTTCCCAAAAGTACGAAGACAATCAAGAGAAGATTGAGTGGTGGAATACGAAGCTCGAGCGTCGGCGGCAACAACTTCTGTTGTATTTCTACCGACTCGAGAGCACGATTGCCAAACTCAAGTCGAACATGGACACGCTCTCGGCCATTCAACCCATATCTTGGGATTGGCTGAGCAAATCCAGATGATAACGAATGGCACGGCGGAAGACGCCTGGATCGTGGTCTCCCGACCGGCCCATCAAGACCAGAAATGGGAAGGGATTCTCTTGATGTCTGCATCAGTGGGTGACAGCTACCGAGAAGGCGAGATTTTGACGGCACCGCCGCAGCGGCTTCATTTGTTGCTTGTCGAGGCCGCCATTCGTTACACAGAACGCACCCGTCAACTCTGGCAACAGAATCAGAACGACGCGGCCTTTGAAGCTCTTCTCCGGGCGCAACAGATCGTCAGCGAAATCCTGGCAGGGATCAAGGTGACCGACGAATTTCCGCTCGCCCGGAAGGTGGCTGCGATCTACACATTCATTTTCCGCTCACTTGTTCAAGCCGGTTACACTCGGGAAGAGAAATACCTCAATGATGCCTTGCGAGTCCTAAATATCCAGCGCGAAACATGGGAGGAAGTCTGTCGTCGGCTCGGTGGGACATCACCTGCGACTGACGAGCTTCGGATTGCCGAATCGTCGGATATGGCCTCGAGCGAGCCCTTATTCCGCAGTGAGCCGGCGGCACCTCACACTCGCCCACCCTTGACAAACCTCGGCAGCCCCGATTATCCCCAGGAATATGCGACGGGGTTTTCCTGGGAGGTCTGACTGGCCTCAACGTCTTTCCAATCTTGGGGATTGCTGATGCCGAACGAGTCCATTCTGATTCGGGTGGGACATAGTCCCGATCCTGATGATGCTTTCATGTTTTACGCCCTGGCGAAAGAGAAGATTCATACCGGGCGATATCGTTTTACCCACGAGCTGGTTGACATCGAGACGCTCAATCAACGGGCCTTGCGGGGCGAACTCGAGCTGACGGCCATCAGCTTCCACGCCTATGCCTTTGTGCATGAACGGTACATCCTCTGCCAATGTGGGGCGAGTATGGGCGACGGTTACGGCCCGATCGTGGTGGCACGATCCCCGATGACTGTCGATGATTTGCGCGAATGTCCCATCGCGGTCCCCGGACGATGGACAAGTGCCTTCCTTGCCCTTCGCATCTTCTTGCGTACGGAATTTCCCTTTGTGATTGTGCCATTTGATGAAATCCCCGCGGTTGTATCCGCTGGGGCCTACAGGGGGCAAGCCGTCGGTGCCGGCCTGCTCATTCACGAAGGACAGCTCACATTTCAGCAGCAGGGGCTGAAACCGATCGTTGATCTCGGGGTGTGGTGGAAGGAACAAACGGGCTTGCCTTTGCCTCTTGGAGGAAATGCCATTCGCCGCGATCTGGGTGAACAGGTCATTGCCGATGTGCACCGTCTGTTACGCGAAAGTATCGACTACGCGCTGGCACACCGGACAGAGGCCCTCAATTATGCGCTGGCGTTTGCCCGCGACCTCGACACTTCGTTGGCCGATCGGTTTGTGGGCATGTATGTGAACCGTTGGACGCAAGACCTCGGTGAAGCGGGGCGGGAATCGGTGAGGCTGTTCTTGGAGAAGGGCTACGAATTAGGGGCCATTCCTGCACCAATCAGCCCGGAATTTGTGTCTGTGTAATTTGCAATAAGTCTTCTGCGCAAAAACACAGGGAGCCGTAGCTCCCTGTGTTTCGTCTTGCTTTGGACGACAAAACTCCAGCTAACTGCTCGATGTCAAGCTTGAAGTCACCTGCCCAACTGATCCCGATTTTGCGAGCGGATACGACGGGCAGTCGAGAAAAAATCGTGAAAGCGTGGTAACACGTTCACGGCGTTCTGGGAAGCGAGACCAACAAGATCACCGCGGTCGCACAGACACTGCCCGGGGGCCTTTTCCCCGACCCGGATTCGGAGCGTCCGAACTCAATTCGAACTCGACATTTTGACCTTCGTGAAGGTCTTCAAAGCGGGCGCCTTCCACTGCAGAAAAGTGGAAGAACACATCGGACTTCCGGACTCCACTGGTTTGGATGAAACCAAAACCACGATCCACAACCAACTTCTTAATAACACCCTCGGCCATTAAAGCCACTCCTCAAAAACGTAACGAGCGGAGTCACCTCCGCACAAACAACAACTCGGAAAGTCTCATGTCCTGAGCGACCCACTCGGCGGTCATGTGATCGCAAGGAGTGGCCCAGTCAACATAAAACGCTCCGAACTCCCAAAGAACGGACCGGATCGATCAAGGGGCCCACCGGTTCATTCTTACGACATCTAAAACTCTAGCTTAAAGATGCCCTTAAAGCAAGGGCTACGCTTTGTTTTTATCGGATTTTTCTCCTTTTTTCCAAACCCCTCTTTCGGGGGTTGCGACAATTTGGAATGCTTGGATAACGGATATCTGGTCTCTACGAGTGCGTGTGGCAAGGCAGGCAAGACGCAGGAGTCAATCGCGATTCGTCCCTACAAACAAGAATCGGAGGGGCATGCCTGTCATGCCCGCCAACGTGGAATGGATTGTCAAACGTGATACAGCGGACCCGACGAGCGGGTCCCCCAGCAGTCGGAGGGGCATGCCTGTCATGCCCGTTGAATTGAAATCGATAATCCAGCAAGGAACTCGTGAAGCGAGGCCCTTTGCTAAAAGGGGCCTAAATCCCAAGAACCTTCTCGCGGATAAAGCGAATCACGAGCAGTAACAAAGCAAGCAACACGAGGCAGGCTGCGGCTAACAGCAGTAAGATGAAACCCAGTTCAAAAACCCGGGAAGCGAATTCCCAGATGGGTCTCCAAAAAAGAATCGTTGCCAGCGCACCGAGACACAAAAATGGTCCGTAGGGAATTTCCGTTTCCTGATGCAGGACGAGGATGACCACGGCCACAATCAATCCGGCAAACGGAGCCAGGAAGAACAGGATGATCCCGGGTTGCCATCCGAGATAGGCCCCGAGCATGGCCATCAGTGTTACATCACCAAACCCCAGGGCCTCACGATCCAGGACCATCGAACCCACAATGCGAACAACCCAAGCGAGTACGGCGCTGGCAGCCATTCCGACAAGGGCCGATAACAGTCCCTGCCAGTGCACGCCGCCGGCAATCCAGCTGAACAGGATCCCGGCGGAGCCGATCAGCCCCATGACGGCCAATCCGCCCGTAACACGTGACCTGTAAAGCCGGGCGCACATCATTTTAAGGCTTTTCCAGAATCCCTTTCGGCGATACCAGCGGCGCGGCATAAGAGCAAAACACCATAGCCACCAGCAAGCTAAGCCTAACGATAGACCATGTCCATGGGGCTGTCCGCCGAAGCTTTTCGGCCAGTCATAAGGTGCGCTGAATGTCAGAAAACCATATTCCGGTTTGCGAACCTCCGGAACATGATCCACCTCGAAAATGGACCGTGGCATGGAGACATGCGGGAGTTGTGACGATGGTAGGCTGGCCGCCAGAATCAGGGCCAGCAACGTCCCGGGAACGGTCACAGAATCTGGAATCAGCTTTTCGTCCCAATCGATCAATGAGGCAACCAGCATGAAAAAGATCAGCATAAGATGCCGCACAAAGATGGCGTGAAGGACCCCTTGGGGAGGTCGCGGAGCGCCGAAAGGAATCAAGCCCGCCTCGATGACCTCCCACCAGTACAGCAAAGGCACGGCGATGGCACAGATAAGTTCAACGGTTAACGGCCGCAGCCAAAAAAAACGCCCGTGTCGGCCACCATCCGAAATCCGAAGCAACCAACCGACAATCGGCAGATATTCCGCCCAGCTCCGTCGCCGACCATGATCCGCAGGATACCAGGGGGAAATCTGCCGCGGTTGCCAGGCCAGCACGTCGGAAAGCCAGTTAGCAGCAGCCCCCAAGAAAGCCCCGAGAAGAACGAGGAACGTCCAGCATATCCATGTGGGCAAGGCGAACCAAATCACAGGTGGACTCCCATCTGATCCATGATAGGCCGAATGTGATTCAAGATTTCCTGAACCACGGCGTCAGGCGATTTCCCTTCGGTGTCCACAATCCAATCGGCCGTTTCGCGGTAAATCGGTTCGCGCTTTCCCAAGAGCTGAATGATCTCATCGAGGCCGCCCTGGCTCGTCAGGTTTGGCCGACGCAATCCGGTTGTCGGATCCGTGCTCATCCGGCAATGGATTGTTTCGGGCGACGCGGTCAACCAGACGACTTTCCCGCTTGCTCGCATCACCCTGCGATTTTCCTCACGCAAAGGCGCCCCACCACCGGCCGCAATGATCCATCGAGATTGCTTGCAAAAGTCGGCGACCACTTGGCTTTCCCAATCACGAAACGCTGGTTCACCATCTTCGGCAAAGATTTGGGCAATCGGTTTTGCTGCCCGGCGCTCGATTTCCACATCAAGATCGACCCAATTCCACCCCATTTTCTGGGCGAGGAGACGGGCGACAGTACTCTTTCCTGTGGCACGGTACCCGATGAGGACAATATTCATGATTTGGGCAGTTGAACGGAAAGCCAGATCACCTCTCGCTGCAACATCTTATCCCTAAGCTTCCATGATAACGGTTGCTCCGGGTTCGGAAAAGATTTGTTCCTACCCCTGGACGAAAAGCCGGCGGAAGGCGGACGCGACAAGCGGGTCCCTCGAGAGTCGGAGGGGCATGCCTGTCATGCCCGCTCGGAGGGGCACGTTCATCGTGCCCGATGAACCGCAATGGATCATCCATGTTTGCACGCCGGACCCGACAAGCGGGTCCCTCCGAGAGAAAATTCGGAGGGGCATGCCTGTCGTGCCCGCTGAAGTGGAATGGATAATCCAACATGATGCTGCGGACCTGACAGGCAGGTCCCTCCGAGGAATGGACGCGACAAGGGCGTCCCTCCAGGGATGAATCGCGATTCGCCCCGACTTATCCGCCTTAAGATCAGAACACTGACCCGCAAACAAGACGCAGGTACGATCAAAACGGGCAAATTACCATCTTGCTGCCGACGTTGCCCGCTTGAGCACCTCCCGCATCAGATCGGCCGGGCCATCTTGTCCCGTAAATAACTTGAACTGCATGCAAGCCTGCCGGACGAACATCTCGACGCCGGTGACGACTTTACAATTCCGTGCCCGAGCGTCCTTGATCAAAAGCGTGTTCTCCGGATTGTAAACCGCGTCAAAAACGAGCATGTGGCCCCGCAGGTATTTGGCGTCAAAAGGCGATTCATCGACGTTCGGGTGCATACCGACGGGTGTACAGTTCGCCAGAATATCACATGGAATGGAATGGCGATCGTCCCATTTGACAAAGGCACAATCGAGCTTTTCAGCAAGGGCGCGGGCCTTTTCCTCATCACCATCGGTCAGTGTGACAGTGGCCCCCGCGCGGATCAGGCCAAAAGCAATGGCCTTGCCAGCTCCCCCTGCGCCAAGCACCAGGGCTTGCTTGCCATGAATCGGACTACGACCGTCGACGGGCGCCCCCAAAGCGACCTCGATCGCTTCGATCGCCGCACGGCAATCGGTATTAAATCCCAACCGCTCCTTGCCATCAAAAATGACGGTGTTGGCCGCTCCTATCCCCCGCACAATGCTATCGGCCTTTGTCAACTTGGCAAGCACGGCTTCTTTGTGGGGAATCGTTACACTCAACCCCTTGATCCCCCACTGCGGCGCCTGGTCGATGAACTCGAAGAGATCCTCACGCGGGACACGAATCGGAATGTACACCCTGTTCATACCAAACTTGCGAAAGGCCGCATTATGAATGATCGGGCTGAGGCTGTGACCCACGGGATCCGCAATGACGGCGAAAACTTCCGTGTCGTGACGGATGTCCTCGTAATGATAAATCTCTTTCATCTCCTCGAAGCTCAGTTGTCCCGGCGCAAGCGTTCGATCTGTATGGAAAGCCGCATAGGTGAACGGCGATCCAAACTTGCCAGCGAGGATGCGGGAAGGCGTGCCAATATCACCCATGCAGATGCCGACGGTTGGAATCCGACTTTGTGCCACCAGCCGGAACATGCGGAGATTATCCTGCGGATGATTGGCGAGCGTGGCGATCTTAATCACATCGGGGTCGAGTTGGCTCATCCGATCGTGCAGAGCCTGCAAATCGGCCGGTGTTTCTCGGAAGTTATGATAGCTGATGATTCGCTTCGTTCGACCAAATCGTGGGATGTCCCCGGCGATATCCTCTTCGAGATCGATGTATTCCACTCCCTCGGCAATCGCCGTTCTGAGGATCAACTGCCGTTCCTGCTCTGTGCCGTGGAAGCGACCTCCGTCGCGTTCCCGACGGCAGGTCATGATGGCCGGGCAAGGCCTCTCCGCGAGAAGTCTTTTCACGTTCACTTGACCGTTAATGTAATCAAGCCGGATTTCGACCAGCTTGACGCCCTGCTCCGCCAAGTGACGATGTTCGGCAATGACATGGCGGTGACGGCCCCTCGCGATACTGACACAAATGATACTCTGGCGATCTGATTGTTCCATAGGAAATCCTCATTCAATCAGGCGACCACGGCGACTTCGCCCCAAAGCCAACCGGCTGTACGTCTTTGCACATTGTCCACGCACAATATGCGGGTGATACCGGCTTGCCGAAACCTTGAGGCCCACCAAGACCTCCGGCGTGCCCAATACAAAGAGATCATTCATTGTATCGTAACCTTACGACCAACGATTCACCACCTAGCGGATAGGAAAAGTGCCAGATGTCACGCCCCATATTTGAGGGGCACGCTTGTCGTGCCCGCTCGGAGGGGCACGTTCATCGTGCCCGATGAACCGCAATGGATCATCCATGTTTGCACGCCGGACCCGACAAGCGGGTCCCTCCAAGGAATGGACGCGACAAGCGCGTCCCTCCGAAAAACGGACCTGAGAAGCAGGTTCCTCCGATCCCCGCATACAACCGGCAGGTGGATCAGTCGCCGACGTTGGCGTGCGCTCCGGTGATAAGCTCGATAAAATCGCGGTTTGACTTGTACTTGGCCAACTTGGCCGTTAATTGCTCCATCGCATCGACGGGGTTCATACTGGAGAGCATCCGGCGGAGGATGGTCACCGCCCGCAAGACATCCGGTGGCAGCAGTTTTTCTTCACGGCGTGTCCCGGATTGTGTGATGTCGATAGCAGGCCAGATGCGGCGATCTGCCAACCGGCGGTCCAGCACAAGCTCCATATTGCCCGTGCCTTTGAACTCCTGGAAGATCAATTCATCCATCCGGCTACCGGTGTCGATCAGGGCCGTGGCAACGATGGTCAACGATCCGCCTTCTTCGAATGCGCGGGCTGTGGCAAACAATTTCTTGGGCACATCCATGGCCTTAACATCGATCCCGCCCGTCATAGTGCGTCCGGTGTTCCCGACCCATTTGTTGAAGGCCCGCGCCAAACGCGTGATCGAATCCATGAGGAGGAAGACATCTTTCCCCATTTCAGCCAGGCGGCGACAACGTTCCACGATCAACTGCGAGAGCCGTACGTGGCTTTCGATTTCGCAATCCAGACTGCTTGCCACGACCTCAGCGTTTTTGCAAACGCGACGAAAATCGGTCACCTCTTCAGGACGTTCGTCCACCAAGAGGATGATAAGCTTCATCTGCGGATAATTCGTGGCGATGGCCTGACTGATATGTTGCAAAAGGACGGTTTTGCCTGTTCGCGGCGGCGCCACAATCAAGGCCCGTTGGCCCTTGCCGATTGGGGTCAAAAGGTCCATCACGCGGGTGGTAAGTGGTTCCGGTCCGGTTTCGAGTTGAAGCCATTCCTCCGGGTTGATGGGGGTCAATTCGTCGAAGTTCTTAACCTTGGGATATTCTTGAGGAGGAAGCCCATCGACATCATGAATCTCTCGCAGCCGCGGTCCCTGTCCTTTCTTGCCGGGCTGGACCAGTCCGCGAATACAAACCCCCTGTCGAAGCCCATATTTCTCAATCATGCTTCCGGGAACAAACGGATCGGTCAGTCGCCGTTCGTAGTTGGCCGAGGGATCCCGCAAGAATCCGTAACCACTCGGATGCAATTCCAGGACCCCTGCGCCTTCATGCAGTTCTGCACTATCGAGGGTTTCGACTGCTGTCTTTGTCTCTTGAGAAGCAGCCCCGCCGTTCTGAGGGGGATCAGCTTCGGCCGGAGATCCATTCTGTCCGTTTTTCGAACGCATAGCCGTGTTACGCCGTTTTCGACCCATTGAATCACCAAAGAAAAAGAATCTTTCTCCCCAACAACGTTTCCTAAAAGAACAACCGGCGTTTGTCTAGGAGCAAACGCGAGTCCTCTCTAGCACAGCCCCAAATCGAGTTGACCAAACACGCAAAGACCATCCGCCTTCGTCGGGGCCTTTCTCTCGCAGTGCAATCACACTTGCGTTTCGACCTTTTTGGCCGGACGAAGCGATTGAAAGCTGATCAAATAATCTCGTCTTTTTTAACCCAAAGGTAGCCGCTCTTGGGTTTCGTTATTCGCAGCGACACAATGATTGACCGGAAGTCGCCCAGCGAATTGCCTGAACCAGCACCGAGCTGACTGTCTTTTGTCGAGTTGCCTGGATCGTTCAAATTCCTGAGAATCGCTTTCGGCGCTTCAGCCGTGCTTCTCACCAAAAGAGAGGGGAAAACGCCAGAAACCCCTAGTTTCCCGATGGCTACCCGACCAATAGAGCCTTACCACTACAATCATAACGTACGGCTCCACTGTGTCAAGACAGCTTTCACTGTTGGCTTGGCCATTTATCAAAGGGCCGTGTTGCCAACGTCCTCCCCCGCATTCCATTCGACAAATCCGACCGTCGAAGCGTGTCACTTTGATGCAAATGTCGAACCCTGAATAATACGGGGATCCGAGGGAAACCGAAATCAGCGCCCCTTTTTCGCTATTGTCATTATCGACCAAATATTTCAGACAGATTCACTTTTCATATTTCAGGCAACATATCCCGCTGTAAGGGTCGCGAACTCAAGGGACCCGCTTGTCGCGTCCGTTCCTCGGAGGGACCTGCTTGTTAGATCCGCTGCGCAACGTTGGATTATCCATTCCACTTCCACGGGCACGATAAACGTGCCCCTCCGACACGGGCACGACAGGCGTGCCCCTTCGATCTTCGGAGCGACTCTCATTGCTCTCCCGGGGGATAAAGGATCTTGTTCCTTTCTTCCGGAGTGAAGCGACTATCAGCCACCGGACCCGGTTCCCAGCACTGCTCCAGCGGGTTTGGGACGGGCTTTTGCACCGGGATCAGCCAGACTTCGCGACCCTGGTCATCTTGTTCGATTCTGCCCCCCGCACGTTGCACGGCTTCCCGGGCCAGCTTCGTGCAAACCTCAACCAGGCGATCAAAATTGTATTCGGTATGGCTAAAAACCGTCTGACGATTGAGTTTTGCCGTAAATCGTTCCGGGAGTTGCCTGGCGCCGATCGTCGTAAACAAGACACCGGCGGCGTTCGAGGGATTACAGTCCGAATCCTGACCGCAACGGGTCGAAATCAGCACAGTCTGATCTGGGTCACCTTTTCCGTACAGCAACCCCATCACAATGTAGGCACCGTTAATCTTGGCGTCGATGTTGGCCAATTCTTTCATACACGATGCCCGACGATAATCAGGATGACGATTGTATTTGGCCTCGATCTTCTCCCAGGTGGCCTGCCAATCGGTGGGGTTCTCCTTCCACCACACAATGACGTCGCGGATGCACTCCGCATACTGGCTTTCGGCCGGGATGCAGCGCAAGCCGGCCTCAACGATTTTCAACGGGTCATCTTCGAAGAATGCCTCGGCATACATTCCCCCGACAAATTGCCCCCCGTACAGGCCGTCACCATAATTCATGAGCCGCCCGAAAATGTTGCCAAGGGCGATTACCGTATTGGGCAATCCGGGGGCGATGATGCCCGAAAAGTCGGCCTCAATCTGATAATCAATATCATCCGCATGTTTATTGAATTGCGGATGACCGGAATCAGGGGGCGCGATCCCCGAACGGAGATTGTCGCGTCCCGCCCGGTTCGCATGCCACAACCGATACCGGCTGTTTGCGAAGTCGATCCCCGCCTGGCGAATGGACACATCCCAACCGTACTGTTCAAGTGTTCGCAAAAACGTCATTTCGACATAGATATCGTCCTGATTGAATTGATGGACCATTTCCGGCTTCCATGGCGGTACCTCATCCTCCCGCAAGATACGTCCCACAGCGCGAAACTCGGTTGGTTCGCCCCATCCGACGCCGACCATCTGACCGATCCAGGCGGCCTCCATTTTGTCCTGATAGGTAGCCAATGAGATGCGGCGAAATGCTCCGTCCTCCGCATGCCCAACAATTCCGATCAGCCACACATAGGCAATGAAAACGCCCACACAAACTGAGAAAGAGTATCGCGCCAGCATGAATCAATTCTCCTTGTCTTTCAAGGGTTTGGGCAAACCGCCGATCAAAGTCTGTCTGACAGGGTACCGCTTCTTACCGGAACAATCGTTGGCGATCGCTGGCGCATTATAAAGCCGCGCAGCGGCGACTGCAAATATCCGCGCCGTGTTTTCGTTTTTGTTTGACCCCCCTTGGCCAAGATGAGAACTCGGCAACTGGTCGCCGGCAAGCGCCAACAAAAAGGCGGATCGACGGCCCGCCGTTTCCGCCAGAAGCCCTTCGCTTGAGCTAAATCTTTTTCGAGGAGCCAACCGCTGACTTGGAGTCAAATCTCCCACCGCAGTCGATAGACCTCTTTCGAAAACCTGCAACCCCAGCCATCCCTCAAACCGCTGTGAATGCGCCAGGGGATACTGCCCCGATTGCAACGTCCCACCAAAAAGACGAAAAAGGATGACCGGCTAGGATTTCTTGCCGCCTTTTCTCTTGGCCTTCTTTTCACGAGCGACCGCAAGAAGTGCCTCCGCATCGGGCGGAAGCTCGAACGGACGATTCTTAATCCGCTTTGTGACCCGACCGCTCCGAATGCACTGAACGCAAACGCGAGCACGCCGCGGCGTGCCGTTTTCGTCCGTAATTCGGATCCTCTGGAGATTCGGGCGAAATTGCCTTGGCGATATGCCGGTAATCTTGGTTCCCACACCTCCGAGGTATTTGGCCTTACCTCTTGTGGTGACCTGCTTTCCAATTGCCACCGTTTTTCCGCAAATTTCGCACTTTTGGCCCATTGTTATCGGTCCCAAATCAAAACGTGGATATATGGCCGCCGACCAGTCTGCGTCGTACCATCATGAGATCGCGAAAACTTCAATATACAGAATCCCAAAGCGAAGACAAGTGGCTCGAACGACCCCAAACAATTCCCGTGAGGTAATTTAGCCCACCGTTTCCCTTAAACTGGTGGAGTTTGTTGGCTGAAATCGGAAGAATCGGGCGGATTTCGCCAGGCGGCTGTTGCCACGACGTACCGATTGTGTCAAATTGGCGGAATCGGCAGGTTGTGCAACATCTCGGAATCATCTCATCTAAACTGCCGCAGAGGGATCGTCCCTCCAGTGTTTCAACCCGCGGTCCGAGCATCCTGGCGAAGGTGTGCTATATTCCACTAGGAGCCTTTGTTGGAACTGTTCATTCGGCTCCAGAGCGGCGAAGCAGAATTGGTGCGCTTTGGGGACGATGCAAGGGTCCTCCAGCGGTTGGCGGGATCCTACGGATAGGTTTGTGTTCAAGGAAATCTTTTGACGAAAGGGATGAGCTGTGTCGGACTTCAATCTTCCTGGACCTGGTGCTGAACAACAAGAGGAAAAGACGGCTCAACAGCCGACTCCGGAGGCTCAGCCTCAGCAGCCCGCGGGGCCACCTCGCGTCACCGTGCAAATTGATGACAGCAAGGTGATGGCTAGCTACGCCAATTTCTGCCGTGTTACGGGGACGCCGGAAGAAGTCATTATCGACTTCGGTTTGAACCCCCAACCCATCGGCATTCCGTCTCAGCCAATCACGGTCAGCCAACGGATTGTGATGAATTTTTACACGGCCAAGCGGATGTTGCACGCTTTGCAACTGACAATCCAGCGACACGAGGCCACGTTTGGCGTTCTGGAGACCGATATCCAGAAGCGAGTTCGGCCTATGCCTCCGCGGCCTAACGCGTGAGTCGATCGGGACTCTTTCTGGTGATGCAGGCTTGACCGGCTCGGTCGTGTCGGTCCGTGTGCGTCTAGGAATAATTACCCCGCCGTGGTTACGGCGGGGTTTTCGTTTATTGACGCAACGGACGCTCCATCCATCTTTGCCAGATGTGGCAAAGTCGGTCGGTTAGGGTTTCAGATCGATGTCGAAAGTATTGTCATTCGGCTGAACAGTAATGAACAGGCCGGATGTCTTTTCATTTTCATATTTGGCCGGCAATTCGTTTTGTGGGCCAGCTTGCTGCTGCTTGCCTTGCTGATACTGGAGGTAAGCCTGCATCTGACTCTCCGGATCATTACCAACTGATTGTTGCTGTTGCGTGGTGCGATATTTTGTTACTTTGACGAGGTATTCGCCGGGGATAGCCCCATCGCCGGTGGCAAACGTACCAATGGCGTAGCGACCATTGGAATCCGTGATCGCGGTGGCCGCCTGTTCTTCGGTGGCCCCTTCTTTCGGGACGAAGGTGACCGTGGCTCCTTCCACCGGCTTACCATTGAACGTCACAGTACCGTGGACTTGATATGTCTTGGGCCTTGATGGTTGTTTCGTACAGCCGGAAAGACCGGCGACAGCGATGAGACAACTTGTCACCACAACAATCGACATTATTTGACGCCGTGCAGAATTGGCCATAGTAATCCTCCCATCGTTCCCAACATACTCACGGGCAATCAAGAAATTCCCTGCACCGCGAGGTGTCAACAAAATTTCGACGCCACAATCAGTCAAAACTCACACCCCGGACCTTTCGTATGCGCCAAAAAACAAACTGTATTATCGCCCGGGATGATTTGCTTGTCCTTTACGAAACGAGCAACAGTTCAGAAGCCCCCGGATAGGCTTTCGCCTCCAGCCCGCGACCCCAAAGCACCCCACACACCGTACACACTTCTACCCCTCATGGGCTGGTACGTCCCGAGATTGCCTGTATCGATGGTCTGCGAAATAAATCGCACGGAGCCATCGGCAAACAAGCAATTCACTCCGCCCGGATGACGGCTACTTGGCGGGAGTGCAACGTTATTATCCCAGCCCCAACCGTTTTGGGTTTCCGCGCAGCTGGGATCGTTTGGCGGCAACACTGTGTTGAAAGCCACATAGATCGAAGGGCCAAATGTCCACTTGACACCGCGGCGACTGTTGACGGGCCGATTCGCCCGATAGTATTTCCCATCCGTCGTTGCCCGGCAATTGATCGGCGCCGATGCCAATCCACCGACCGCTGTGGTGATGGCCTTAACGTGTTCCACTTCACCATCTCGAACCGTCGTATAATCAGAACCCATATCGCCCACGCCGCCGCGATCCTGGACGATCTGTTCACTCATAGCAATCGTGTTACTGGTACCATCCGTGATGTCAGCAAATGTGTAGGTCGTATTTCTTGCGAAAAGTCCTCGTACCTCCGTCGAGTCGTTTGCGTTTTCCACTTGGTCTCCCAGGCAGAATGCATAAGCCGTGTGCCGGCCATTCTTGTTCGGAATCCCGTCGTTCGACGGACAGAGGAGGGCATCGGGTGAGTTGTTCCACACGCTCCATCCCCAGTGCGGCCATCCACCTTCCGGCGCCACCGGCTGTCCACCGTTCGTTGCTCCTGTGGGATCACCTGCCCGAATTTGATCGTACAGCGCCTTTTGTTCAATGTAGGGCAGCAACGAAACGAACCCACTCCGTTGTTGCCAGTTGGCAGCCCAACCCCAAGGATAGTTGTTATAGTTGGAGTTAGTTCCACCAGCCTTATAAACCAGGGTGCCGTTGGCGTCATGGTAGTTGTGTAGTCCTAGCCCCAACTGTTTCAAGTTAT
>Ga0068707_1000605_pt1 | contig 24002 bp, 23 predicted proteins | sample YNPNPMetaG_FD_66600 | JGI IMG/M metagenome (GOLD analysis project Ga0068707, IMG submission 66600) | Anoxygenic and chlorotrophic microbial mat microbial communities from Yellowstone National Park, USA - YNP NP MetaG | ecosystem: Environmental > Aquatic > Thermal springs > Hot (42-90C) >... | reverse complement strand
TAATCTTGGTAATCCGGCTCTGTATCTGGATTGTTGGCAATTTATGCTGGCACCTTTTCCGCAAAGCGGCAATCCATTCAAGGATGGGAAACCTGCTATGGGCGCACATATCCTTAATAATTCTTGGGGGTGTCCGGTGGTTGAGGGATGCGATGCAGGGGTCTATCTTTCGGCGGTTAAGGCTCTGCGTGCTGCCGGGGTTTTTGTGGTTGTCTCGGCAGGAAATGCTGGCTATTCTGGCTGTGGGAGTGTGAAGGATCCACCCGCTTTATATGATGAAGTATATTCTGTGGGCGCAATCAATCGCTATGGGCAACTCGCTGAATTCAGCAGTCTTGGACCCGTTGAAGTGGATGGCAGTTATCGGATCAAGCCAGATATTGTAGCTCCGGGGGTAAGTGTGTTGTCAGCCTACCCCAACGGCAGTTACGAGATTGCCAGCGGGACCTCGATGGCTGGACCTCATGTTGCTGGTGTGGTGGCTTTAATGTGGTCGGCGAACCCAGATTTGATTGGAGAGATTGATTTGACGGAGCAAATACTGAATGAAACTGCAAAGCCCTATGAGGGAGTTCTGCCAGAATGTATTGAAGAAAGTGGTGATGACCGCAACGCGATAGGATTTGGGCTGGTGGATGCCTATGCCGCGGTTCAGAAAGCGTTAGAATTTAGAAGAAAATGAAAATTTGTCCTTGGCATAAGAAACGATTATGCCCGAACAGGGTTATTCATTACGAACGCAAAACACAGAGGCGCAACGGTGACTGAGCTCAGCGATGATGCTGCTTTGGAGCGGGCTGTCAAAGGTGACACCGAAGCATTTAGCGTTCTGTATGAGCGGTATGTTGGACGTATTTACAACTATGTTTTTTACCGTACGGGAAGTGCAGTAGATGCTGAAGACCTGACAGCAAAGGTGTTTTATCGGGCTTTTGGTCACATCAGCTCGTATCGTAACACAGGGATTCCTTTTTCAGCTTGGTTGTACCGGATTGCCCATAACCTGGTAGCCAACTGGTACAGGGATAATAGTAGACGGCGTGAGGTTCCCCTAGATGATCATCCTCAAATTCCAAAATCGGAGCATCCAGAATCCTCACTCGTTGAATTACAGGAAAAAGAGCGTCTGTTAAGAGCTATTCGTACTCTTCCCGATGATCGTCAGCAATTATTAATACTGAAGTTTGTGGATGATTTGTCAAATGCGGAAATTGCGGTTATCATGCGTAGAAGTGAAGGAGCGATTAAGAGCCTGTACCATCGGACGCTACTGGCGCTGCGGGATGCTCTTGAACGATTGGATAAACAAAAGGAGTGAGGATGTTGAGAATTGTCACAGATGGGTCAGTGGATATGCCCGATGGGTGGGCTGCTGAGTATCAGATTGATGTTTTACCTTTGTATGTTCGTTTTGGTGAACGCAGTTTTACACCAGGTGTCAATTTAACCAGTGCTGAGTTTTATGACATGGTGCGAAAGACGGGAAAAATCCCAAACACTTCTTTGCCGTCCCCCGGGGAGGTGGCGAAGTTTTATCGAAAGATTGCTCAGAAAGGAGATGAGATTCTCTCCATTCACTTGAGTAGTAAGCTATCAGGTACTTATTCAATTGTCCAGATGGCTGCTAAAGAGATGCAGCAAGAATATAATATTTCAACTTTTGATTCAGGTGCTGGCTCTGCTGCGCTGGCTTACATGTGCTGCGAAGCTCGTCTACTTAATCGAAATGGTTTTTCGATGCAAGCAATCCTTGCGCGGTTGGAACAGATCCGTCAAAAGTTGATTGTAGTGTTGACGGTTGACAACCTGGAGTTTGCCCGTTTAAGCGGTCGTGTCAATGCGTTACAAAATGCCCTTTCTTCAATACTCAAAATTAAGCCTATCATCGTTTTACAGAATGGTTTACTTCAGATGTCAGAGAAAGTGCGCACTCGCCAGGCAGCGATTGAGCGGGTGATTGAATATGCGCGCGAGCGTTTTGATGCTCAGGGGATTTACCTGGCGGTGGTCCACGCGGTGGATCCGGGAGCGGCTCAGGCGATGATTGACAGAGCAAAGCAAGTGCTCAATTTCAAAGAATTGGTCGTGATGGAGTTATCTATTCCTGTGGCTGCCCATTTAGGTCCCGGAACGGTGGGTCTTGTAGCTTACCCTGTGGAGAGGAGCTTTGTCTAAAGATATGGGGCGATTTTTTGCTCAGAAACACACAGAAGAGTTACTAAACAGGTTAGAACGCAGCCTAGACACTTCGCTACATCCGGTTCCTCCCGATCCAGTCTTTACCAGTACATTGCGTTATCGCCTGGTGAACTCGCCATCTGTGGTGCTGGAGAATGCATCCAGCAGCATTGGACTGCTGGTTGTGGCTGCTGGGTTGTTTTTGGGCATTTTGCTCGTTTGGGTGTTGCGCCGGTTACACTAAAAAATTTAAAAGAGGTTTTCAGATGCCGAGTTTTCTGGCAAGCTCGGCATTACTGGGTTCAACTAGGATACTGCCATCTGGAAATACGATGGTAGGAACACTTCGGAAACCGTGATTAGTTTCTTCGACAAACTTTCGCGCAGCGGTATCTGTATCAATATCTATCCAGCGGTAAGCGATATGATGCTCATCTAAAAACCGCCTTGCTCGACGGCTGTCTCCACACCAGTTAGTCCCGTAGACGATGATTTCTTGGGATTGTTCCATAGTTTGGATTTACGCTCGTTTCCTCAAAGAATTTTTTACTTTTGCGACGGATTGGTACCTATTTTACCCCAAAACTTGGACACGGCGCGGGCAACTGGTGATTGTTCCAAATTTGGTAGATATGCGTCGAAACCGCCAGATTTGGGGAATAGTAAGTGTTCCTAATCACCAGATATGGCGGTTGTCAGTTAAGTTTACCAGTTTTGGAACAGTCACGGATAACTAACAGGAATAAGGCAGATCAGCCTGTATAGGTGCTTCGTACCCAGTCGCCAACCAGCCAGTAACGGAAGTCTTCGCCTTGCGAGCATTTGATGCCAGCAACGACTCCATAGATCAATGCCGCTAGGGGAAGCAGACTGATGATTGCTGCTATGGGTATCAAACAGATACCAACAATGATAGCAGAAAGAAAGCCAACAATTGCCCAACTGACTCCGACAATAACACCGGCGCCCACCCATGCAATCAACTGGAAGATTAAAGCCTGGAGAGATTGGTAGGCAACATAACGGGATCGGTCTTTGTAAATCAGATAAATGATTAAGGCTGCAACGGGTCCAAGAATGCCAGAAACAAGGTTAATCAAAATAGAGAGATGTGCCAGCATTGCCCACGTGCGTTCATCTGATGGGGTGAGCGGCATACTTGGTGGGGTCGGCGTAGAATACTGTTCAGACATTTTGTTTGCTCCCTGAAAAAAGTTTGTCGTTTCTTAATACGTTTGTGATGAGTAAAAGTTGCAAAAAAGCCTGCCACTTCTGACAGGCTTAATCATCATTACAATTTCTCAATCGAATCAGACCCAGCCCTGATTTTTGACGAAGTTAGTTACAACTGGAATTTCAATATATTCACCCTGGTAAGCTTTAATGCCGTAGTAAATTAACAGCACAAGGGTCAGTACAGAAGTGCATAGACCGATGATAACGAAGCTGAGAATGATGTTAACGACCAACAACACAATGCCTAGAACCAGTGCCTGCATTGCGTGGAATTTTATAAATGGTCTATTCTTTTTTTCCTCGAGTAGAAGTACAATAATTGGCACGAGAGGAGTTAGGATATACGATAAAAGAGCCCAGAGCTTGTCGTCGCTGGTGATTTCTGGTGTTGGGTTTACCTGTTCTGACATGATATTTTCCTCCATTGGTAATTAGATTTTTGGATACAGATAAATTCATTTTACAACAGATTTGCAAAATATCAACACTAAAATGGTTATCAGATTGGATGATTGACCGGGCTTTTTCGAGGATGTTGTATTTACAGACGATAAGAACGATCGTTTTTCGTACTCATATCGTGTTAAAATTTTTGCCATGGAAAAACCACGCATTGTATTTATGGGGTCACCGGATTTCGCTGTTCCCACTTTGAGAGAATTGACAAAGTGTTATCCGGTCGTCGGTGTTGTGACCCAGCCGGATAGACCTGCCGGACGTGGGCGGATGATGACACCCCCGCCAGTTAAGGTGCTGGCTGAGAAATTGGGTATTCCGGTTATTCAACCTGAACGCTTGAAAGAACCGAGCGCTTTTGAGCAGTTGCAGGCATGGAAACCCGACTTGATTGTGGTGGCTGCGTTTGGACAAATTTTGCGCCAAAATGTACTTGATTTGCCCCCCTATGGTTGTATTAATGTCCATGCCTCTCTGTTACCGCGCTGGCGCGGCGCGTCACCGGTTCAGGCGGCTATCCTGCATGGTGACACAGTTAGCGGGGTAACGATCATGAAAATGGATACCGGTGTAGATACCGGTCCGATCCTGTCGCAGCGCCCGGTTGAGATTTTACCGGACGATACCGGCGGTACTTTGACAAAACGGTTGGCGCAAGAAGGAGCTTTGCTGTTGATTGAGACATTATCTCTCTATCTTTCCGGTCAGTTGATTCCTCGACCGCAGGATGAAGGCGAAGCCACCTATACCAAGATATTGAGGAAAGAAGATGGATTACTGGATTTCAGCAAGGATGCAGATACACTTGTCCGACAAGTACGCGCATTTAATCCTTGGCCCTCAGCATTTTTCTTCTGGCAAGGCGTCCCTCTGAAAGTGATAAGGGCACATGCGCTATTATCTAACGATCCAATTGGAGTGGGGGAACACAAGGTGGTCGGCGGTTTCCCTGCGATTGGTACAGGCAAAGGGTACATTGTATTGGATGAGGTTCAACCGGCTGGGAAACGGTCAATGACGGGTGATGTCTTTTTGCGCGGCGCGCGGCAATGGCAATCATACTAACTGGCAGTCAAAATTCATTAAGCGGAAAGTGCAAATAGCTTTGACAGATAAGTTAACGATTCTCTGTGTTGGAACAGGGGCGATTGGCACCTATATTGGTGGCAGCCTGGCTCTTGCGAAGCACAGGGTGGTTTTTGTTGACCGAACGGGCATTGCGAATGAGGTTCGCCGTCGTGGTTTGCGCCTGAAATTGGGCGGCACTGAATATCAGGTGGATAGCCCGATGGTGGTTGAAACTGTTGGTGAGGCTTTTCGGACGGGCGCATACGATGTTGTCCTTCTGGCGGTGAAATCTTTTGATACAATGGAGTTTGTTAACTCCATTAAACCCTATGTTTCTGTATTTCCTCCAGTGCTTTGCCTACAAAATGGTGTTGAGAACGAGACTCTGCTGGCTGGCGTATTGGGCGTAGACCGTGTCATTGCCGCAACAGTAACCAGCGCTGTTGGGCGACGGGCTGCAGGCGATATTGTGTTAGAGCGACGGCGTGGAGTGGGTATTGCCCGCGGACATCCTTTGTCTCAAAAATTAGCAGATGCAATGACGGAGGCGGGATTGCGCGCTCGTCTGTATGAGCGGGTGGATAGCATGAAGTGGTCAAAGATGTTAACCAATCTGATGGGCAATGCCACTGCCGCTATCCTAAATATGACGCCGGCAGAGGTATTCGCTGATCGGTTTGGCGGCTGGATGGAGTTGCTTCAACTGCGTGAGGCGCTGACCGTCATGGAGGCGTTGAAGATACCGGTTATTGATTTGCCAGCTACGCCAGTGCGTGCCGTGAGCTGGATGGTGTGCTCGTTGCCTGCTTTTATCAGCCGGCATTTATTGCAATGGGGTGTGGGCAAGGGACGCGGGGCAAAAATGCCTTCGTTTCATATTGACCTGCACAGTGGACGTGGAAAAAGTGAAGTGGTTTATCTAAACGGTGCTGTGGCACGTTTTGGAGAACAGGTAAAAGTGGATACGCCGGTCAACCGGATTCTTACAAATGTGCTGCTCAGCATGACAGAAGGACAAATGTCATTGGATCAATTTGCCCGTCGTCCCGATCGCCTTTGGAAATACTTAACCGAGCAGATGGGGAAGATATAGCCATTTATCCCTGTCTGGCTTCGTAAAGGTCATTCGTTTTTGCAGCCATAATAAAATCGTTTTTATGTAAGCCGCGAATGGCGTGAGTCCACCAGACTACGGTTACTCTGCCCCATTCTGTGATTAGCATCGGGTGATGTCCTTCTGTTTCGGCAATTTCACCCACCTTGTTTGTAAAGTTAAGTGCCTCGACAAAGTTTTTGAACTTGAAAATGCGTCGCAAGCGAGGAGCATTTTCCTCAACAATGATTTCCCAATGGGGGATTTCAGCGAGAAGTTGACGGGCTTCTTCCAATTCCATTGGGGGAAGGTCTCCCTTGCATGGAACGCATTTAAAGTCGCTTAATTTACTCATCATTCCTCCATACTGCTAAAAAACAAAATTAACCTTTTCCATCCAGAAAACGTCTTTTCCATTCATAAAGCTTGTTAAGCGCTTCAATAGGGGAAAGTGTATTAATATCTAATGCTTCCAATTCTTCCAGCAGAGGATTGGTTTCCGGAAAAAGTGCCATTTGTTGGGCTGTATCTGGCTGGATTTGCACGGCTTTTCCTGAAGATGCTTCCAATTGCTTAAGGATGGACGCAGCGCGCTGTATCACCGGACGCGGCAGACCAGCCAATTGCGCCACGTGGATACCATAAGAACGATCCGCTCCACCCGGTACAATTCTATGCAAAAAGACAACATGACCCTCTGATTCGGTCACGGCGACATTATAGTTACGCACGCCGGGGAGCAGCTCGCTGAGCTGGGTAAGCTCGTGATAGTGCGTGGCAAATAGGGTGCGAGCGCGCAGACTGGGATGGTTGTGGATAAACTCGACGGTTGCCCAGGCGATTGAAACTCCATCATAAGTGCTTGTACCGCGTCCGATTTCATCGAGAATGAGCAGGCTGCGTTCTGTGGCGTGGTTCAGAATGTTGGCGGTTTCGATCATTTCCACCATGAAAGTGGACTGTCCGGCGTGAATTTCGTCCTGAGCACCGATTCGGGTAAAAATACGATCTACCAATCCAATGTGAGCAGAAGAGGCAGGAACATAACTTCCCATCTGCGCCATAAGGACGATTAGCGCCACTTGGCGCAGGAAAGTACTTTTACCGCTCATATTTGGACCAGTAATGATACGGATAATCTCACCAGGCTCAAAAATTGCGTCATTAGGAACAAAGCGTTCACCGGTCAATGTTTTCTCTACCACAGGATGGCGACCATCGCGAATTTCCAGACGGGTATCAATGCTGAGTTCTGGGCAGATGTAACCATTGAGCGCAGCCGCCTCCGCCAGCGAGGCAAGCGCATCCAGTTCGGCAATGCTGCGGGCGGTCTCCAGTAGCTGCCGAGCGGACCGGGCAAGTTTCTGGCATAATTCGCGAAACAGACGCGTTTCCACTTCTCGAATACGCTCTTCTGCATTGAGTACCAGCGTTTCGTATTCTTTCATTTCTGGTGTGATGTATCGTTCAGCATTAACCAGAGTCTGCTTGCGGATATATTCTGGCGGCACCAGACTGGCATTGCTGTTTGTAACTTCAATGTAGTATCCAAAAACCTTGTTGTAACCCACTTTGAGCGATTTGATGCCGGTACGCTCTCGTTCCACATTTTCGAGATTAGCGATCCACTCGCGGGCATGTTGCGAAGCCTGGATGATTTGATCCAGCTCTGCCGAGTACCCCGGCTGGATAACACCACTGTTTTGTAATGTCGCTGGCGGGTCTTCTACAATGGCAGTTTGTAACAGGGCAAGTTCTTCGGAACAGAGGTGTAATTTACTCAGGATGTGCTCGAGAGGTGTTTCTTGATTGTTGAATATCTTGCGAATAGCAGGCAGGGCAGCCAATGTGGCGCGCATGGCTGCCAGATCGCGCGGCGTAGCGTGACTGGCAATCACCCGGTTTGTCAGTCTCTCTAGGTCTGCCAGCGGTTTAAGCGCCTGACGCAATTCGGCGCGCAACAAACCATTTTCTACCAGATACTTCACTCCCCGCTGGCGGCGCAGGATGGGAGATAAATCCAGCAGAGGCATACTAACCCATTGGCGCATCAGACGTTTTCCCATTGGGGTAACTGTATGATCCAGTACGCCGAGCAGCGACCCCTGAACCTCTCCGCTGCGGATAGTCTCAGTCAATTCAAGGTTCCTTCGCGTGGCGGCATCCAGAACCATAAATTCGCTTAGCGAGTACGTCGAGAGGGTGGTCAGCAGTGAAAGCGCTGCAGGCTGGGTTTCCTGCAGGTACTGGAGGATACCGCCAGCGGCTCGGATGGACAATACCTTGCCACGCAAGCCAAAGCCATCCAAAGCTGCAACCTGAAAATGCCGCAAGAGAGTTTCCTGACAACGGCTCAGCTCAAAGCGCCAGATAGGCCATTTTGTTATAGAACCTGGACTTTCTTCAGGTAATGCAGTTCCTTCGGGTATCAGGATCTCTGCAGGTTTCAGGCGCACCAGTTCTGCCCGTAATACAGCCCGGATATCTTCGCCGATCAATTCACTGGTAGAAAATTCTCCTGTTGTAATATCCACATAAGCCAACCCAGCCAAGTTTTCCTGAATCACGAAACTGACTAGATAGTTATTGCGGTCGCTGTGCAGCATACCAGGTTCAACGACTGTCCCCGGGGTAACGACACGGACAACCTGGCGTGGGAATAATCCGCGTGTGGGCTGGTCGCCAACCTGCTCGCAAATGGCAACGTGATAGCCTTTTTCAATCAACCGTGCCAGATAATTCTCAACCGCGTGGTAAGGAATTCCGGCCATCGGGACGCGTACCCCTTTGGCAACGTTTCGCGAGGTGAGTACAATATCCAGCTCGCGAGAAGTGATGTGCGCATCCTCATCAAAGGTTTCGTAAAAATCCCCCAACCGAAAGAAGAGAATGGCGTGCGGATATTGTCGTTTGATTTTCAGGTATTGCTGTCGGATTGGAGTGACATCTTCAGACATACACTAACATTCTAAATTGGCATCACCATTTCAGCAAGGGGGAATTGATGTACAATTAGAATGCGGAATCGGACGTTAACGAGAAGAAGACAATGAGCATTGATACTGAAAAGATTCTGGCTTTAATTCCTGCCTATAATGAAGAAAAACATATTGCTCGCGTTGTTGAACAGGCGCGCGCCTATCTGTCGGTTGTGGTGGTAGATGATGGCTCTCGGGATCGCACTGCTGAGTATGCTGAGGCTGCCGGCGCATACGTGATCCGTCAGCAGCCCAATCAGGGCAAGGGGGAGGCTTTGCGTACTGGCTTTCGTTATGCTTTGGGAGCTGGTGCTCAGGCAGTGGTGATGCTGGATGCCGATGGTCAGCATGACCCGCAGGAGATTCCACTTTTCCTGAAAGCCTATCACCAAGAACATTCAGATTTGATCATTGGGTTACGCGATTTTTCCAAAATGCCGGTGATTCGTAGAACGACGAATACCATTGGGCGTTATTTGTTTTCATGGGCGGCAGGGAAATATGTTCCGGATAACCAATCCGGTTATCGGTTGGTCAGTAACCGCCTCATGGAAGCTATGTTGAGCAGTCAGGAAGGGGGATTTGAGTTTGAGGTGGACATGATTGTAGTTTGCCTGCAGCGCGGTTATTCGCTGGATTGGGTTCCGATTCGGACGATTTACGCCGACGAGAAATCACACATTCGACCGTTGCGTCATGTATATCATTACTTTCGTTTGGTCTGGCAAACAAGAAGGCGTTTGAAACGCTGATACTTGAGGTGAGCGATGAAGAAATCCCAGCAACAATTGATTTTGGAAGCTCGTGAGCACGCTCTGGAAGTGCTATTTAGCTGCGTTACCCCTGCTGGCTTCCGCGCTTCAGCGCTAGCAGCGGGGTATCCTCAGGTGTGGGGCAGGGACAGCATGGTAACGTTTTTGGGCGCGGCTGCCAGTGGCGAGACGGAATTAATCAAAGCTGCAAAAGCGTCCCTGGAAACGCTAGGAAATCATCAATCATCATTTGGCTTGATTCCGTTGAATGTTAATCCGGATACCGGCTATATCAGCACTGAAAACGCAGGGGCAATGGACTCAAACCTGTGGTTTATCTTGGGACATTACTTATACAACAGATTGAGCGGTGACGATGATTTTCTGACAAAAAATTGGGAAATTATCCAAAAAGCCATGCTTTGGTTGGATTATCAGGACTCCAATGGTTGCGGCTTGCTGGAAATCCCTGAGGCAGGCAACTGGATGGATTTGCTTGCAGTACGTTACAATACCTTGTATGATAACACGCTATATTATGCTGCTTCACTGGCATATCAGGAAATGAGCAAGAAAATGCCAAACCGGATTGAGCGGCCAGCCTGTCAGGCGGACGCAGCCTGTATTCATGAACGCATCAATTTGTTGTTCTGGATTGATCGGTGTTGGGTGGCGGCGCATTTTGCTGAACATCTGGAGAAGCTCAAAACTATTCGTTTGGAATGGTTCATGTTGTATCACAATGTTGGAACGATTTCCAGCCGACCGTTCTACCTGCCTTGGCTGGCTTTTCGCGAATATGGAGATTGGTGTGACAGTCTGGCGAATTTGCTGGCAATCTTATGTGGTATTGCTGATGGGCATCGTTCCTGGCATATTTTGCGCTATATGGAGCAAGTAGGGATGGCAGAGCCGTTTCCAACGAAGGCAATCCATCCTCCCATTTATCCGGGCGAGGCAAACTGGCGTGAGTATTATCGTAGCCGCAATTTGAATCTGCCTCATCAGTATCATAACGGCGGTATTTGGCCAATGATCGGTGGGTTTCATGTGGCGGCTCTGGTGCAGCGAAAATGGTACGCAGAAGCTGAGCGCTTGTTGATTTTGCTGGCAGAAGCTAATCGTCAAAATAGTTGGGAATTTAATGAGTGGTTGCATGGTGAAACCGGACATCCAATGGGGTATCCCAAGCAGGCATGGTCTGCTTCTTCTTTTCTCTTCGCAGAGGCGGCGGTTCGAACCGGCAAACTGCCTCTTTTTGATGATCTGATTTCTGTAAAACCAGCCTCAGCAGCAGTCTCTGAACAAAATGAAGTCTTTATTCATCCGGGTGGCGGCCCGGTGGAATAGGAGGATGACATGGATCAGCCTTTCTCAAAGAAGCATCCGGTATTTGAAGGAGTTGAATTTGGAATTGGATGTTGGGCATGGGGGGATCGGATGGTCTGGGGATATGGACGTGGCTATTCGGAGAGCGACTTGCGCGCCGCATTCGAGCGTTCTTTGGCATTAGGTGTCACGTTCTTTGACACTGCTGAGGTTTATGGGTTGGGCTTATCCGAAAAGATATTGGGGAAATTTATCCGAGAAAGCGGCGTCTCTGTCAAAGTGGCGACCAAATTTATGCCTTTTCCGTGGCGGCTGAGCCGCTCCAGTCTGATGCGGGCTTTGCGTCATAGCTTGAACCGCCTGGGATTGAGCCGGGTTGATCTTTATCAGATTCACTTTCCTTTGCCGCCATTGACGGTGGAAACCTGGATGTCTGCCATGCTGGATGCTCATCAGGCGGGGTTGACCGCGGCGATTGGTGTTTCAAATTTTAATTGCCAGCAGACACAAAGGGCTTATGAAGCGCTGGCGCGTCACGGGGTTGCTCTGGCTTCAAATCAGGTGGAATATCATCTCTTGAACCGGGAAATTGAAAAGAATGGGTTGCTCAAACTGTGTCAAGAATTGGGTGTTACAGTGATTGCCTACAGTCCTCTAGCCATGGGGTTGTTGACTGGAAAATACACGCCAGAACATCCGCCGCGAGGTACGCGAGGTGGTCGTTTCTCGCGTAAATATCTTGAGCGAATTCAACCGTTGATTGTCCAGTTGCGCAGAATTGGGGCAAATCATGGCGATAAAACCCCGGCTCAGGTTGCATTGAACTGGGTTTTATGTAAAGACGCATTGCCCATTCCGGGAGCAAAGACCTTTGAGCAGGTTGAGCAGAATGCTGGCGCATTAGGATGGCGTCTGAACGATGAAGAGGTGCAAATCCTGGATGAAATTAGCGAGCAGATAAACCGGGGAAGTTAGGCGCGACCAGAACCGCTCTTTCTTCGTATATTGGGGTGGAACGCGAATGAGCGAAAGAAAGGGCAAAAACATGAATACAACACAACATGTTCTGCGGAGATCACGCCGTAATCGGATGATTGCGGGGGTTTGCGGTGGACTGGCAGAATTCTTCGGGATTAGTGCTTTTTGGTTTCGTCTAGCATTCTTTATTGCGCTGTTACCCGGAGGTGTACCAGGACTATTGCCTTATATTCTGTTATGGCTGATTATTCCAGCCGAATAGCGTGGCACAAGATGGTTGTTATGCTTCATTAAGAGAGGTTGGCTTTATTCGCCGAATTCGGATGCGCCAACCTCTTTCTCATCCAAACCTCCTGTGGGCTGAAGCTGGATGTCACCAAACAGGATGGATTGTTGTGCCTCAATAACGCGCCGCTTGATCAGTTCCAGCATTGCAAGAAAAGTGATGACGACTTCCATTCGGTTATGGGATAGCAGCATGGAGCGAAAGCTGGCTATCTTTTGGTGTTTGAGAACCTGCAGAATAGTATGAATACGTTCCCGGATGGTGATGTGAGGCATCGCAACTACCTTGCTAAGATTGGTAAAGCTATTTTGGTGTCCCAGCACTTCGCGAGCCGTTCTTACCAAGTCCTCCAGCGTCCAGCCACTCAGGTCCAATTTTGCCGAGACCTTTACTGGCGGAGAAGCCACGCGCAGGTAGGTACGCAGACCGCGCGCTTCGCGCTCTGCCAGCCAGCCGGCAAGCTGTTTAAAGCGTCTGTATTGGATGAGCTGGCGTGCTAGTGCCTCACCCGGGTCTTCTTCGTCAGAAGGTTGTGTCACCATTGCAGGTTTGGGTAGTAATACAGAAGACTTAATTTGTAACAAACGCGCAGCAATAACCAAAAAAGCTGAAACCTCATCCGGGTTGCGTTCCTGCACATTTTGCAGATGAGCCAGATACTGGTCGGTGACCTGTGCTAATGCAAGTGTAGTGATGTCCAGCTCAGCGCGTTCGATCAGGCTTAGCAAAAGGTCGAGCGGCCCTTCATAGACATCTGTGCTGACCTGATACCCTTCTACATGTTGAGCAGCAATTTGAAAACTCACGCAGAAGATTATATCAGGTCTTAGCTTTGAGGGGTTCAGACAGGGTATAATTTGGGCATGTCAGAAGAAAACAGGCTTACTCATATTGACGAAAACGGTGCAGCGCACATGGTGGATGTTGGCGATAAAGCCGATACCGTTCGGATTGCCATCGCCAGAGGCGAGGTGCATCTCAAACCTGAAACAGTTGACCTTATGCGTCAGGGACTGATGAAAAAGGGCGATGTGCTTGGTGTGGCGCAGATTGCCGGTATTATGGCAGCCAAACGTACCCATGAGCTGATCCCCCTTTGTCATCCTTTACCAATCTATCAGGTGGATGTGCAGTTGGAATTGGACGATGCTCTTCCGGGCGTGCAGATTATGGCAAGGGTGCGTACATTTGGCAAGACTGGAGTAGAGATGGAAGCCCTGACCGCTGTTTCTGTGGCGGCTTTAACCGTATATGACATGGTCAAGGCAGTGGAGAAGACCGGACGCATTCAAAATATTCGCTTGGTGGAAAAACACGGCGGGCGTAGTGGTGATGTGATTAACGAGTAGGTGTAGGATGAAAATAGAGGTTTTGTTTTTTGCGACTTTGAGAGACAAAGTGGGGAGTAAGAGCGTGACGGTTGAATTGGATGAGCACAGGCGGGTGAGTGATTTGAAACACAATCTGGGAGTGCTATATCCGGCATTAATTCCTCATCTTCCAATCGCCTTAGTGGCAATAAATCATGCTTTTGCTGCAGACGACGACATTATCCCTGAAGGCGCTGAAGTTGCCCTCTTTCCACCGGTCAGTGGCGGGGGCAGTCATCTGGAAGTTTTTAAGATCACATCTGAAGACCTTGATTTGGATGAACTCGTTGCTGGAATTGTCTCTCCAGAAACCGGCGCGGTGTGCATGTTTACTGGATTTGTGCGTGGCGTCACAACGCGCGACAATCCGCGTCAGACAACCTCACTGGAATATGAGGCGTACAACCAGATGGCAGAAATGAAAATGGCGCAGATTGCTGCGGAAATTCGTCAGCGCTGGCCTGAAGTGCAGGGGATTGTAATGGTGCAACGGATTGGTTTGTTAAAACCCGGCATGCCAACGGTGATTATCGCTTGTTCTGCCGCGCATCGTGATAGCGGCGTATTTGAAGCTGCCCGTTATGGTATTGACCGTCTGAAGGAAATTGTACCGGTTTGGAAAAAAGAAATCGGACCCCACGGGGAGGAGTGGGTAGAAGGTCATTACATTCCAGGTAGAGATGACTGAAGACGAAATTTTTGATTTAAAATTAGCCTGTGATGATTGAGCGAACTGACGGACCGCCAGCCACTCTGGTTTTTGGCGGGTGGCTGGCGGTCCCTGAGTTCGGGGAGGAACTCATGGATCAAAAGGTGAATTCCACTATTACAGAGCAGCCTGAAGAGCTGGCGCGACGTTTGGGTTTGCAGTTCAGTGATTGGTTGTTGCTCAGCCGTGCGTTGACGCATCGCTCCTATCTCAATGAGCATCCAGAAGCGCTTGAGGATAATGAACGCCTGGAGTTTCTTGGGGATGCGGTTTTGGATTTCGTGGTTGGTGCCTGGTTGTATCATTTGTATCCCGAAATGCCCGAGGGTGATCTGACGCGAATGCGGTCGGCACTGGTGCATACTGAGCAACTGGCTCATTTTGCTCGCAAACTTGATTTGGGGCGGGCAATGCGGTTGGGTCGTGGCGAGATTCAGGCTGGAGGACGTGAGCGCACTGCCTTACTGTGCGACACATTTGAGGCGGTTATCGGTGCGCTATATCTGGATGCAGGTCTTGAGGCTGTTCAAAAATTCCTGTTTCCGCTGCTGGAAGAAGCGGCAGAGGATGTCTTGCTTCATCACAAGAACGAAGATCCGAAATCCAGTTTGCAGGAATGGGCACAGGGACAGGGATTGTCAACACCACAGTATGTGACGCGCTCAGCCAGTGGACCAGACCACTCGAAAATGTTTGATGTGGATGTTTTGATTGATGGGGTAGTATATGGCAGTGGTAGCGGGTCAAGCAAGCAACTGGCTACGAAAGCAGCAGCTCTGGACGCGCTGAAGCGGCTTGGCTTACTGGATGAATAATCTGGGGTTGCAAAAATTTCTTAACGCAAAGGTATCTTCATGAGTCCTCGTTTGAAAATGCTTGAATTGCAGGGGTACAAAACCTTTGCTGGACGTACAGTGATGGAATACCCGGCGAGCATCACTGCAATTGTGGGTCCAAATGGGGCTGGAAAGTCGAATGTTGCCGATGCGATCCGCTGGGTTTTGGGAGAACAATCTTATTCTTTACTAAGAGGTCGTAAGACGGAGGATATGATTTTTGCCGGGTCGGAACAACGACCACGCGCAAGCATGGCTTCGGTCACAATCACTTTTGATAATGAAGATAGCTGGTTGCCGATAGATTACGCCGAAGTTTCGGTCACTCGACGGGCTTATCGGGATGGAACGAATGAATACCTTTTGAATGGTCAGCGTGTGCGCTTGAAAGAAATATCTGAATTGCTTGCTCAATCGGGATTGGCGGAACGCACCTATACCATTATTGGGCAGGGATTGGTGGATATGGCGCTTTCGCTGCGTCCGGATGAACGGCGCCGTTTCTTTGAAGAGGCGGCTGGGATTGGTCTTTATCGCAGTCGCAGAGATGAAGCACTCAATCGTCTGGAAGCTACACAGCGCAATTTGGAACGCGTTCAGGATATTTTAGGCGAGCTTGAGCCGCGCCTGGTGAGCCTGGAGAAACAGGCTCGCCGCGTTCAAGAATATGAACGCATCAAAGCAGACCTCCAGCTTTTACTGCGTGACTGGTACGGCTACCACTGGCATCATGCCCAACAGGAAATTATTCACGCGAAAGAAGTGTTGCGTGCTCAAGAAAGCCGCTATGAGGCTGCACGTAAGCAGTTGGCACAGGCAGAGGAGAAACTCAATGATGCTCGCAACCGGCTACAGGCATTGCGGCAACAACTAAACTTGTGGCATGGACAGATGTCGGAATTGCATCGCCGACGTGAGAAGGTCAGCCTAGATTTAGCCATTATGGACGAACGTCAGCGTTCGTTCAACGAACAACAGCAAAATTTTCAGAGCGAATTGGTTCGTTTGGAAGAAGAAATGGCGGCGCACCAGGAACGGGTGCAGCAAACAGAGATGGAATGTCAGCGGTTACACGTTGAATGGAGAGAAGCACAAAGCCAGGTAGAGCAGGCAGCCCAGGCACTTGAGGAACGTCAGCATCAGCGCAAACAGGTTGAAATCGAACTTGAGAAAATCCACTTTGAACGTCTGAAGAGTGAAAAACGCCTTGCAGAACTAAATGCCAAAAGGGATGAATTGACAAATCGTCTGGAGGGTCTCAGAAGTTCGCAAGTCTCACTGGAACACTCTCTTGTAGAGAAGGAGCAGGTTTATCAAAAGGCTCAAGAAAGCATGAAAGCCGCAGAGCAAGAACAAGAACAACGGGAAGTAAACCTCGCTGCAATTGAAGCAGATTTGAAAACAGCCCGGCAGGAGCTGAATGTACTTGAGAGGCAACGCTTAAGTGTTCAGGAATATATCTCACAGATGGAAACTCGCAACAGCCGACTGAAAGCTCAGTTGCAAGTTTTGGAACAGGCTGAGAAATCGTTCAGCGGGCTGAACCAGGGAGCTAAGTTTGTCCTTGAAAATGCGCGGCGGGGGAGATTGCCGGGTGTCTATCAGATATTGGGAAGCCAGTTAGAGGTTTCTGAAGAGATGGAAACAGCAGTTGCTGCTGCGCTGGGTGATTTTCTGGACAGTGTTTTGTTGCAGGGGCAAACAGATTTGGAGCCGATATTGCTTTTGTTAGAGTCAGGCGAGAAGGGCAGAGCTGTGTTAGTTCCTGTACAGTCAGATTTTTCAGCCGATAGACCGGATATTCCTTCTGGAGAGGGTATTCTGGGTTGTGCAGCGGAACTCGTCAAGTCGCCGGATTGGCTACAGCCTGTTGTGTGGCAGTTGTTGGGGGAGGTAATCCTGGTGCGTGACCGTGCAGTTGCACGCCGTCTGGCAAAGGAATTGCCTTCGACTGCACGAGCAGTGACATTGCGCGGGGAAGTCTTTTGGGGAAATGGCGTTGTGGTTGCTGGTCGTGAGGGACGTGAGGGGCTGGTAGGGCGCCCACGCCAGAAGCGCGAACTTCAAGAGTCAATCGCAGTTGCAACCCGCGAGCTAGAACGGGCTGGCGCTCAAAAAAGGGAGGTGGAGAAAAAAATTGTTGCACAGCAAAATCATGTTGACATGCTGGTGGAAAAATTGACCAGTGCCCGCGAATTGCAGCAAGAGTCGGTGCGAGTGGTTCAAAAGAAAAGCCTGGAACTGGAGCAGGTGCGTCAATTTCAGGACTGGCAGCGCAAGCAGTTGAACAGCATTGAGATGCAGATACAACAGACTGATGGCGAACTCAAGAAGATTTCTGAGGAGCAACGAGGTCTTGAAAAGAAAATTGCGCAACTGAATGGGGAAATTCAGGAGCGTCAACGCGTTCTTTCAAGATTGGCACTGGACGAGTTTCAAAATGCCGTTGCACACTGGAACACAAGCGCAGCGGTGGCGGAACGCGCTTTGAGAGATGCCGAACGTCGTTTATCAGAGTATCAGCACACCTTAGAAAGCAATCGTCAGCTTCATGCCAGCCTGGCACAACGTCTGGATGTTGTTTTGACTGGCTTGCAAACACTAGAGACGGAAAGACAAACGCTGCGAAATCTAGAAAAGCAGCTAAACAGTGAGGTTGAAGAGCTGAGTCTTAAGCTTGAACCTGCAGAAAATGAGCTGGAAAAATTGGAAAAGCAGTACACTTTATTGCAGCAAGAACAGGTAGCCGCACAACAGGCAGTGACGGTCGCCGAGCGTTATGTGGCACAGGCTCAACTTGACTTGAATCGTCAGCGGGAATTACTGGATTCGCTCCGCAGACGGATTGAGGATGATTTTGGGTTTGTATCCTTTGAGACTACGCCGGGATCGCCAACACAAGCCCCTTTGCCTCTCGGTTCGATGGTAGAGCAGCTTCCTGCTTTGGTCGAATTGCCTGCTGGATTGGAGGATAACATTAATCGTCAACGTTCGCTTTTGCGCCGCATGGGGGCAATTAATCCGGAAGCTTTGAGCGAATACCAGTCTGTGCGCGAGCGGTATGACTTTTTGACGAGTCAGGTGGAAGACTTGAAACGCGCCGATGCCGACTTGCGAAAAGTAATCGCAGAACTGGACGAGCTGATGAGGAAAGAGTTTCGTAAGACGTTTGATGCAGTGGCGGTTGAGTTCCGGCAGATGTTTACCCGTTTATTTGGTGGCGGTTCGGCGCGGTTATTATTATCCGATGAAGCTAATCCAACCGAAGCTGGCATTGACATTGAAGCCAGATTGCCGGGGCGACGCGAGCAGGGCTTGGCGCTTCTATCTGGTGGTGAGAGAAGCCTTACCGCTGTTTCTTTGATCTTTGCTTTGTTGAAGGTGTCACCCACGCCATTTTGCGTTCTGGACGAAGTGGATGCCATGTTGGATGAAGCTAATGTGGGGCGGTTTTGCGAGTTGCTTCAGGAACTGAGTCATAAAACCCAGTTTATTGTCATAACGCACAATCGCAACACAGTTCAAACGGCTGGTGTAATCTATGGTGTAACCATGGGGCGTGATTCAGCCAGCCAGCTCATCAGTCTGAAGATGGATGAGATTGGAGAAGATATGATCGGATAAACCGGTTATCCTTGAAAGCAAAGTACAGCATGGGCTCTCAACAAAGGGACAGCCCGTGCTGTGTTATTGTGTCTCACCCTGCTAGAATTGGGGTACAAAAGTCGGTTCAGTTGGAATGACTGTTTCCCACAAATCGAAACGCTCAATGTCTTTACTGTCTCGTTGGGACTGTAGCCATTCGTCAAATTTTTGATCCTTAAGGTTTTGTAATTGAGTCTGGCTCAGTGGTCGCACATCTTTACCTAAAAGCTGGATGAGATGCCATCCGTATTGGGTTTTAACAGGCTGGCTGATTTCACCAATCTCCAACTGGAATGCCGCATCTTCAAATTCCTTGACCATCATGCCGCGTCCAAACCAGCCGAGATCGCCACCTTGATCTTTGTTACTGGTATCCGTTGAATATTCAGCCGCCAGTTTAGCCCAATCCTCACCTTTTTTAATCCTGTCAAGAAGGGCTTGTGCAGTACCCTCATCTGCAACCAAAATGTGGCGAGCCCAGACCTGTTCCTGACTGGGTTGAATGTCAGCGGTAATTGCTTCATAGACCTTGTTTTTCAGCAGTTCGCGGCGAAAAATTTCGCGCAAGTCGCTTTCGCTGAATCCTAGATCTTTTAGTTCACCAATGTACTCTGTGAGGCGGTTTTTATACCCTTCCAGCGTATACGGCGTAGATGTAGGTTCGGGAGTACGGGTTGGCAGATTGGGATCTACCGTTGGAGTGGCGGTTGGTTCAGTGGTAGCGGTTGGCGAGGCTTCCAGCGTTGGTGTGGGGGGGAGTGTCGCTGTAGGGGGGATCAGTGTGAGCTGGAGCGGCGAAAGAGTGGATGTTACAAATTGAGTAGGGGTGGGCTCTGATGTGGGGGTACCATTTGCATAGTAGCCAAAGGCTTCCTGCATCGCTTTCTCAATTTCTTCATCTGTGACGGTAATGCCGCGTGCTTTGGCTTCACGCTCAATGATTTTGGCATCAATTAATTGCTCTAGTGCAGTGCTGCCCAGCGCTGTGGCGTTTTCCGTGCTAAGCTGTGAACTGATCTGATCCAGTTGCGATTTAATTTGCGCGCCAAATGTTGGGTCGTTGCCGAAAAATTGATACATCTGATACGTATATTCGTAGTTTTTGATCAGATTCCAGCGGTAGTAATAAACCTGCTTTTGCAGGTCGGCAACAGTGATGACTTGATCACCAACCTTTGCGACTGGTTTTTGAGATTTCAACACGGTTTGATCCAAAATCCCAAAAAGGATGACACCCACCACCAGAACAGCGATCACGATTGAACCAATGATCAGGTAACGTCGTTTGATACGCTCCTGTTCCAGGCGCGCCAGATGTTTTTTCGTGATCACCTTTGGAGTTGATTGTTTTGCCATAGCTACCTTATATTTTCAAGGTTGAGTATCGCAGGGTGGAAAATCAATGCCCTGCATCTTCGTAGGGTTGGGGAGTGAAAGGTAGCAAAGCGAGGTGACGGGCGCGTTTAATGGCTGTTGCCAGCTCACGCTGATGTTTCGCGCAAGTGCCTGTTTGCCGGCGTGGTCGGATTTTGCCTTCTTCTGTAACAAAACGGTGCAACAGCTCGACGTTTTTGTAATCAATAGCACTGTTTTTATCCGCACAGAATTGACAGATTTTGGGTCTGGCAACAAAGCGTCGCCCGACTACTCGTTCTTGATCTTGTATAATTTCATCAGTCATGTTTTACTCCATAACTAGAATGGATAATCTTCTTCTACTTCACCGGCTTCAGGTGGTTCACCGACCGCGGTCTGGCTGCCTTCACGACGATCACCTAGTAGCATCATCTCGTTTGCGACGATCTCTACGCTGGTGTGTTTGACACCTTCCGAATCATCCCAACGTCTGGTCTGCAACCTGCCTTCGATGTAAACCTGTTGTCCTTTGCTCAGGTATTGCTTGCAAATTTCAGCAAGGTTTCCCCAAGTGACCACATTGAACCATTCCGTTTCAGTATGACGTTCGCCATTGGCGCTGTTCCATGTTCGGCTGGTTGCTACTGTGAAAGTTGTTACTGGTTTGCCTGAGGGCGTATATCGCATCTCCGGGTCTCGTCCTAGATAGCCGATGATCATTATCTTATTTAACCCACGGCTCATATCTTTCTCCTGCTTTCTTACCGGTCTAGATGGTAAAAATGCCGGTTGGAAGCATAACCTGGTAGTAAGACCTTTCCTATGCAGCTAATGTGATCAAATAGCGCAGGACAGGTTCGGTGTATTGCAAGTTGCGTTCCAGTTCTCGGACGGATGAGGGTGCTAGCTGGGCATTGAGCAAAACGTAAAAGCCTTCCCGATGTTTTCGTATTGGATATGCTAGTTTACGTTTGCCCCAGTGGTCCATCTTGGCAACCTTGCCGCCGAAATCGTTAATCCAGCCACTAATTTTGTCCATTAAACCTGACAAGCTGGTTTCATCCAGATCGGGCTGGAGCACTACAACGACCTCATAATCACGCATTTTGGAAATCTCCTTTCCTTGGGTTTGCCCCCGACTTCCACCGTTGGTGTAGCCCGGAGCGGAAAGACAGGAAGCGTACTTCCTGTAACTTAGTAGTTGGAGTTTATCATATCAGAGCGAATCTTGCAAGATGTCACTTGAGGGTGTTGAAAAACAAAACACATCCCTCATATGTGGAGTAAAATAACCTGTTTTTCGTATAGATGGATGCCAAATACAACTTTTTCATCCCCTATTTTGAGAAGAAGTCCGCGTCGGGTTACGCCTGATATTTTGCAACCCGGCTTGAATTATCAATGTGGGTTTGATGTATAATCGGATGGTTGCGACCGGCTCGCAAATCCGAAACTGAAAAGCAGGATTAATCGCATGGAAATCGGTACCGTCCATTCTGTGGATATTGATCATCAGATGCGCTCAGCATATCTAGACTATGCAATGAGCGTGATTGTGGCGCGCGCCTTGCCGGATGCTCGGGATGGCTTGAAACCGGTCCATCGTCGCATCCTGTACGCCATGTACGATATGGGGCTGCGTGCAGGCTCACCCTATAAAAAGTCTGCTCGTATTGTTGGCGAGGTGCTGGGTAAATATCATCCTCATGGGGATATGGCAGTTTACGATGCGATGGCGCGTATGGCGCAAAATTTTTCAATGCGCTATATTTTGGTAGACGGGCAAGGTAACTTTGGCTCAATTGATGGCGACGCTCCGGCAGCAATGCGCTATACCGAGGCGCGCTTGAATGAGCTGGCAGAAGAAATGCTGGCGGATATTGATAAGGATACCGTTGATTTCGTTGATAACTTTGATGCTACGCTGAAGGAACCTGTAGTGTTGCCTGCTCGATTGCCTAATCTGTTGCTGAATGGTTCATCGGGTATAGCGGTTGGCATGGCAACCAATATTCCGCCCCACAATCTGCGAGAATTGAGTGATGCTCTCTGCTATTTGATTGATCATTATGATGAGTTGGAAGATGTTACGGTTGAGGATTTAATGCGGTTTATCCCTGGTCCGGATTTTCCAACAGGTGGGGTGATTGTTGGAAAGGAAGGCATCCTTCAAGCTTATGCTAACGGGCGCGGGCGGCTGGTAGTGCGTGGTAGAGCAGAAGTCAAAGAGTTGCACTCCGGCAAGGCAGTCATCATTGTCACTGAGATACCCTATCAGGTTAATAAAACCAATTTAATCGAAAGAATTGCTGAACTGGTGCGGGAAGGGAAGTTGGATGCGATCAGCGACCTGCGTGATGAGTCCGACCGGCATGGGATGCGCATTGTGATCGAGCTAAAAAAAGGTGCACAGGCAGTTCAGGTTTTGAACCAGTTATATAAATTTACACCCCTGCAATCTACTTTCGGTGTCCATATGCTGGCACTGGTGGATGGTGAGCCGCGTCTACTCCCGCTTAAACGCGCCCTGCAAATCTTTATTGACCACCGCATTCAAGTGATTACCCGCCGCTCTCAGTATGAGCTAGACAAAGCGCGCCACCGGGCACATATTTTGGAGGGCTTGATGATTGCGCTGGCAAATCTGGATGAGGTGCTCCAGACAATCCGTCAATCGCCAGATGCCGAACAGGCGCGGGAGCGTCTGATCAAGCGCTTCAGGTTGACTGAGATTCAGGCGCAGGCTATTTTAGACCTGCAGTTACGCCGTCTGGCTGCGCTCGAGCGGCAAAAGATCGAGGACGAGCAACGGGAAGTGCTGGCGCGCATTGCATATCTGCAAGATTTACTCAGCCATCCGAGTAAGATATTGGGCGTGATTCGAGAAGATTTACACAACCTGAGCCAGAAATATAGCGACTCGCGCCGCACAACCATAGCGCCGGAAGCTCGAGAGGATTTTACGGAGGCTGATTTAGTTGCTGATGAGGATGTTCTCATCAGCTTTACCCAACGGGGTTACATTAAGCGGGTGGGATTGAACGCTTATCGAACCACCGCGCGTGGACGGCGCGGTGTAATGGGACAAACTGTGCGCGAAGAAGACGAAGTCTTAATGCTCGTCCATGCCCGCACACTGGATACTGTGCTGTTTTTTTCTGATCGTGGCAAAGTTTATTCCGAAAAGGTGTACCAGATACCAGATGCAAATCGCGCTGATCGAGGTATCCCGATTACCAATTTGCTTTCGCTGGATCAGGGCGAACGCATTACTGCGTCGGTGGTGGTGCCAAATTTTGAGGCGGCTTCGTATTGTACGATGGCAACCGTAAACGGACGGGTCAAGCGGGTTGCTCTGGCAGAATTCACCAATGTGCGTTCAGCCGGTTTGATTGCCATCACTTTGGAAGAAGGTGATGAGCTTGGTTGGGTGCGTCTCACCACTGGAAAAGATGAAATTATTCTGGTTACTGCAATGGGACAGGCTTTACGGATATCAGAGGATGAAGTGCGCCCGATGGGACGTCAGGCTGCAGGAGTGACCGGTATTCGGTTAGCAAAAGGAGACCGTGTAGCGGCAATGGAGGTTGTTGAGCCAGAAGGTTATTTGCTGGTGGTCACATCTCGGGGCTTTGCCAAACGGACTGCTTTGCGTGAATACACTACCAAAGGCAGAGCAACTGGTGGCGTGGCAACGATTGATCAAAAGAACCTGTCTAAGATTGGGGAAAT
>Ga0068707_1000603_pt1 | contig 24024 bp, 20 predicted proteins | sample YNPNPMetaG_FD_66600 | JGI IMG/M metagenome (GOLD analysis project Ga0068707, IMG submission 66600) | Anoxygenic and chlorotrophic microbial mat microbial communities from Yellowstone National Park, USA - YNP NP MetaG | ecosystem: Environmental > Aquatic > Thermal springs > Hot (42-90C) >... | reverse complement strand
CGTCGGCCTCGGCCACCCGCCGCTCGGCCTCCTCGATCTTCCGGCGGAGGTCGTCGGCCTCGGCCACCCGCCGCTCGGCCTCCTCGATCTTCCGGCGGAGGTCGTCGGCCTCGGCCACCCGCCGCTCGGCCTCCTCGATCTTCCGGCGGAGGTCGTCGGCCTCGGCCGCCCGCCGCTCGGCCTCCTCGGCCTTCCGCCGAGCCTCGTCGGCCGCACGGCGAAGCTGTTCGACCTCGCGTCGCTTGTCCTCCAGCTCGTCCCGCAGCCGACGCACCGCCAGATCGCCCTCCTCGGCGACCGGGCCGGTGGGGCGCGGCGATGGCGGCGGGGCGATGTCGACGATCTGGGCGGCGCGGGCGAAGGTGGCCTCGAAGGCCTTGCGCTGCTCCCGGCGCCGATCCTCCTCGGCGGCCCTGGCCATCCGGGCGGTCTTCTCGCGCGCTTCCGCCGCTTCGGCCTCCGCCCGCCGGACCTCCTGCTCGAGCCTGGCGATGGCGACGTTGCGATCGGCCAGCTCGGCCCGGAGCCGCTCGCACTCGCGCCGCGCCTCGGCCAGCGCTTCCTCCACCGCCAGCGCCTGGAGCGCCGCCGCCTCGCCGGGCGCCTCCACCGTCTCCTCGGCGGGCGCCTCGGCCACGGTGAACTCCTGGAGCGGGACCTGGAACAGGGCGGGCAGCGGGAGCGTCGCGTCGCGAGCGCGGGCACCGACGGCAACGAAGAACTCGGGGTCTTCGCCCCGCCCTTCGAGCAGCGTGGTGTCGAGCCGAACGTCGGGGATCGCGCGGGGGTCGTACTCGACGAAGGTGTACCCAAGGAAGGGGCTCTGGCCGACCATGCGGACCGTAGGGAAGTAGGTGGCGAGCAGCGCGCGCAGGCGGGAGTACGTCCAGACCTCCGTGCGACCTCCGGCCGGGGGGACCGCGATGGGCGCGAGGCAGGAGGCGTTGCGGGTGGCGGCGAGAACCAGGCCGGTCGGCTGGAGCACCCGGCACACCTCCTGGAACAGCCGTCCGGGGTCGGGCAGGTCCGCCACCTCGACGACGAATACCACGTCGAAGGCGCCGTCGCGGAACGGCAGGCCGCGGCGCTCCCCGGGGGCGGCGTCGGCGCGGCTGCGAAGGGCGGTCATGTCGGCCGGCAGCGGCACCCGATCGGGCGGCGCGGCCTGCTCGGCCGAACGTACGCCGAGGCGGGCAAGGAACGCCCGGGTGTCGGCGTCGTCGCCAGCGGCCACGACCAGCACGTCCTTGCCGGGCAGAATCGGTTCGAGGTACAGGCAGCGGACGATCGATTCCAGCCCGCGACGCACCGAGAAGATGGGTGTCCGGCTCATCACGGTACCGGGTGTACGCGAGGGGCGCCCTCCGGGTCAAGCTTCGCCGCCGCCAGGATTCGGGGGTGCGAGAGCCGGGATCGAGCGTCGCACGTTCGACACGTGCGGCCCGCTTGGGTCTCGACGGGGAATGGGGGTCGTCGTTGCGGGGCACGACCGAACGTTCGAGCGGCCTTCTCCGATCCACGAATCGCCGTGGCCTGCGGGTCGCAAGGGTTGCGGGGCGCGACCGAACGTTCCAGCGGCGTTCTCCGCGCCACTAACTGGCATCGATCCCGTCGTCCGCGGACGGCGGCACGGAGGCCCTGGGCTGCCGCCGCCGCGACCGCTTGGCCGAGGCGGACTCCGCGCATCCCGTCGCCCGCCTTCCGGAGGCGCCGCGAGGGACCGCCTTTGGAGCCGGCTGGGCGGCGGGATCGGCCGGAGCCGACGGCGCGACGGAAGGCTCGCAGACGAAGCGGTCGGACCCGGCCGGCTGGCACACGAACTCGATCGGCTCGGACGGCGCCGCCGCGGCACGACCGACGACCCGTTTCAAGGCGTCCCGCACCACGGTGGGAACGCGGATCCGCCGGTCGGCCATCTGCTGCAATAGCTGCTCGCCGGCCGCCTGCACCAGCCGGATCCCCTCCGTCAGCAGGTCGACTCCGGCGTCCTTGACGCTCTCCCACATCTTCCGGACCCGAGCCTGCATGCCCCTGCTCCTTCCGCCGGTCGCCGGCGGAAATCCCATCATTCGTCCTCGTCCATGGAATCGTCGTCGTCGAGAGACTCGTCGAGCTCTTCGTCGTCGACGTCCTCCTCCTCTTCCTCTTCCTCCTCGTCCTCCTCGGAACGGATGTCCTCGAACCGCAACTCGATGTCGATCTCGGCGAAGCGCGTCTCCAGCGTCTCGAAGAGCGAGTCGACCTCGTCCATCCCCCATTCCTCCAGGATCTCGTTGATGAAGTCGGGAAAATCACCGGAGGAGAGGCGTTTCTCGATCTCGTCGACCTGCTCGTCCGAGAAGGCCTTGACCAGATCCTCGGACAGGGCCTCGTAGTCGCCGTCTTCGATCGCGTCGAGGGCCGCGTTGCGGAGTTCTCGAACGGTCCGCCGGTCGAAGTAGATCTCCATCGGGTTCGCCTTTCCGCGCGACGGGGTCTGCGCGCCGAGCGGGATTATAAGTGGGGTCGGATCGGTGTCAACCCGTGGAATGCTGCGACACGTCGCGAGCCGGACCGCGCGGAACCTTGCAGAACCACATCGATTCCCGGCAACTCGGGCGGCGTACGATCCTCAGTACTGGGGGAGCACACGCCGGGCGCGAGGGGCGGAGCGCCTTCGCGCGCCGGGGCTCCCGCGGGGTCCATCGCACCGCTCGGGAGAACCCCGCGGGCCTGCTCGCTGACGCCGCACGTCGGCTCCGTGGCACCAAGTTCCTGGGCGGCACCGGACGCCGACCACGCAGCCCGCAGGCGGGCGGAGGCGCGTCGGCTCCGTGGCGCCCCAACAACTTCCAGGGCGACACCGGTGCCCGGCCTCCGGGAGACTCCGGGGAGGGAATCGTGGATGTCCGGGCTCCTGGCCCGCCGACCCGGACGGCGGTAGGCTGCGCGGCATGAGCAAGCTGCCCGGTTGCACCGTCGTCGCCTTGCTGTTGCTGGTCGGGTTTCTCGTCGCCTGTCGCGGGGCTCCAGACGATCCGCGAGGCGGCGCCCCGCGGGCGTTCGTTCCGCCGCCCGCGGCGACGACCGTCCGTCCGCCGACGGCCCGGTCGCTGGCCGAGCGTCCCGGAGCAACGTCGATTCGCCGGGACCTGCTGCCGCGGCCCGCGCTTCGGCCGCTCCAGCGGCTCCGGCCCTCCGGCACCGCGCCGCCCGGTGTCTCTCCGCCCGCATCGACCCCGGCCGAGCCGCCGGCCGGGACCGCCGCGCCGGCGCCGGTTGCGCCGGCGGGGGACGGGCCGTCGGCGACGACCGACGCGGCCCGCGAGGCGCCCGTGAAGCGGGTCGAGGTTCACGCGATCGAAGCGGCGCAGGGCGAGGACGGCCGCGGCAACGTCGTCCCCGCCCGGCGTCCCGTCGCGATCGACCTCCACGCTGACGCCTGGGGTGGGCGCGGACTCGACCCGGTCCTGCTCGTCGGCGACCTCGAATTCCGTCACTACCAGTACCCGGAGCCCGGCGTGCTGCGCTTCGTCGCCGCCGACGCCGGGGTGCTGCCGCTCGGACAGCCGGTCTGGCTACGCTGGGGCGACCGCGAACGGTACCGCGCGGCAGAGTCGCTCGAGGTGCCCCGATGATCCGACCACGACCCGCCTCGCTCGCCGCGCTCCTCGTCGCCGGCGCCTGCGGCGACGCCGCGAGCGGCGGCGACGCGGCCGACGTTCCGCCGTTCGACGTTGCCTGCACCGACGGCTCTGCGGCCCTGGAGCTGCGCTGCCCGACGGAGCTGGACCTCGGTTGCATCCCCGCCGCGGGAGCGCCGGCGCGCTACGGCGTCGAGGCCGCCGCGTGCGACGACGCGACGCCGGTGGTGACCTGCACCCCGCCGGACGGATCGACCTTCGTCCCGGGCGAGGCGACCGTGATCTGCACGGCCACGGCCTCCTCGGGCGAGACGACGACTTGCTCGTTCCGCGTGCACGCCCTGCCCACCGGGGGTTTCGACCTTGCCTGCGCGGCCCCGATCGAGGCGGCCTGCGCGGGCGCGACGACGGCGGTCGATGTTCCGGTGCCGGCGGTGGTCGAGCGTTGCGGCGCACCGCTTGGCCCACCGACCTCGGACGCGCCCGCCGGGGGGTTCCCGCCCGGCGAGACCGTGGTCACGTTCCGGGGCGTCGGCGAGAACGGCTTCACCACGTCGTGCACGACGACGGTGACCGTGACGGACGAGGCGCCGCCCGCACTGACCTGCCCGCCGCCGACCACCGTCGTGCGCAGGTCGGCCGATGCGGAGGCGACGCCGCCCGCGGTCACGGCGTCCGACGCCTGCGCCGGCGAGCTGCCGGGGGCGGCGTCGCCGGCGGCGCTGCCGCGCGGCACCTGGCCGGTCGAGTACACCGCCACCGATCCGGCGGGGCGAACGGCAAGCTGCCGCACCGAGGTCACGGTGCTGGACGCCTTCGCGGTTGAAGGGCTGCGAGTGGCGCGGGCCCGGCTCCAGGCCGACGCCACGACGGCGGTCACGCTGGTCTGGGAGCCATCGGCCGGCGCGGACGCAACGGGGTACCGCGTGGAGCGGGCGCCGGACCCGGCCGGCCCGTGGACCCCGCTCGCCGCGCTCGACGCCGCGACGCTGCGGTACACGGACCCGGCGCTGCCGGACGCCGTCGCCTGGTACCGCGTCGTCACCCTCGCCGGAACGCTGGACGGCGGCGTTTCCGCCCCGGCGCGGGCGCTGGCCGTCGCCGCCGCGCACTACGACCTGCGCCGGCAGCGCGTACCGACGATCCCGTTCGACACGACGCTCTACGGCGTGGTCCGTCATCCGCTCGATCGGACGCGCGGCCCCTATCCGCTGGTCCTGCTCCTGCACGGCAACCACGGCAACTGCCGGCCGGTCTGGGGGGGGGAAGACCAGTGTTCGCAGACGCAGGACCACGAGTGCCACTGGCCGGGTTTCTCGACCACGCCGAACGCGGAGGGGCTGGCGTACCTGGCGGAGACGCTCGCCGCGAACGGCGTGGTGGCGGTCAGCGTGAGCGGCAACGCGGTGAACTGCCGGGACGACTACATCCTCGAGCGGACGGAACTGCTGCTCGAACACTTGCGGCGCTGGCGCACCTGGGTCGTCACGGGCGGGGAGCCGTTCGGCTCGACGTTCGTCGGGCGGATCGACCTGGCGCGCACCGGACTGGTCGGGCATTCGCGGGGCGGCGAGGCGGTGTCGCACGGGCCGGCGCGGCTGGCCGCCGCGCCGATTCCGGGCGTGACGATCGCCTCGGTGTTCGCGATCGCCCCGACGGACTACCATCAGCCGTCGCCGACGACGGTCGCCTACGCGGTCGTCGTGCCGGGCTGCGACGGGGACGTACCGACGAGCCATCCGATCGCGATCTACGACCGGTCGCTGCAGCCGCCGGGCCGGCCGCGCAGCCAGGTGTTCTTCGTGGGAGCGAACCACAACGACTTCAATACCGAGTGGCGCTACGACGACAACGAGCTGGAGCGGGTGTGCTGGGAGCGCGACCAGGTGGGCGGGGAGGCCCAGCGCGGGATGCTGGAGTCCACGCTCGCGGCCTGGGTCACCGGCACCCTGGTCCCGGGGGGCACGCTGGAACCGTTCCTCCGGGCGGACGGCGAGACGCCGCGCGGGATCGACGCGCTGGCCGGCGTGGACCTCGACCTGCGCTGGTCCCACGCGGCGGAGGAACGGTTGACGATCGACGACTTCTCGGGTGCCGGCGCTCCGGCGGTGAACCTGCTTGGGGAGCCGAACGAGCAGACGGGGTTCTCGACCGCCCGGGCGTGCTTCGAGAACGGGTGCGACGCGAGTTTCGACCACCCCCACGACGCGCTGCTCCTGTCGTGGGACGGGGGCGTCGGCACCGCTCGCTGGTCCCTGGGCTCGCTGGACGCCTCGGACCGCGCCGCGTTCTCGTTTCGCGTGACCTCGCGCCTCAGCCCGCTGAACGACGGGCTGACCGAACAGGAGTTCGCGGTGCGCCTGGTCGATGCCGACGGCACCGTCGCGGAGTTCCCCGTCTCGACCCTGCGACGCGTGCCGCATGGGTACGCCGCGGAGCAGCGTTCCGAAGTGCTCCAGACCGTCCGCGTGCCGCTCGAACCGCTGTCGCTCCGGACCCCGGACTTCGATCGGACCGCGCTCGACCGTTTCGAGCTGGGCGTCGGCCTGGCCGGACATGCCCGCGGTTCGATCCTCGTGACCGACATCGAGCTGGCGAGTTATTGACGGTGGTGGAGCGGGTGGACTAACGTTGTTTCCGTTCCGTGTCGGCCGCGGCGGGGAAGCCGGCCCGTGGGGCACATCGGCGGCTGGATCGGTTGATGGCGAAGGGCCTGAAGCTGAGGTTCGTGGCGGGTAAGTACGAGGGGGGTGAGTTCCGCCTGCCGTCGGAGGGGGAGGTGCTGATCGGTCGGGGGGCCGAGCTGCCGGTGGTGCTGGCGGAGGACATGGTTTCGCGCAAGCACGCGCGGCTGACGATCCGGGGCGAGCGGGTCCGGATCGAGGATCTCGGGTCGACCAACGGGACGTTCGTCAACGGGGAGCGGGTGAAGTCGGCGGAGTTGAAGCCGGGCGATCGGATCCTGATCGGCACTTCGATCATGAAGCTGCTGGTCATCGAGGGGCCCGAGCCTGCGCGGCCGCGCGGGCCATCGGTGGCGCCGGCGGTGCCACCCCTGGACCGCGGCGCACCGCGCGTGACGAGTCTGCCGCCGGCCCCCGTCCGGCCGCCTCGACCGCAACCGGCATCGCCGCAGACGATGACCAGCCCGCCGGCGGAGGGCCGCCGGCCGGAACGATCGACCACCGGCAGCATCAAGACCGTCGCCGGTTCGATCGAGGAGATTCCGCTGCCGGACATCCTGCAGCTCTTCGGGACCAGCCGCAAGACCGGGCTGCTCGTGGTCAAGGGGCCCAAGGGAGCTCGGGCCAATCTCTACATCGAGAGCGGCCAGGTGGTCCTCGCGCAGCTCGATGGCGCGCCGCAGGTCCCGTCGCGCAAGGTGGTCTGTCGCGTGCTGCGCTGGAAATCGGGGAGCTTCGAGCTGCGGCCGAGCCGGGCGGTGCCGGAGGGCGAACGGCTCACCGAGTCGATGGAGCACCTGCTGATGGACGGGCTGCGCGAGCTCGACGAGATCGAGCGGCTGCGACCGGACCTGCCGCCGGACGACGCGCCGCTGGCGCTGGCGCGGCCGCTCACGGCGAAGCTCCGCGACCTGCTGCCGAGCACGCTGGACATTCTGCAGGCGGCGCACAACGCCGGGACCGTGTCCGGCACGATGGACCTGTTCCCGGACATGACCGACCTGGACGTGGCCCTGGAGATCGTCCTGCTCCTCCAGAAGGGCTACCTCCAGGCCGGGTAGTCGCGACGCGACCGTCCACCCGGCCTCGACGGTCCTAAGATTGCCGCGGCGGGTGCGCCTGGCACCAAGCCAGCGCCCGGTCGCGCGCCTCGGTCAGCCGACGGCTCAGTTCCGTTGCCGTCCGCTCCAGCTCCGGGTCCTGCGCGTGGCGATCGGGATGGTAGCGCGCCATCAGGGCCTTCCAGGCGCGGCGAACGTCGTCGGCGGAGGCGGTGAGGGGCAGTTCGAGAGCGGCGAAGGCCTTGCGGACCGCCTCGGGCGGCGCCGCTTCCCTTGCGGCCGACGGGGGCGTCCGGGTCTCCGGCGGCGGGGCGTCGTAGCGTTCGCCGGCGACGCGCCGCAGCCGGTCGGCGAGCGTTCGGCGGGCGTGGTCGATCTCGCCGCGGACGATGCGCCGGATTCGCCGCCAGATCACGGGTGCGGGGGGGAGGAGGGCCGCCGGGTGAGCAGCTTCTCCAGCAGGCCGGCGGAGTAGGAGGTGAGGGACGTGAAGACCACGCCCATGCCCGGCGGATCGTCCTGCACGCGGACCACCTCGCCCTCGCCTTCGATGGTCTCGATCTCCGTCAGGATCACCGAGAAACGCAGGCGCACCCGCGTGCCGACCGGCAGGGGGTTCCTGGTCTTGATGAAGACGCCGGTACGCGAGATGTTCGTCACGTACTCCTCGATGAACTCGTCGAAGCTCTCGAACTCGCGGTTGATCACCACCCGTTCGGCGCGGCGCTTCTCGTCGTTGTCCATCATCGCTACCCTCTCCGAATCGTGAACGCCTCGATGTGATATTCCGGCACCGCCTCGATGCGCACCTCGATCTGCAGCCGGGCCGTCAGCCGATCGAGATGCGGCTTCTCCGCGCCCCGAAGGGCGTCGCGCACCGCGGGGTGCACCAGCAAGGTTCGGCGTCCCGGTCCGCCGCCGACGGCGTCCCGACGCAGCTCGCGAAAGATCTCGTAGCACACGGTGCGCTTGGAGCGCACCGCGCCGGTACCGTCGCAGTACCAGCAGGGTTCGTGGAGGATGCGGCCGAGCGAGTCGCGGGTGCGCTTGCGGGTCATCTCGACCAGGCCCAGCTCCGAGATGCGAACGACGCTGGTGCGGGCCTTGTCGAGGCGCAAGGCGTCGAGCAAGGCGCGGTAGACTTGGTCCCGGTGCTGGGGCGACTCCATGTCGATGAAGTCGATCACGATCAGCCCACCGATGTTGCGGAACCGGAGCTGATACGCCACCTCCTGGACCGCCTCGAGGTTGGTCTGCAGGATCGTGTCCTCGAGGTTGCGTTTCCCGGTGAACTTGCCGGTGTTGACGTCGATCGCCGTGATCGCCTCGGCCTGATCGAGGATGATCGATCCGCCGGAGGGGAGCGGAACGCGGCGCTGGAGGGCGCGCTTGAGTTCCTCCTCGATGCCGAACGCATCAAACATCGGCTCCTCGCCGCGGTACAGCTCGATCGCGTCGACCGCCTCGGGCATGAACTGGCGGGCGTACTCCCGGAGACGGTCGTGGGCGGCGGCGTCGTCGATCACGACGCGGTCCGCGTCGCCGTGGAACAGGTCGCGGAAGGCCCGGATCACCAGGTCGTGATCGGCCCGCAGGAGCGCCGGCGCCGCGACGGTCGCACGGGCCTTCTGCACCTGGGCCCACTCGGCCCGCAGCCCGTCCATCTCGGCCCGCAAGGCTTCGGCCGAGCGGCCGGCGGAGGCGGTGCGGCAGATGAAGCCGCCGTCGTCGCCGTTCCGATACTCCTGCACGATCGACCGCAGCCGCGCCCGCTCCGCAGGGTCCTCGATCCGACGCGACACCCCAATGTGCCCGACCTGCGGCAGGTAGACCAGGGTGCGGCCGGCGAGCGTGATGTTGGGGGTGACGCGCGCGCCCTTGGTGGAAATCGGCGCCTTGCTGACCTGCACCAGCACCTCCTGGCCCTCGTGCAGGAGGTCCCGGATCGACCGATGCCGGTCCGTCCTGGGCCGGGCGCCCTCGTCGCCGGTTTCCGCGATCATGTCGTCGAGGAACTTCATCGCGTCGCCGAGCTGGAGGAAGGCGGCGCGGTCGAGACCGATGTCGACGAAGCAGGCCTGCATGCCGGGCAGGACGCGCTGGACGCGGCCGAGGTAGATGGCGTTTTCGATCGAAGGCTCCGCGGAGCGCTCGATGTGGAACTCCGTCACCTTGCCGTCTTCCGATAGCGCGGCCCGCGTCTCGAAGCTCTCGACGTTGAGGAACAAGCGGGTGCGCCGCGGCATGCGGCCGCCGATACCATTCCGCGCGACGGTCGTCAATCGCGCCTCCCGGCGTCGCGCGCGGTCAGACCGCATAGAAGAGGAGGCGGAAGCAGGACCCCCGCCCGACTTCCGACTCGACCCGGATCTCGGCCTGGTGCTTGTCGATGATGTTGCGGACGATCGACAGACCGAGCCCGGTCCCTTCGCCCTCGCGTTTCGTGGTGAAGAACGGCTCGAAGATCTCGTCACGAATCTCCTCGGGGATCCCCGTCCCCGTGTCGCGCACTTCGGCGCGCACCCGGCCGTCGCCGTGGTCGGCGACGGCCAGGGTCAAGACGCGCGGTCCCGGAACGTCCGCCATCGCATGGCAGGCGTTGGTGATCAGGTTGATGAAGACCTGCTGGATCTGCTGGCGGATGCCGTAGATCTTCGGGGCGGGCTCGAATCGGCGTTCCAGCGTCACGCCGGCCTTGGCGATCACGTGCTCGCAGAACGCGGCCGCCTGGTCCATCACCGTCGGCAGGTCGAACTGCTCGGGTTCGTCGCCGGCCGGCCGCGCGAAACTCATCAGGTCCTGGGTGAAGCGCAGGATGCGCGCGGCGGCGTCGCGGATGCGGTTGATGAACGTGATCTCCTGGGGGCTTCGCTTTTCCCGCTCCATCAGCTTGGCGAGGTAGTCGGCGTGGATCGAGACGGAGGTCAAGGGGTTGTTGATCTCGTGCACGACGCCGGCGGCGAGCTGGCCGATGGTGGCCAGCTTCTCGGTATGGATCATCTGGCGCTGCAGGCGGCGAATCTCGGTCAGGTCCTGGCCGACCGCGATCACCTCGTCGGCCGACTCGCCGTCGGCGCCGACCACCGAGGCGATGTTGAACGAGAGGATCACGTGGGCGCCGGCGCCGGCCCCGGCGCGCGGCAACCGGACCTCGTAGTTGGTCGTGGGACGCCCCCGCAGCGCCGCGAGCACCACCGCCGAGAACCGGGCGTGCTCCTCGGGCGGCAACAGCACCGTCGCATCCTGCCCCAACACCTCGGCCCGGGTTCGGCCCGTCAGCCGTTCGAGACACCGGTTGAACAGCCGCACGCGCCGGTGCACGTCCACCAGGAGGATCGGGGCGTCGGCGTGGTCGAGGAGCTTGGCGAAGCGGTCGTGCAGATGACGGACCTCCGCGTGGAGGCGCGCGCCGAGCAAGATGGGCGAGAACATCCCGGCCAGGCCGTCGACGACGTCCCGGGCGGTGGGCCCCGGCGCGCCCGCCCCGGCCGGCCATTCGAGGTTGAGCAGGCCGAGGACCCGGCCGGCATGGTGGAGCAACGACGCCAGGCCGGTCGCGCCGACCGCGAACACCGGCACGTACTCGTCGTCGACCGACAGACCCCACTCGGCCAGACGCTCGGCCGTCCACCCGCCGGGCACGGGCCGCGGGACAGCCAGCCGCTCGCGCTGTTCCGGGCGGAGCGGCCCAGTGGCGTAGACCAGCGAGAGGCTGCCGGGGGCGTCGAGCAGGCGAAAGCACGCCTGACTGTCCGGGAACTCGTCCCGCAGCACCTCGGCGAACCGCTGCAGCAGCTCGTCCTCGCGGAGGTCAAGCCGGCAGGAACGCCCGAGTCGCCGAAACGGGCCGTCCCGTCCGACGTCCGCCGGGCCCGGTGTCCGATCGTCGCTCATCGCTCCATCCTACTTCCTCTCGTCGGTCGATCGGTCCAGATCGAGAATCTGGGTGCCGCCGACGTAGCCCTTGGTCTCGTACCGCCCGAGCCGCCCGATCTTTTTCACCAGTTCCGCGATCCGCTCCGTCTCGCGCAGGATCGTCTCGACGTAGGCGCGGCCGCGGTCGTCGGCGGCCAGCGTCTTGCGGAGCAGTTCGGCATAGCCCATCACCGACGTCAACGGCTGGTTCAGTTCGTGGGCCATCGCGCCGGCAATCTCGGACACGATGGCCTGCTTCTCGGTCATCGCCAGGCGCTCCTGCGTCTGGGCCAGGCGCTCCTCGATCCGCATCCGCTCGCGCAGGTCGGTGAAGATGCCGCAGGTCGCGACCTCGCGATCCCCGTCGTAGATCACCGCCGCCGACAGGGCAACGGCAATCTCCTCGCCGGCGCGGTTGCGGATCGAGGTGCGGGTCTGGGCGAGGCGTCCGACGCCGCCGTGTTCGGGCGAGCGCAGGCGGGCCATGATTTCGCGGGCCTGGTCCTGGGAGCCGTAGAGCCGCTCGACGTGCATCCGGCCCACGACCTCCTCCGCGCGATGGCCGGTCAGCCGCTCCGCCGCGCGGTTGAAGAGCAGGATCGTGCCGCGCATGTCGGCGGCCACGATGGCATCGGGGGAGGAATCGAGCACCCGTTCGAGGAAAGTCTTGGTCCGTTGCAGCTCGTGCGCCAGCACCCGTTCGGCCGTCACGTCGCGCACGGACAGCAGGCAAGCCCCCTCCTCCCGCAGCACCGGACTCGAGGAGACCTGTACGACCCGGCGGGAGCCGGTCGGGCCGGCGAGCGCAAGGTCGACGGTGGGGAAGCGACCGCGCGCAAAGCCGTCCAGCAACGCGGCGAACCCGGCCCGTCCCGACTCGTCGAACGCTTCGATCAACCGCGTCGGCACCCGCCCGGCCTCGTCCCCCAGCAGCGTCGCCGCGGCCGGATTCGCGTACACGACCTGCCCGTCCGGGTCGACCACGACGAGCCCATCCGCCGCACTTTCGAAGAAGCTGGCATAGCGGCTCAACGACCGCACCTGGCGCTCCGCCTCGATCCGCTCGCGGTCGCTCCCCGCGGCTCGCCGTTCCAGCCGCACCAGGGCGCGCGCGTAGTGCAACGCCGGCGCGCACGCCGTGGCCACCACCTGGCACGCCGCGATCTGGTCCTCGTCGAGCCGGCCGCCGGGCACGGTCTTGATCGCCAGGAGGCCGAGCACCGCCTGGTCCTCGTCCTCGATCGGGAAGAGATAGCTCGCCCGGGCCCGGATCGCGCCGAACTGCCGCCGGACCTGTTCGAGCCGAGGATCGGTCGACACGTCGGCCAGGTACACCGGCGCATGCCCGACCAGCACTTCCCGCACTTCGGGGTAGCGCGCCAGGTCCAGCCGCAGGTCGCGAATCGAAGCGTCGTCGCTCGTGGCCACCACCCGCAGCTCGCCCGCCGCCGCCTCGACCAGCAGGATCGAAGCGCGCTCGACCGCCACCACCTGCGCCAGCCGCCGGGCCGCCTCGAACAGGATCTCGCGGAAGTCGTGGCGCGTCGCCAGACGCCGGGTGACGTCGAGCGCGGCGGCCAGACGGGCGGCGCGCCGGTGCGCCTCGGCGGCGGTCCGCACGAGGGCGGCCAGGGCGCGCAGGGTCTCTTCGAGCGCCGCGGGGGACGGTCGGGCCGGCAGCACCACCACGGGGAGGTCGCGGCCGGCCGCCGACCTCCGGCCCCCGATCTGCAGGATCGCCCGCGCAGAGGCGGCCGCGCCCTCTGCCTCGGACGACCCCCGGCGGCCCAGCGCGGCGCGCAGCGGGTCGTCGAGCAGCGCGGCGCGGACGACCAACAGGCCGACGTCGGAACGGTCGAGCGCCGCGAGGAGGTCTCGGGCGGACGGCGGCACGACGAGTTCCAGACCGGCGGCCCCGGCGCAGCGGCCCAGTCGGCGCTCCAGCGCCGCATCCCGCACCCAGCCAACGACTCGCATACTGCCCTCGCCCCCTGCCCGAACGCTAGCAGGTTCCCCCACACCCCACAACGGCGGCGGCGGGCATCGAACTTGACTCCCCGGGACGGCGACACAAGACTGCCCTCGCGGTGGGCACGAAGGAGGAGAGAGGATGTGCGGAATCGTCGCGTACGTCGGGCCGCGTCCGGCGGCCGAGCTGATCCTCGAGGGGCTGCGGCGGCTCGAATACCGCGGCTACGATTCCGCCGGTATCGCCGTGCGGTCCGACGCCGACGGCGGAAGGCTCCAGGTCGTCCGCTGCGAAGGGAAGCTGGTCCGGCTCGAAGAGGCATTGCGCCGGGCTCCTCCCACCGGAACGCTCGGCATCGGCCACACCCGCTGGGCCACCCACGGCCGGCCGTCCGAACGCAACGCCCATCCCCACCAGGTGGGCCGGGTCGCCGTGGTCCACAACGGCATCATCGAGAACCACCTCGAGGTACGCCGGCAGCTCGAGGCGCAGGGCCGCATCTTCCGCTCCGAGACCGACACCGAGATCGTCGCGCACCTGGTCGACGCCGCGCTCGCCGAGGGCGCCACGCTGGTCGAGGCGGTCCGGCACGCCATCCGCCGCATCCAAGGCTCGTACGCCCTGGCGATCCTCGATGCCCGGACGCCGGACCGCCTGGTGGTGGCCAAGAATGCCTCGCCGCTGGTGCTGGGACGGGGCGACGGCGAGATGTTCGCGGCCAGCGACATCCCCGCGATTCTCCCCTACACGAACCGCATCCTCGCCATGGAGGAAGGAGAGCTGGCGGAGCTGACCGCCGACGGACTGCGCCTGGAGGACGCCGCGGGCCGTCCCGTGGACCGCGCGCCCCGCACGATCCGGTGGTCGCCGCTGCAGGCCGAGCGGGGGGGTTACAAGCACTTCATGCTCAAGGAAATCCACGAGCAGCCGAGGGCCGTCGAGGACACGCTGCGCGGCCGGATCCTCCCCGACCGCAGTGACGTGTTCCTCGAAGGTGCCGAGCTGGACGACGACGCGATCCGGGCGGTCCGCCGAGTCGTCCTGGTGGCCTGCGGCACCTCCTACCACGCCGCGCTCACTGCCCAACGCTGGATGGAAGCCGTGGCGCGCGTGCCGGCCGTGGCCGAACTGGCGAGCGAGTTTCGCGGGCGCGACCCGCTGGTCGACGAGCATGACCTGGTGGTCGCCGTGTCCCAGTCGGGCGAGACGATCGACACGCTGGCAGCGGCTCGCCTGGCCCGCGAAAAGGGCGCCCGCATCCTTGCCGTGGCCAACGTGCTCGATTCGGCCATCCCCCGGGCCGCGCACCATACCCTCTACACCCACGCCGGCCCCGAGATCGGCGTTGCCTCGACCAAGTGCTTCGTCGCCCAGCTCGCCGCCCTGCTCCTCCTCGCCCTGCGGCTCGGGGGCCACCGCGGCACCCTTCCCGAACCCGCCTTCACCGGGATCGTCGAAGCCCTGCTCCGCATCCCAAGCCGCATGCGCGAAACCCTCGAACGCTGCGCACACGCCCCCGCCGTCAGCCGCCGCTTCGCCAGCGCGGGCAACTGGCTCTACCTCGGCCGCGGCCCCTCGTTCCCCATCGCCCTCGAAGGCGCCCTCAAGTTGAAGGAGATCTCGTACCTCCACGCCGAGGGCTACGCGGCCGGCGAGATGAAACACGGCCCGATCGCCCTCATCGACCGCAACGTGCCCGTCGTGGCCCTCGCGCCCCACGACGATCATTTCGAGAGGATGGTCGGGAACATCCACGAGGTGCGCGCGCGGGACGGCCGCGTCATCGCCGTCACCGACCGCCCGGACCCAGACCTTGCTCCCCTGTGTGACGAGACCTTCGTCGTCGGCGAAACCATCGGTCCCCTCTCGCCGTTCCTCACCGTCCTGCCGCTGCAGCTACTTGCCTACCACATCGCCGACCTGAAAGGCACCGACGTGGACCAACCACGCAACCTGGCCAAGACCGTCACCGTCGAATGAAAGCCGCCGTTCGCGCCCGACGAATGGTTGCCGCCCCCGCGCCGCCCGTCCCCGCGCGAAGACGCCCAGGAACGACCGTCGTTCGCGCCGGAGGAACGATCCCGAAGAATCCGCCGAGAGACCGACCATCCCAGAGAACCAGGATCCTCATGCCGCACGCAGCGCGGGCCTCGGCAGCGGCGGCGGCACCCCCCGCAACCGCTCCCGCAACCGCAGCCGGTCCATCGGCCGCGTTCCCACGAACCGAACTCCGAACCCGCCGTCGCGCGGGTCCACCTGCCGACGCCACGCCGACACCCGCACCACCTCCCCGAACAACGTCCACTCCGCAGCGTCGCTCCCGAGCCGGAAAGAAACCACGACCGGTGTTCCCCGCTCCAACAACACCCGGCTCGGCAGGTAGCAGCCGCCGGGACTGAGGTCCGCACACGTCAACGTCACCGGCTCGTCCCAGTCCGGAGTCATCAGCTCAACGGGAACCCGCATCGCCTTTCGTACCTCGTAACGCACATACATCACGATCGTCCTCCATTTGCCTACATCATGCCACATTGGTACAGGACAAGGCAAGTTCGTGGAGACGACGGTCGGCAGGTGGTCCAGACCTCCGCGCGTCACGACAGCGAACGTGTTGCCGGATAGGCGACAGACAAGCCCGTCGGGACAACGGCAAAGCCGGGTCGCGAAGAATCCCCGCGAAGGGCTTGCGAACTACGGGTCGGCCTCCGAGGCGCTTGCGGCAGCGGTCGTGGCGCCGGCCATCGGCTCGCCGGCCTTGTCGACACACACGCTATCTGTCCGCGCCGTTGGCGGCGCAAGGGATATCCGTGCACGCCTCGATCGGTTTGGCCGGCCACTCCATCATGCCACCCTGCTCGACGAACTCGTCGCCCGCGGTCGCCCGACCATGCTGGCAAACCTTCGACCTATCAGGCGCCCACGACCGTGGGGCGCCGGGCCGGGCGGTTTCTTTGGCGTACTTCAGCCGCCGGCGGGAGCGTCAGCAGCACCGGCCGTTGTGGTTTCACCGCCGTCGGCCGCCGCTGGCTGCTCGGTGGCGGGCTGCGCCGGCTGCTCGGTGGCGGGCTGCGCCGGCTGCCCGGTGGCGGGCTGCGCCGGCTGCTCGGTGGCGGGCTGCGCCGGCTGCCCGGTGGCGGGCTGCGCCGGCTGCTCGGTCGCGGGCGGCGCGGGCTGCTCGGTCGCGGGCTGCGCCGGCTGCTCGGTCGCGGGCGGCGCGGGCTGCTCGGTCGCGGGCTGCTCGGTGGCGGGCTGCTGCTCGGCCGGCTGTCCCTCGGTCTTCTTCTTCTTGCATGCCGAGACAGCCACCAAGGCAGCCAGGACGATGACGAACAGATGCTTCCAGTTCATGACTCCTCCTCCCTTCCTGTTTCTTGGGGTCCCCTCGTTGCCCCAACCCTTGCTTGCGTCCCCGGGGCTCACGTCCCTCCCCGCGAACGCCAGGGCAGGATTCAAGCGCGAACGAAATCGTTTGTCAACAGTTCCATGCCGCGACAAGGGCTAGCTTCCGGAGGTTGCCCGGGGAGTGGGGCTGGGGGGTCACCCGGAGGGTCCGGACTGCCCTCGCCAGGGGAAGCGGCCATGCCGTGCCGCCAGCGGATCGAGGCGTCGGACGTCGCCGGTGCAGGCTTCCGCCGCGGCCCGGCAACCGCAGCGGCAGGTCGCCCGGTCCGGACAATCCCGGCACTCGTCCGGCACGGCGTCGCAGAACGCGCGGTACGACGCCCCGTGCAGCAGGCAGGCGAGGCTGGCCGAGCGGAGGTTGCCCAGCACGGTGGGGGAATGGTTGCAGGGGCGGACGTCGCCGTTGGGCGCGAGGGCGACGTAGGTGCGGTCGGTACCGGCGCCGCAGAAGCCGATGCCCAACCCTTCGGTCTCGCGGGGGTCGACGACGCACGGGGGAAGGGGTACCGAGACGGAAACCGGGAGACCGCCGGCCCGATGGTGGGCGCGCAGGGCGCGCAGGGCCCGGACGATCTGGTCCGGGTCGGGGAGCAGGTCTTCGTCCCGGCGAACCCCGGCGCCGCCGGGGTTGAAGCGGAGGAACATCAGTCCGTGGGCGCCGAGCGCCAGGGCCAGCCGGGCGACGTCGGCCGCGGCGCCGATGTTGTCTCGGGTGGCGACGAACGCCGCGACGGCGCGTCCGCCGGCCCGTCGCACGGCGCCGATGGCGCGCACCGCCCCTTCGAAGGCGCCGGCCGTGCCGGCCAGGGCGTCATGCGCCGCGGCGTCCGGAGCGAGCAGCGGAATTTCGAACAGCCGGCAACCGGCGGCGACCAGCGCGGCGGCGCGGCCGGCGTCGAGGCGTCGGCCGTTGGTGACCAGATTGGTCTGGAAGCCGAGGCGGACCACCTCCGCGACCAGCACCTCCAGGTCGTCGCGCAGCAGCGGCTCGCCGCCGGTGAAGGTGATCTGGCGCGGCCGGCTCCAGCCGCGGGTGCGCGCCAGGCGCCGGAACAGATCCAGCGTCTCGACCGTCGACAGCTCGCGCGGCGCCGGAACGCCGGGCAGCTTCCAGGCGTTGTAGCAGTACACGCACGCGTTGTCGCACCGCGCCGTCGCCTCGAACAGCACCACCCCGACGCGCATGCCGCGTCGGGGTGGAATCCACCGGTCGAACACGTTCACCGCCCCCGTCCGTCGAAGTGACGGAAGCCGCGCCGTGCGAGTAGCCGTTCCGCACCGTCGGCCTCGATGCCGACCAGCGTCCCGGCCGGTAGGTCGTCGGCCGCCTCGCCGATCTCGTACAGCCCGACACCGGCCTCGGCGCAGAGGCGGCCGGCCAGCGGGATGCTGGCAACCGGCACCGCCGCAAGGATCTCGTAGTCTTCGCCGCCGCCGAGGGCGAGCTCCAGGGCCCGGGCCCGGTCGTCGCGGGGGTGGCCGAAGGCCAGGGGGACGGCGTCGAGGCGGAGCCGGACGCCGACGCCGGAAGCGTCGGCAAGGTGGCCGAGGTCCTGAAGCAGGCCGTCCGAGACGTCGATGGCGGCGGAGGCGACCTGGGCGAGGACGGCGGCCGCGTCCAGACGGAACGGAGGGCGGAGGTAGCGCCGGCGGAGACGATCCCGTTCGTAGGCGCCGGGCCCGCCGGCGGCGACGCAGCGACCGGCGGCGGCGGCCCCGACCGGACCGCTGAGGAACAGCCGGTCGCCGGGCCGCGCGCCGCAGCGACGCAGCGGGGCCCACTCCGTCTCGCCCACCAGCGCGACGTGCAGCGCCAGGTCGCGTGCCCGGGTCAGATTGCCGCCCGCGACGACCGCACCGACCGCGTCGGCCGCCTCGGCGAAACCCTCAACCAGATCCTCGACCCACTCCACCGCCGTATCCTCGGGGAGCGCCATCGATAGCAGCAACCAGCGCGGCCGGCCGCCCATCGCCGCGATGTCCGACACGTTGGCGGCGACGGCGCGCCACCCGACGTCCCGCGCCGACTCCCGGGCTGGGTCGAAGTGCACGCCCGCGACCAGCGCATCGGTGGTCAGCAGCATCCGGCGCCCCCCGCCGAGCCGCACGGCGGCGGCGTCGTCGCCGGGACCGACCTCCAGCGCGACGTCGCGCCGGGCGATCCGCTGCCGGATCCGCTCGATCAGGGCGAACTCGTCGATCATCCCTCCGCTCCCGACTCCAGCGGCAACAGCAACCGAAAGACCGAGCCGTGTCCCGGACGGCTCTCGACTCGGATCTCGCCGCCGTGCGCCCGGGCGAACTGCTGCGCGAGCGCCAGGCCGATGCCAAGCCCGCCGTGCGACCGGGTCGCCGACCCGTCGACCTGATAGAACGCCTCGAAAATCCGGTCGAGCTCGGCCTCCGGAATGCCCGGGCCCGCGTCGCGGACCCCCACCTGCACATACCGCCGCGTGGGAGCCAGGAGCACGAAACCGACCTCCGAATCCTCGTCGATCTCCGGCTCGATCAACCCGACTTCGATCTCGACCACTCCCGAGGGCGGCGAGAACTTGATCGCATTGTCCAGCAGGTGCACGAGTGCCTTCTCGATCACCTCCGGGTCGGCCTCGACCGGCGGCACGACGTCCCCCGGCCGGAGCTGCACGTGCACGTCCTTGCGCGACGACTGGGCCACCGCCTTCTCCGCCGCCTGGTGGCACAGCCCCCGCAGGTCCACCGTCCGTCGCTGCAGCGCGATCCGACGGGCATCCAGGGTGGCCACGTCGAGGATCGCCGAAATCATCCGCAGCAGCGCCTCGCCCTTCTCCAGCACGGTCGTCAGGAACCGGCGCTGCTCCTCGTTGAGCGGTCCGGCGAGACCCTGGGACAGCATCTCGGCGTAGCCGATGATCGAAGTCAACGGGGTCCGCAGCTCGTGACTCACCGTCGACAGGAAGTTCGACTTGAGCCGGTCCAGCTCCTGCAACCGATCGGCCGTCTCCTCCAGCTGCCGGTTCTTCTCCGCCACCTCGCGGTACGATTCCTCGATCGCCGCGCGATGCGCCTCGGACGTCAGCAGCGCCCGCCGGCCGCCCCGCAACAGCAGGTCGAGGATCCGCTGGAACGCGGCGACGATGCGGTCGAGCGCTTCGCGGTCGATGCGACGCAGCGATCGGGACAGGGCGGCGAGGCGGGCGGCGTCCGACCCGGTCGCCGGCCCGGGGACGACGGGCGGCATCCGTTCCCCCTCGGGATCCACGAACGGTCCGTACACCACCCGCCCCATCTCGTCCCCCTCGAACACCACCCGCGACGCCCGGTAGGTGCACCCTCCGAAGCAACGGGCGATCGCCGGGTCATCTCCCGTCTCGCCTAGGTGGGCAAGCCGTGCACGAAACTGCCTGCACTGCCGCCGCCCCTCCGCCGACTCCCGCAGGTAGGCGCAGTATCCCGCCTCCGGCGCCGTCTCGGCCAGCAACGTGCCGTCCGCCGCGTAAACGCGCATCCCGACGCCGAACAGATCGTGAAACGACGCGCAGATTCCTTCGAGTCCTCCGGGATCCACCAGTTCGGCCAGTCCCATCGTCCGGTCGAGCAACATCGGTCAACCTCGACGCCACCCGCCCGCCGGATCGACGCCGAAGTCGCGCACCAGCCCCTTCGGCAGCTTCAGCAGGCTAGTGACGCGCAGGAGGAGCTGGCGCGAATCGAGACCGAACCGCTCGTCGAGGCGATGTTCCACCTGGAGCCGGCTCCAGGTGAGCTGCAACAGGCCGAGAAAGGTTTCCAGGACTCCCTTGCCCTCGCTGGCGATCGACTTGAACACCGGCTCCCGGCCGCGGCGCGCCAGCTCGTCGATCTCGTCGTCGGGACGAATGTCCGGAAGGTCGCGCTTGTTGAACTGGATCACCAGGGGCATGCGGCGGATATCGAGGCCATTGACGTGCAGGTTCTCGGCCAGATTCCGGAAGCTCTGCGCATTGGACACGATTTCGGAACGACGGCTGTCCGCGATGAAGGCCACACCGTCGGCGGCCTGCAGCACGATCCGACGCGTCGCATTGTGACAAACCTGACCCGGGACCGTGTACACCTTCAGCTTGAGCTTCAACCCGCCGGCCGCTTCGACCCGCAACGGCAAGAGGTCGAAAAACAGCGTGCGGTCGTCGCGCGTCTCGAGGGACATCAACCGTCCGGCGGATTCCTCCGGCATCAACCGGTGCAGCGCCTGCAGGTTGGTGGTCTTTCCCGACAGCGCCGGCCCGTAGTACACGAGTTTCAGCGCGATTTCCCGCCGGGCGATGTCCACCTGCATCGGGCCGGACTCCTCGGGACCGCCTCCCCAGACGCGGCAAGCGGACGGTACCAAGCATGAACTTGCGGCCCGACCGGGTCAAGGCGCGTGCGGCCCCCCTCCGAAAACGAAGACGCGGATCCGGCGCTCGCCGAGTCCGCGTCTTCGTTCGTAGCGGGGCCTGGATTTGAACCAGGGACCTTCGGGTTATGAGCCCGACGAGCTACCAGGCTGCTCCACCCCGCACCGGCCGTTGCACCCCTCGGTTCCAACGGCGAACGGAATATCTCATTCCACCGGGAGGGTGTCAACACCCGCCCGGCAGGACCCGCGGCACACTCCCCGTTGGGGAATGCACCCCGGGCGTGGTAGGCGGTGGGAGCCATCCGCGCGGTCGGGTCGTCGGGCGCGCGGCGGCCGCTTCCTCGCGACGTCGTTGCCGGCACCCCCGCCGGACGCCGGAGCCGTCCCGGAGGAGCGCAGGGGGCGAATGCCTTGACCCGCAGGGTGCATCCGCCCAACGGGGCGCGGCGTGGCGGGCCAGCAAGTCCCCTTGACACGCCGCCGCGCGGCGCAGGACACTGGAATCCGGCGACGCGTTGCGAAGGTCAACGCGCCCCAAAGGAAAGCGGGGATGGGACTCCAGAGGGCACCGCAGAAGAAGATGAGCCGAGCGACCCAGAAGCGGACACCCGGACAGCGCACGAAGACGGCGCAAGCCGCCGCACGACCGGCATCCCGGAAGACGGCGCGACCGGGGGCGCGGATACCCGCAGCCCGCCCGGCCCGCACCGCGCCTCGCAAGGGCGAATCGGCGCCCCCGCCGCAGAGCCCCCCCCAGGTCAAGCTGCTCGACCCCGACGACAACCCGCAGGATTCCGGCGCCCGCCGTCTGTCTCGGGCCGAGCTCAAGGAGATGCGGCAGATCTTGGAGGCGCGCCGCGCCGAGGTGATCGGCAATGCACAGAAGACCCTCGGCGAAGGCATCCAGCTCGATGCGGCGGAATTGCCCGACGACATGGACCTGGCTTCCAGCGAGTACCTGCAGTATTTCAACCTGCGCCTGCGCGGCCGCGAGAAGACCTACCTGGAGAAGATCGAGCGGGCCCTGGCTCGCATCGAGGACGGTAGTTTCGGTCTGTGCGAGGAATGCGGCGAGCCGATCGGCATCGAGCGGCTGCGCGTGCGTCCGGAGGCCACCCTGTGCATCCGCTGCAAGGAGGCGCAGGAGCGCGAAGAGCAGCAGTTCGGTTGAGCCCTACGCCACGGCGTCGAGCAGCGCCTCCCGCGAGGTTGCCCCGCGTCCGACCCGCCGGCAGGTGCGGCGCCCATCCGACAACCGTACGTCCGCCCGCACCTCGCCGCGGCGCCGGACGAACCGGACGCGGACGACCGCTTCGAGCGGCACGGTTTCCGGCAGGCCCTGCGCCCGTTCGCTGATCGCTTCGAGGATGTCGAGAATCCGCATCGGGTCACCTCCCGAGCGACGGCGATGCGGATCGTGTGCCAGGACGCGTTCGCCGTCGGTTCAACCGGCAACGCCGCGGAATCGGGTCCATCGCGTCCCACCGCCGGCGCGCGCGGCCGTCCCGTGGTCTCGGCCGGTGTGACGTCGTGGCATCCGGCGCCGCGCTGCCGCCGTTCCCGGATGGTCAGGCTGACACTCCGAAACGCCGTCCCGGCGGAGCCCCGCAGCGCGCGCCCGGCCCGCCCCGTCGCTGGCCGTCCACAACTTCCCGGGGGTACGGGTTCACCCTCCGGCGGCGGGGAGAGCGCCGGCGACCCGCGCCCGGAGAGCGGAAGCACCCCCGACCTGGTTCTCGACCTGCCGAGTGCCGGACTAGCGGAGCGGATGGCCGCAGCCGCCGCAGAACTTCGCACCGGCGACCGTCTCGGTTCCGCAGTTCGGGCAGAATTTCTTCACCGGCGCGGGGGGAGCGAGCGGCTTGCCGCATTCGGAGCAGAACTTGCCGGGGACGGTCATCGCCCCGCAGGCGGGGCACTTGACCTGCGGTCCCGTGCCCTGGGGCACGCCCGGCTGGCCCGGGGGCGCCTGCGGCGTTCCCTGGGGATAACCGGCCTGCGGCATGCCGTGCTGCTGCGCCGCCTGCTGCTGGGCCAGCATCTGCTGCTGGGCCATCATCTGGGCCATCCCGAACCCCATTCCCATCCCGGCACCCGCCATCGCGGCTCCCCCCCCCTCGCCCCCCTTCGCCATCCCCTCGCCCGCGCCCATCATCGCCTTGCCCATCGCGAGCTGCTGGTACCCACCGAGCCCCCCCGCCATCCGCACATAGGCGGCATCCTTGAGCAGCCGCTTCAGCTCCCGTTCGTCCTCCTCCTTAATCGAAATGACGAAGTTGCCGATGCGGATGACCTGCACGCCGTAGCTCTCCACGTGCCGCGCCACCGACTTGATCACCTCCTCCTCGATCTCCTCGGTGTACGCGCCCGAGGTGACGTCGAGGAGCGGCCACTTCTGCTTCACCAGCAGCTCGGCGATGCGGTCCCGGATCGTCTTCAAGAACAGGTCGCGGAACCACCCGACGAACGATTCGTTGTCGACCTTCGCCATCCCCGCCAGGCCGACGATCAGGCGCTCCGGCTGCACCACGCGGAACGAGAAGTCGCCGTGGACCATCGTCTCCACGGCCATCCCCGTCTTCGGGTCTTCCTGGCTCCCGATCCGGCCGCCGAACTTGACGCTCGGGATCTCGCGGGTCGAAACGAAAAACACCTCGGCCTTGAACACGTTGCCGCCGGTGAAGGAATCGATCAGGTTGGAGAGGAAGGGAATGTTCGACGAGTCGAGCGTGTGGCGACCGGCGCGCAAGGTGCCCACCACCTGACCGTCGCGGAAAAACACGCCCACCTCGTCCGCGTCGACGGTGAGCTGCGAATACATCGGCACCGTCTCGTCCGGATGCTTGTAGATGATGAGATGCTTCGCCTCGTCCGGGCGAGCGATCATCATCTCCTTCACGCCACGCTTGATGAAACCGAGCACCATCTTCGCTCTCCTTCCCCTCCGGCACGTCCCGAAGGCGACGGTCCCGGAGCATACGGGTCCCCCCGCGGATCGTCAACTGGCCCC
>Ga0068707_1000600_pt1 | contig 24078 bp, 24 predicted proteins | sample YNPNPMetaG_FD_66600 | JGI IMG/M metagenome (GOLD analysis project Ga0068707, IMG submission 66600) | Anoxygenic and chlorotrophic microbial mat microbial communities from Yellowstone National Park, USA - YNP NP MetaG | ecosystem: Environmental > Aquatic > Thermal springs > Hot (42-90C) >... | reverse complement strand
TGGCGGCCGCGTCATTCGTCGGATTCCGGCTATATGCCCTTCTCTCGCGGGAAGGCACGGCTGGCGCCACTGCAAAGCACAAACCGATCGACTATTTGCTGACGCAATTTACGGTTTTTTGGAATTATGTCCGCCTGATTCTTTTCCCGGTTGGTCAAAATCTCGATCATGATTATCCGGTGGTGCGGGCGCCAGGAACCATTTTCACCTGGGCCGGCTTTGTTGCGATTGCTGCCGCATTGGTTCTGTTGTGGAAATGGCGCGCGCGGTATCCGCTCGCCTTTTTGGGCGCTGTTTTCCTGCTGATCCTGCTGGCCCCCACATCCTCAGTGGTGCCGATTGACGACGCAATGGCCGAGCGCCGGCTTTACCTCGGGTTTCCCGGGGTGGCGATGATCGCGGCCGAATTTCTGCGCCGGATTCGGCCCTCGGCGCGGGCCGCCGCGGCGATCGCGGCCGTGCTGGCCGTGCTTGGCGGTCTCACATGGCGGCGCGCAGAACTTTATACCAGCGCTGTGGCCATGTGGCAGGACTCCGTCTCGGTGAATCCGCGCAACAGCCGCGCATGGTTCCATCTGGCCTTCGCATTCTATGAACAGGGCCGTTGCGCGGAGGCGTCGCGCGCGTACGAGAGAGCTGCAATGGCGGGGGGGCCGGATTACACTTTGCTTGTGGATTGGGCGCTGGCCCTGCAATGCGCCGGACGGCTCGACGAAGCCCTTGCAAAGCTGGGGGAAGCGAAAAGACTTCAGCGCCACTCGCACGCCTGGGCGGTGGAAGGACGAATTCTCGCGCAAAAGGGCGATCTCGGCGGCGCGCTGGAATCGCTGAACGAGGCGATCCGCATGAACCCGTACGATTCCAACGCGATGGTCTATCGAGGCAACGTCCATATGCTCAGAAACGACCCGGCGGCCGCTCTCGCCGATTACGAGCTGGCGCTTCGCCTCGCCCCCGGCGACCCGGCCGCAGCCAAGGGCCGGCAGGCGGCTCTGGCGGCTCTCGCCCGCAGCCGGTGAGCCATGCGGATCGGCATCAACGCGCTCTACCTGATCCCGGGCGGCGTCGGCGGCACCGAAACATATTTGCGGTGTCTTGTTGACGCTCTGGAGCAGCTTCCACACGGCCACGAGATCGTTGTGTTCGCCAACCGCGAGACGGGGAGGCTCGGCTCGCAGTGCGTGGTGACGCCCGTGAACGCCCGTTTCCGCCCGGCGCGCATCGCGTTTGAACAGTTCGCCTTGCCGCTTTTGCTGCGCAGGCGCCGCATCGACGTGCTGCTGAATCCGGGCTTCACGGCCCCGGCGCTTGCCGGGATCGCCCAGGTCACCGTCTTTCACGATTTGCAGCACAAGCGCCATCCGGAGTATTTCCGCTGGTTCGACCTGCCTTTCTGGAACCTGCTGTTGTGGCTCTCGGCGAAACGTTCGGACCGGCTGATCGCAGTCAGCGAGGCCACCCGCCAGGACCTGCTGCGTTATTACGGACGCGACGCAGCGGTGGTGCCGCACGGCGTCGAGGAGGACTTCTTCGCCCTGGCTTCACGCCGGCAGCCCGAGAACTTTCTCCTTTACCCCTCGACGACGCACCCGCACAAGAACCACGCCCGGCTGCTCCGCGTCTTCGCGCGGCTGCGACGAGACCATCCGGACCTCCGGCTGGTGCTCACCGGCGTGCGCGGCTTCGTGGAAGACCGCGTGCGCAGCGAAATCCGCGAACTGGGCCTCGAGGACGCCGTCGAATGCAAAGGTTGGCTGCCGCGCGCCGAACTGCTCGAACTGTACCGCCGCGCCAGGGGCTTCGTCTACCCCTCCTTGTTCGAAGGCTTCGGAATGCCCGTGCTGGAGGCGATGGCCGCCGGCCTGCCTGTGGCATGCAGCAACATCGAGCCTCTGCGCTGGCTGGCGGGGGACTGCGCCTTGCTCTTTGACCCGGAAGATGAAAACGAAATGCTCGGCGCGCTGGCCCGGCTGCTTGGCGGCGAGGCCCCGCCGGGCGGACAGGAGCGGGCCCGCCAGTTCACCTGGCGTCGCGCGGCGGAAAAGACGCTGGCCGTGCTCGAGGAGGCTTACCGAAGGTAGTCTTCGAGCCGGAGCCTGGCGTCCGTCTTCTCGTCGCGGTACTTGACGATCACCGGAGTATACAGCGAGATTCCCCAGTCCTTGCCCGCCCCGCGCGCCACCGCGCGCGATCCGGCCACCACCACCGCTTCTTCGGGAATCACCAGCGGAACATCGTCCGTCGCGCTGTGGATCACTCCCTTGACAAGATCGTAGAGCGGCGTGGAGCGCGTGAGGATGACGCCCGCAGCCAGCACGGCGCGGCGCTTGACAATCGTCCCTTCATAGACGCCGCAGTTGCCGCCCACCAGCACCTCGTCTTCGATGATGACCGGCATCGCCCCCACCGGCTCCAGCACGCCGCCGATCTGGGCCGCCGCCGAAATGTGGCACCGCTTGCCGACCTGGGCGCAGGACCCGACCAGAGCATGGGAATCCACCATCGTGCCGTCGTCCACCCAGGCACCCGCGTTGATGTACATCGGCGGCATGCACGTGACGCCCTTGCCCAGATACACGCCGTCGCGAATCGAAGACCCGCCGGGGACAACGCGCACGCCGTCCTCGGGGGACAGGCGGCGCACAGGCCAGGTCGACTTGTCGAACCACGGCTGCCGCGACCTGTCAATCGACATATCCACCAGCGCCCCCATGCGAAAGCCGAGCAAAATTCCCTTCTTCACCCACGCATTCACACGCCAGCCGGACGGCGACGCAGAATCCGGTTCGGCGGCCCGCACCGCGCCCCGGTTCAACGCCTCCCTGAATGCCGCGAAAACCGCATGGTGCGCGGACGTGTATTCGTCCGGCGGATTGTCAAACAGCGATTCAATCTGTTGTTGCAGCGTGTCCATCAAATCAACCCCGTCTGCGCCAACACCTGCTCGATGCGAGTCATGCTTGCCGGAGAGGGCGGCACCAAAGGCAACCGCCAAACCGGCGCGCACAGGCCCATCCGGGCCAGCGCCGCCTTCACCGGAATCGGGTTCGATTCGATGAAATTCACTTCCATCAAGGCGAGCCACCGCTTTTGCAGACGCCTTGCCGTGGCAAAATCCCCGTCCAGACAGGCCTGCGCCAGCTCGCGCATCGGGCCGGGAATTTCATTCGAAGCCACGGAAATCACGCCGCGGCCGCCCAGGGCGGCGAGGGCGACAGTAATGGAATCGTCACCGCTCAGCACATCGAAATCATCCGGCACGGTGGCGCAAATCTGGGCCATTTGCGCGATATTGCCGCTCGCTTCCTTGATCCCGACGATGTTGTCGATCTCCGCGAGCCGCCGCACGGTGGCCGGCTCCACGTTCACGCCGGTGCGCCCGGCAACGCTGTAAATCACGATCGGCAGGCGCGTGCTTGCCGCAATCGTCCTGTAATGCTGGTAGAGGCCTTCCTGGGTGGGCTTGTTGTAATACGGGGTCACCGAAAGCAGCCCGTCAACGCCCATGCTCTCCAGTTCACGCGCCAGCTCGACAACCTCCGCGGTGTTGTAGCCGCCGCAGCCGGCCACGACGGGGCACTTGCCCTTCGCCTCTTCCAGCGTGATTTCCACCACGCGAAGATGTTCCCTTCGCGTGAGCGTGGGGCTTTCTCCGGTGGTGCCGCAAGGGACGAGGAAATGCACCCCGGCCTCCAGCTGCCGCCTGACCAGCCGCCGCAGCCCGTCCTCGTCGAGTGAAAAATCCTGCCGGAAAGGCGTCACCAACGCCGTGCCGCAACCGTGAAAGCGCTTCATTCCCCGCTCCTTTTTTCTTGCATCGCTGGCGATCCCTGCCTGCGCCGGCGTCATCATCCGGCGTTGCCAAACAACACCTCGCTGAACTCGTGACAGCCCCGCAGTCCCTCGGCGAGCCGCTGCGCAGCCCAGAGCGCCCCGCGGGCGAACCCCTCGCGGCTCCGCGCCGCGTGCCGCAGCGTGATTGTGTCCGCCGGCGAGTCAAATCCGATCTCGTGCGTGCCCGGGATGGCGCCGGCACGGTTGCTCGCCACGTCGATGCGGCCCCTGTAGCCGGCGCGCCTCATGGCGTCCACCAGCTTCAGCAGGGTGCCCGAGGGAGCGTCCTTCTTGGCGCTGTGATGGATTTCCCACGCCCAGGCCTCGTAGTCGCTTTGCGCATTGAAAAGACGCGCCGCCTCGGCCACAATCCGTTCGAAAATATTCACGCCGATGGAGAAATTCGGCCCGTAAATCAAACCGGTCCCGTTCCGTTCGAACGCCGCTTTCACTTCCTCGATCCGATCATACCAGCCGGTCGCGCCGCACACCGTCGGGACCTTCAGCGCGGCGAGCCGGAGCAGATTCCCGGGGGCGGAATCCGGCCCGGTGAATTCGATGGCTACCGCGATATCCCGGAAATTTTCGGCCGTCATGCCCGCCCCGCCGGCATTGTTGTGGAGATCCAGAACCAGCCCGGTCTCGAATCCGTATTGGGGGGCCAGCTGCTCCAGCAGCCGGCCCATCTTGCCGTAACCCACGAGTGCCAGTTTCACTCGAACACCTCCGGATCCACCTCGCGGAAGAATTCCTCGTGCAGCGCCGCCACAGCGGGAACCAGGTCTTCGTCGCGGACCACCAGGCTGACGTTGTTGAAGCTCGCGCCCTCGCTGATCATCCGTACGTTGATCTGCCGCAGCGCCGTGAAAATTCTCGCGCCCAGCCCGGCCGTTTCCCGCAGGGCGTCCCCGACGAGGCAGATGATGGCCTGCCCGGGGATGACGTTCACATCGGCGATCCGCGCCAGTTCGCGCTCGATTTCCCCGATGTATCGCGGCTGGTCGATCGTCACGGCGACGCAGACTTCCGACGTCGTCACCAGGTCCACCGGCGTCTGGTAGCGGTCGAACACCTCGAAGATCCGCCGCAGGAAGCCGTGGGCCATCAGCATTCGCAGGCTGCGGATCTCCACCACCGTGATGTCCCGCTTGCACGCGATCGACTTGATCGGGTTGCGGCACCGCACGGTTTCCGCGACGATCAGCGTGCCGCAGACCTCCGGCCGGCGCGAATTCAGGATGCGCACCGGGATGTTCTTCTCGATCGCCGGCTGCACCGTGGCCGGGTGCAGCACTTTCGCGCCGAAATAGGCGAGCTCGGCCGCCTCCGCAAAGGAGATCTTCTTCACCAGGCGTCCGCCGGGAAGAACGCGCGGGTCGCAAGTCAGCATCCCGTCAACATCCGTCCAGATCTGGATCTCCTCCGCGCCGATTCCGGCGCCGGCGATCGCTGCGGAGAAATCGCTGCCGCCGCGGCCGAGAGTCGTCGTCTCGCCGCTCGCCGTGGCGCCAATGAACCCGCCCATCACAACCACCTTCTCCGCGAGCAGCGGCGCCACCTTCTCCTTCAGCCGCGCATACGTGCGGCTGTAAAGCGGCAGCGCCTGCGTATGGCGGCTGTCCGTCACCAGCACGGTGCGTGCGTCCACATGGACCGCCGGAATTCCCATGCCGGCAAAAATCAGCGTCACCAAGGCCGAGGAGAGCCGCTCCCCGTAACTCGCGGTTTCGTCCCACAGCGCAGGCGTCACCTGCCCGGCCGAGGCGACCCGCTCGAGCGTAGCTTCCAGCTCCTCGAAGTGACGTTCCAGCAGCGCATCCATCTCGCTGCGCCGCTCCGGCGGCAGCAGCGCCCCCGCTTCCTTGCGATGGCAGGCGAGAAGGTCCTCGGCGTCGCGGAGCGCGTCGGCCAGGTTTCCTGCCGCCGCCTTGTCGGCCGCGGCCAGCAGGCGGTTGGTGGTCTTGCCCATCGCGGACACGACCACCAGCGGATGCCGCTCCAGCCGCGAACGCACGATGCCCGCCACGCGCTCGATGGCGGCGGCGCTCTCCACCGAGGTGCCGCCGAATTTCATGACGATCATGGCAGCCCGCTACTTCAGCAACCCTTGTGCGTACATCAGCTCGGCATTCAGCACCGCCGCGCCTGCCGCGCCGCGGATGGTGTTGTGCGCCAGGCAGACGAACTTGTAGTCGAGCACCGGACAGGTGCGCAAGCGCCCGACGGTCACCGTCATCCCGTTTCCGCGGCCCGCGTCGCGCCGCGGTTGCGGCCGGTTCTCTTCGTGCAGATACAGTACCGGCCTCGGCGGCGCGCTGGGCAGCTTGAGCTTTTGCGGCTCGGCCGTGAAAGTTTCGTAGGCATGGATGAGTTCGGCCAGGTGCGGCTTTTCACGAAGCGCGACGCTGACCGTTACGGTGTGGCCGTCCAGCACCGGCACGCGGTTGCAGTGGGCGCTCACTTTCGCAGCCAGAAATTCAATATGATCCCCGGCAAATTCCCCAAGAATTTTGAGCGTCTCGGTTTCCATTTTCGCCTCTTCTCCGCCGATAAACGGGATGACGTTGCCGACGATGTCGAACGAGGCGACGCCGGGATAGCCCGCGCCGGACACAGCCTGCATCGTGGTCGCGATGACCGTCTCGATGCCGAACGGCTTCAGCGGCGCCAGCCCCATGGTCAGGGCCACCGTGGAGCAGTTCGGGTTGGTCACGATGGCGCCCTTCCAGCCGCGCTTCCGCTGATGGGCGAGCAGCTTCAGGTGATCGGGGTTGATCTCGGGGACAAGCAGGGGAACGTCGGCATCCATGCGGTGGTTGCGCGAATTGGACACCACATAATGCCCGGCCTCGGCGAAGGCGCGCTCGATTTCGGTGGCCACGGAAGCGTCCATGGCGGAAAAGACAAGCTTGGGCGCCCCGGCCCCCGGCTTGCACTCTTGCACGGTCAGCTTCGCCACGGTTTCTGGCGTGGAGCCGTCCAGCCGCCAGGCGCAGGCCTCCGCATAAGGCTTGCCCGCGGAACGGTCGCTGGCGCCCACCCAGGTCAGTTCAAACCAGGGATGCCCTTCGAGAAAGCGAATGAAATTCTGGCCCACCATGCCGGTGGCGCCGAGAACGCCGACTTCAATCTTCTTCATTTCTGCCTCAATGCTCCTGTCTTGCGGCCGGCGTCAACGCCCGGGACGGGCCGTTCGCCGCGCCGCAGAGTTTACGGTCCGGCTTCACGCGGCCAGCAGGCGCCTGACCATCGCTTCGTAGATGCCGATCGCCTCGACGAGCTGCGCCTTGGGGATCCTCTCCTCGCTGGTGTGCGCGAGATGAATCGAGCCCGGGCCGATCAGGTACGGCTCGCCCCAGGCGCCGCCGAAGGCGGGAATGTCGGTGGTGAATGCCACCACCGTGGTTTCGAACCCATCCAACGCGCCCAGTTTCAGCGCGGGGATGCAGAGAATCTCGCGCGCCTCCGCCAGCCCTGCCACGGCGGCCTGCACGGCCCTGCGCAACGGCTCGGGATCGCCCACCAGGCGGAACATCAGCGCCGCTTCCGCCGAATCGGGAATCACATTGGGCGCTCTGCCGCCGGAAATTTGCCCGATATTCAGCGTGGAACGCCCAAGCAACGGGTCCTCGGGCAGCGGGATGGCGCGGATGCGCTCGAGCGCATCCAGCAACTTCTCAATCGCCGATTCGCCCAGCTCCGGGTATGCCGAATGCGCCATCCGCCCGCTCGAGCGGATTTCGTACCGCAGTGCGCCCTTGCTCCCTACAGCCAGACGGTTCTCCGTCGGCTCGCCATTGATCAGGAAACGGCTGCCGCGGGGGTGCCGGGCGGCATGGAACGCGCCCGCGCTGTTCTTCTCCTCGCCCACGACGAACAGCAACCCGAAGTTTCTCACCCCCTGATTGAGCAGCCGCTCCGCCGCACACACCATGGCGGCGATGATGCCTTTCACATCGCAAGCGCCGCGGCCCCAGATGAACTCGTCGTCTTCCCGGGAGGGGATGAAGGGGGGCACCGTGTCGAGGTGCGTCGAGAGGGTCACCACCGGCTGGCCGAAACACGCAAGGATGTTGTTCCGCCGCGGCTCGACTTCCATCTTCTCCACGCTGCCGCCGAAGCGGGAGACAAGCTCGCCGAGCCGGGCCAGCAGATAGTCGCCGACCTGCTCCTCATGGCCGGTGATGGATTCAATGTCCACCAGCTCACGGGTCAAAGAGAATACATCCATGTGGCGGAGGGAACTTTGAGGATATCGAATCGCGCGAGGCCCGTTCAAGCCGGGCCGGCTGCGTCAGTCCAGACGGATGCGCACCACGCCCGGACAGGACGCCCGCACGGTCTTGCCGCCGGCGCGGATTTCATACTCGCCGCGGAAGGCCCGCGTCTGCATTACCCCGTCCGGCCCCGTTGCCGCTTCCGCGTCGGTCCGCCAGCGGCCATGGACCAGATCCCTCCATACCTTGTAATTCGGCTTCTCCGACCAGTCCTTCCGCAGCATCGCCCCGGCGGGCCGCCAGTGCCGCCCCTCCCAGAATCCCCACATCAGCAAGGCATCCACGCGCGGGTGGCTGAAGACGGCAACGAGAAACTCCCGCGTAAAATCCGCCTGCAATTGCTCGTCTTTGGTATCAAAATCGAACTCGGTAATCCGGATCGGGAGATTGAATTCTGCGAACCTGTCCAGGATTTCCAGGATCTTTTCCGGCGGAGTCGGCTCCCGGAAATGACCCTGGATGCCGATGCCTCCGAGCGGCGCGCCGCGGTCGAGCAGGAAGCGGATGGTTGCGTAGAAGTGCTCCTGGTGCGCGGCGTCCCTGCCGCCGGCCGCGATGATGTTGAAATCGTTCAGAAAAAGAACCGGCTTCGGGTCGTACTCCTTCGCCGCGTGATACCACGCCACCATTTCCTCGCGGCCCAGAATGTCGATCAGATCATGGTTGGTATACGGCTCGTTGACCACATCCCAGTCTTCGAGCAGCCCGCGCGTGGCCGAGACCTCGTCCCGGATGTGGTCCAGCACGCGTTTGCGCAGCGCGGCGGGATCGCCGGCCAGCTCCCTGACATCCTTCGGCAGCCACCTCCACCCCGGCCAGACGAGCGTGTGCCCCCGCACGCGGGAAATCCCGTTCGCATGGAGCCACTTGAGAGCCTCGAGCGCGGCAGCCCGGTCGCGCTCCCACTGCGGCCACTTCAGGTCGTTCTCCAGAACAACCATGTTGAAGTTGTCGAGCAGCGCGCGCCGGTATTTGTCCGCGTCCTCGCCCGAGCCGAGCAGCTGGCGCGCCGCCACCGCGGTGCCCCACCCGAACGCGTGCCGCACCATGCGGACCTTCACCGGCACGCCGGCCGCCGGCTTTCCGGCGCTGTCTTCGACCCGCACCACGAGCTCCGCCTTCCGGATCCTTTCGATGCGGGTCTCGGCCGCCTCCCGCCAGCCCTGCGCGAACACCACCGCCAGAGAAGCCGACACCAACAGCAGGCCGGCGGCTACCCGAAAGATTTTTCTCATGCCGCTATTATCCTCTGCCGGCGATGGCTACCCCTCCGGCCCGCCTGCTTCAGGTCGAATGGAGGCTGCGCACGATTTCGCAGTTCTCCGCGATCTCGTCCTTGAATTTCGGCCACATGCCCACGATGACCGCATCGCCCGGCTTGATGTTGGCGAAGGCGAAGCGGAACGCCGCCTCGATCTGGCCGCGGTTGCCGCCGGCGCGGCCGGCCCCGAGGATCTTGAACCCAAGGCAGGGCTTCGGCGTCTGGCGGATCACCTTCGTCATCCGCTCGGGGTCCTTCTCGAGGAATGGTTCGCCGAGCGGCCGCTCGCCATTCAGCAAGGCCCGGACCTGGTCCGGCGTGCGCGTCACATGGTAGAAGCAGGCCATGTAGTAATCCACGGGCCAGCCCTTTTCCTCGATCCATTCGATCACCGCCGGATTGTGCGTGGATACCCCCGCCATGACGCCCGTATCCCGCACCCGTTTGACGAATTCCAGCACGCGTTCCATCCGGCCTTCGCGAAACGCCTCGTCCGTGCGGTTGCCGTGGTGCGCCATGCCAAGGAATCCGAGCTTCGCCAGCTCCGGAATCATCCCGAAATCCTTTTGCAATTCGAAGTCGCTCAGCAGGAATACCTTGATCCTCGAGCCGCGCTCGCGGACGCCCTTCAGGGTCTCGATGGTCTCCCGCTGGTAGTGCAACTGCCAGGCCGTGATGCCGGCGCGCTCGGCGGCGAGCACCGTTTCCACGCGCCGCTCCGGCGTCATCCACTCGCGCATGCACTGGTCCAGAATCCGGTTGAAGTGCGAGTACCCCATCATCGGGTTCGTTCCCAGCACGAGGCGTGAGATTTCGTGCTTTCCGCCAAACTTCACGGATGGCAACGGCGGCGCCGAAACGGCAAGGGCCGGCGCGGCGGCAGCGCCCTGGAGGAACATGCGGCGGGTCGTGGCCATGGGCAGTCTCCTTCAATCAGATCCGGATATCCCGCTTATACAGGCCGCGCCGCCCCGAGTCAAGCGCACAGGTATGCTGTTTGTTATGGCGTTGCATCCTCTTGCCGGCAGCCCTGCGCCGCCGGAGGCCCTTCTGGATCCCGATCGTCTCGTCGCCGCCTATTACGGCAACAAGCCTGATCCTTCCGACCCGCGCCAGCGGGTCAGCTTCGGCACCAGCGGGCACCGCGGCTCGTCTCTCGATGCGACGTTTACGGAATCCCACATTCTCGCCATCGCCCAGGCGATCTGCGAATACCGCCGCGAGCGCGGCTTCACCGGCACGCTCTTCCTGGGCAAGGACACGCACGCCCTCTCCGCCCCCGCCGAACGCACTGCCATCGAGGTTTTCGCCGCCAACGGCGTGCCGGTGGCCGTTCAGACGGGGGGCGGATTCACACCCACGCCAGCAATTTCCCGCGCCATTCTGGAAGCGAACCACCGCGGCGGGCCGGTGTGCGACGGCGTCGTCATCACGCCCAGCCACAACCCGCCTGCTGACGGCGGCTTCAAATACAATCCGCCCGACGGCGGCCCCGCCGGCTCCGACGTCACCGCGTGGATCGAACGCCGCGCCAACGAACTGCTCGCCGGCGGCAACCGCGGCGTGCAGCGCATGCCGTTCGAGCGCGCCATGCACTCAGGCAGCGTCCGGGAAATCGATTTCGCCGCCGGCTACATCGCCGCGCTGGCCGACGCGGTCGATCTCGAAGCGGTGCGCGCTTCGGGCCTGCGCATCGGCGTCGATCCGCTGGGCGGCGCCGCGGTTCATTACTGGTCGAGAATCGCCGAACGCTATGGACTCAACCTGACGGTGGTCAATCCGCGCGTCGACCCGGCCTTCGGCTTCATGACCCTCGACCACGACGGCAAGATCCGCATGGACTGCTCCAGCCCCTGGGCGATGGCCGGGCTTGTCCGCCTGAAGGACCGCTTCGACATCGCCTTTGGCAACGATCCCGACGCAGACCGGCACGGCATTGTCACCCCGTCCGGCGGCCTGATGAATCCCAACCATTACCTGTGCTCGGCCATCCGCTATCTCTGCGCGCACAGGCAGGCGTGGCCGGCGGCGGCAAGGATCGGCAAGACGCTCGTCTCGAGCGGCATCATCGACCGCGTGGCATCGGCGGCGGGGCGCCAGGTTTGGGAGACGCCCGTCGGCTTCAAGTGGTTCGCGCCCGGACTGCACGACGGCTCGCTTTGCTTCGGCGGCGAAGAAAGCGCCGGCGCCAGCTTCGTGCGCCGCGACGGCACGGTATGGACCACGGACAAGGACGGCATTCTCCTCGGCCTGCTCGCCTGCGAGATCACCGCCGTGACCGGGCGCGATCCGGCGCAACATTACCGCGAGATCGAACAGCAGCACGGCGAGTCCTTCTACGCCCGCATCGACACGCCCGCCTCGCCGGAGCTCAAGCAGAAGCTCGCGAAGCTCGACCCCGGCCATGTCTCCGACTCCACCCTGGCCGGCGACCCGATCCTCGCCAAGCTGACCACGGCGCCCGGCAACGGCGCGCCCATCGGCGGGCTGAAGGTTGTCACCGCGGGCGGATGGTTCGCCGCGCGCCCTTCCGGCACCGAAAATATCTACAAGCTTTACGCGGAAAGCTTCCGCAGCCAGGAGCACCTGCAACAGATCATCGAGGAGGCGCGGCAACTGGTGCAGCGCGCCCTCGGATGAAGCCTCAGTCGAGCGCGGCAATCTCGCCGGGCACGATCTTCCGGGTGCGGGGCAGGTAGCCCCGGTAGCTCAGGTATCCGACGCCGGCAAGAATGCCGGTGAAAACCACCAGCTTGATGACGTCCGTGGCGCGGTTCTGCGGCAGCGTCTTCCACAGCACGAACAGCACCGGCTGCGCGATGCACATCGCCCACACCGTGCCGTAGAAATACCGGCGCTCGTCGCCTTCGCCCGCCGTCGAGGGCTTCACCCGCGGCAGTTTCCCCAGCAGGCCGAGAATCCAGACCGGAATGACCACCGGGAAATAGCCGTAATAATAAATCTGCTTCAGCATCCATTTCCCGGTGATCACGGCAACCACCAGGCCGGCCAGGTTCAGCAGCCCGTAGCTGACCGCCGCGCCCCAGGCGAATGTGTAACAGATGCGGCGGTACAGCGGGTTCGGCTTGTCCTCGGTGAAGCGGATGATATAGGGGGCGGGTTCGCACCCCGGCAGCTTGCCGCGCAGCCCGGCGATGCCGGTGCCGATCATCACCGCCGCCAGCCACCAGATCATTTTGCCGCCGAAGCCTTCCTCAAAAAGGCGGAAAACCATCGGGCCGGGAATCAGAAAGAAGACGAAAATCCAGATGGGCCAGTGGTTGAAACGGTAGTAGAGCTTGTTGCGGGTGCGGATCTTCCGCTGGCTTGCCAGTTCAACCTTGACGTTCCCCATACGAACTATCCAGTGTGCCACAGCCGCGCCCCCGCCCCGGCGGTAGAATGCGGCTCATGCGGATCGATCTGACGGGACAAAGGGCCCTCGTCACCGGAGGCGCAAGAGGCATCGGGGCCGCCGCGGCCGCGGCCCTCAAAGACTGCGGCGCGGAAGTTGTTGTAGTGGACCTTCTGGGCGAGCCGCCGGTGGACGTCTCCGATCCGGACGCCCTAGAACAGGCGTTCCTCAGAGCCGGTCCCCCGGATATCGTGGTGGCGAACGCCGGCACCGCCATCTTCAAGAGACTCGATGAGACCACCGACGCCGAATGGCGCCGCCTCATCGACATCAACCTCACCGGCGCATTCCACACCGTGCGCCTGGCCGCACGGGCGATGAAGCCGCGGCGCCGCGGCGCCATCGTGTTGACCGCCAGCACCAACTCCTTTGATGGCGAGGCGGACCTGGCTGCGTACAATGCCACCAAGGCCGGCCTGCTCGGCCTGCTCCGCACCGCCGCCAACGAGCTGGGCCCCTTCGGAATCCGCGTCAACGCCGTCTGCCCCGGCCTGATCCGGACCGACCTCACCGCCGGGCACTTCGCCCGCCCGGAGCTGCTCAAGGAGTATTTCCGTCACATCCCGCTCGGCCGCGGCGGCCTGCCGGAAGAGGTGGCGGCCGCCATTGTCTTCCTGGCTTCGCCGCTAGCTTCCTACATTACGGGCGCAACTCTGCTGGTCGACGGCGGGCAGATGGCCGCCAAGTTTTCCGTTTGGGACGAGAGCGCCGCGCGCTTCGCCGGCGATCACTGGGAACTGTCCGGCAGTTCCTCCACCACCGCCTGAATCGTGGCCGGGGCGTTCCCCTCCAGCCGGTTGTTCACGAACAGGAACGCCATCTGCCGTCTTTGCCGCGCGCGTTCGATCAGCATCCGCAGCCCGCGCCGGGCGCTTTCATTGACTTCGCGGATCCGGTCGTAAGGCTCGAACATCGCCACCGCCTGCTCGTACGTGCGCCCCTGCTTCAGCAGGGCGCGCGCCACCAGGAAATCCGCCGTGCAGGCGGCCTCGATCCGCGCCTGCTCGTCGAGCGGCGGCATCCGCGTCCAGGCGTTGAACACGTGCGCGGCACCCCGCTCCCGCAGGACCTCAAAATACGGTTCGTCGAGATATTCCCTGTTGCGGACCTCCACCGAATAGCGCCATCCTTCCGGCAATGCCCTGAGAAATTTCTGCAAATCCCGGGCGAATGCCTCGACGTTTTCGTAGTGGCGCTTGCCCATCGTGCCGAATTCGAAGATCAGCACCCCGACGCGGTCCGCGTCTTCTTCCAGCGGTTCCAGAAACGCCCGCCGGAACAGGTCTGCATCCAGATAGTGCTCGTTCGCTTTCCCGGCGCGCCCTGCGTAACGCTCGTGCGAAGGCCACTCCTTGACCGTGATTTCCTCCGGAACTTTCAGGCCGAATTTCAGGTGCCGCGGCGCAACGGAGAACAACCGCTTCCAGTACGATTTCGACGGGAACTGATAAAAGGAAAAGTCGCCGCCGACGGCGGGAAATACCTCGGCGTATTCCGCCAGGCATTCGTCGGCGAATTTTTTCTGCGAGAACCGGCCCCGCGTCATGTAGCGCTCGCGCGTGTAGATCTGGCCGATCCACCCTTCGTACTTCCACGAGCTCGTGCCCAGCAGGATCCCTTCCGCCGCCAGCCGGCGCAACCGGGCGGCCAGCCGCTCGCGCGGCGAAACCGGTTCGGCGAACAACGGCAGGTTTTCCACTCGTCCGTCCTCTCGCCTCCATTGTCGCCCGTCCCCCGTTGCGGGGATTGACACGCAGGCCGAAAGGTGTAAACAATTACAGTATGGAGTTGACCGCCCGGCAGCAGGAAATCTACCGGTTCATTCTGGACTACAGGGCGCGCAACGGCTGCTCGCCCTCCATCCCGGAGATCCAGCGTCATTTCGGCATCCGCAGCCCGAACGGCGTCGCCGGCCATCTCCATGCCCTCGAAGCCAAGGGCGTCATTCGTCTTTCAAATCGCGGGTCGCGCCGCATCGACGTCCCTGCCGAGGCCGCGCCGCCGGCGCCGCGCGTCTTTTCCCTTCCCGTCTACGGGGCCATCCCGGCCGGCCCGCCGCAGGCGCTGGGCGGAGAGAACGCCGAGCGGGAGGCCTGGTTTGACGAGGCGCTTCTTGGCTTCCGCCCCAAACCCGGTTCCTTCGTCCTGAAGGTGCGCGGCGACTCGATGAAAGACGCCGGCATCCTTGACGGCGACCTGGTGCTGGTCGAGCCCAACCCGGAACCTCGCGCCGGCCAGATCGTCGCTGCGCTGATCGACGGCGAATCGACGCTGAAGCGGCTGGTGAAGGTTCGCGGCGCGTGGTTCCTCAAAGCGGAAAACCCCGCCTACCCGGAACTGCACCCGCGCGCGGACCTGGTGATTCAGGGCGTCGTCCGCACGGTCATCCGCCGCCTCGGCTGACATTCCCTGCGCCATCCGGTACCCTGAGGTCATGCAGGAGGAGACTGCGCCGGACGCCCGGTCCGCCGAGCCCCCGCCCGACGCCTCCGAGCCCATGCTCTGGTGTCCCGTCTGTAGCCGGCGCCTGGAACAGAACAAGTGCAAATTGTTTTGCGCGGAATGCGGCTACTACATGAGCTGCGCCGACTATTACTGAGACGAAGCGCCCGGCCGTATCGCGCCAGCCAGTTGCGCCGTGGCGCCGGGTCTGATAAACCGATACGCGGATCTGCAACAGCCGCACAGTCATGTTTTCCCTCGTCCTCACCTGCACGGAGCCGCAGGCCGAATTCATATCCGCCGAGTTGTGGGAGCGCGGCGCCACGGGCATCGAGGAGATCCCGTTGCCCGGCGGCCGCTGCCGGTTGCGCGCCTGGTTCGAAACGCCGGACGGGCTCGCCGAGGCATTCGCGGCATTCGGCGGCGAAGTGGAGCCCGCTCCGGAGGTTGACTGGGAGGCCGTGTCGCGGCAGGCGTGGCCGGCCTTCGCGCTGGGCCGCCGCCTCTACCTGGCGCCGGAATGGGACGAGAGTCCCACGCCCGCGGGGCGGCTGCGGCTGGTGGTGCATCCGGGCCAGGCCCTCGGCACCGGCGCCCATCCGGCCACGCAGCTTTGCCTGGAGGCGCTCGACCGGTTCCTTCAACCCGGCCGGAGCGTGCTCGACATCGGCACAGGCTCCGGCATTCTGGTTTCCGCCGCGCATCTGCTGGGCGCCGGTTTCGCCGCCGGTTGCGATATCGACTGGCAGGCCGTGCAAATTGCGCGCCGCAATCTCCACTCGGACGGCGTCGCCGCGGCGCTGTTCTGCGGCTCGGCCCGCGCCGTGCGCGCCCGCGCATTCGACGTCATCGTGTCCAACATCAACGCCGCCGCGCACGAGCAGCTGGCGCCGGAATACCGCCGGCTCTCTCCCCGCCTGCTGATCCTCGCCGGCTTTGCCGAGCAGGATGTTCCCTCGCTCGAAAAGCTGCTCGTCAGAGACCCGTTCCGCCTCGCCGACACGCTCGCCCGCGAAGAATGGAGGTGTTTTGTCCTGTGCAACGACGATCGTTCCTGACCGCGCTCGCCTCGCTGCCCGTCTTCGCCGCCCCGCCCCCGCCGCACCGGATCACGGAGGTCGCCCTGTTTCGCCTTCACGGGCGGCGCACGGTCACGCCGGGCGTCGATGCGCAATACCAGGTGCAGCCCCTGCACATCTACCCGGAGTACCGCCCCGCGCCCTGGCGCGAAGCGCCGCAGCCGCCGCGCGAGGCCGCCATCTCCTCCATCTACCTCTCGATCCGCACCGACCGCGGCAGCGAGGGCCTCTACGGCCCCATCGACCGGGAAGCGGCAATCCTGATTGAAACACAACTGAAGAATCTTGTTCTGGGCAAGGACGCCTTCGCCGTCGAGACCGTCTGGGACCTGCTGCACCGCTCCAACCGCCACTACCGCTCGTCGCACCCGATGATGGCGATTTCCGCCATCGACAACTGCCTGTGGGACCTGCGCGGCCGCGTGCTCGGAGCGCCCGTGTATCGCCTGCTGGGCGGCCCCTCCCGCAGCTCTGTCGAAGCCTACGGCTCGGCCCTCGGCTACTCCGTGGAACCCGAGGCCGCCGCGCGCCGCGCCGTCCAGCTCAGGAACGAGGGCTTCCGCCACCAGAAATGGTTCTTCGCCCACGGGCCGGGCGACGGGCCGGAGGGAGTGTTGCGCTGCGCCGAGCTGGTCTCCGCGCTCCGGCAGGCCGTCGGCGAGGGCGTGGACCTGATGTTCGACGCCTTCATGGGCTGGACCCTTGATTTCGCCATCGCCTGGGCCAGGCGGGCCGAACCGCATGCCCCGCGGTGGATCGAGGAAGCCTTCCCGCCGGACCAGCTCGACTCCTTCGCCGCGCTGCGCCGCGCCACCTCCATTCCCGTTGCCGCGGGCGAGCACCTGTACAACCGCTGGGAGGTGAAGCGGTATCTCGACGCCCAGGCGATCAGCGTCGTCCAGGCCGACCCCGAATGGTGCGGGGGCGTCAGCGAGCTCATGAAGATCTGCCATCTCGCATCCGCCTGCGGCGTCCAGGTGGTTCCTCACGGGCACTCGTTGCACGCCGCCCTGCACGTGGTCGCGGCGCAGCCGCCGGCCGTGTGCCCGCTCGTCGAATATCTGATTCTGAAAATGCGCAGCTATTATTTCTTCGAAAAGCGGCCGCTCGTTCCCGTGCAGGGAAAAATCGAGCTGCCCGACGGCCCCGGTTTCGGCATAGAGTTCGACACGGCGAAAATCGAGCGCCGCGAGCCTTTCCGCCCGTGACGCTGCCCGTTCAATGCGCGCCGCCTGCGCCGGCGAGGCTCTCTTCGAGCCACTTCTCCCCGCGCGCCTCCTCGAGCGCCTCGGCCACGTCGAGCAGGCGCTCGTCCTCCCAGGGCGCGCCGATGAGCTGGACGCCGACGGGCATGCCATCGCGATCGGCGCCGACGGGCACGACCATCGCCGGCAGGCCCAGCAGGTTGGCCGGCGTGAGCGGCCGCGCCGCCTCAAGGATCGGCAGCGGGGGCTGCCGGTGCGGGAACGCCGTGGTGCCGAAGGCCGGCGCAAGGATCACCGTTTCCGCGCCCATCCGCTCAAGCAGCCGCGCTCGCATCACGTCGCGCTCGCCCAGCACCGCCAGCAGCCTGCCGGTGTCGACAACTTCGCGGGCTTCCTTCATCAGCTCGACGCCCGTCCAGGCGCACTCGTCTTCGCGCCCGGCGATCATGGCGCGGAGGCTCTGCGTGATCAGGTCGACAAACAGCACCCGCCACAGCTCGTGCGCGCCTGCAAACAGCGCCGCATCGAACTCCCCGGCAGCGTAGCCCGCGTCGGCAAGCAGCCGCGCCGCTTTCTCCACCGCCGCCGCGCACTCCGCCTGAACGCCGCTCATGCGCCAGACGGCAAGGCGGCTGCGGCCCGCCGGCTGCCGCACGGGCACCGGCGCGCTGAACGGGTCCCGAACATCCATGCCCGCCAACGTTTCAAACAGAATCCTGACATCGCGTGCCGTTCGGGCCATGGGCCCGCCCACGCCCATGAAGCCTGCCGGGTGCCCGATCACCGGCCAGTGCCCGCCCGCGCCCACGCGCCCGGGCGTCGGCTTCAGCCCGCAGATGCCGCAAAAATGGGCCGGTTCGCGGATCGAGCCGCCGCCGTCGCTGCCGATGCCGCCCGCGCTCATGAAGGCGGCGATCGCCGCCGCCTCGCCGCCGCTTGAGCCGCCCGGCGTCTTCGACGGGTCGCGCGGGTGGCAGGTGCGTCCGATGATCCGGTTGTCCGTCTCGTAGTAGTAGAGAAACTCCGGAGTCGAAGTCTTCCCGATGACAATGGCGCCCGCGGCCTTCAACCGCGCCGCGGCGTTCGAGTCCCGCGCGGCGCGCTCCTGCCGGCGCAGCAGGCTTCCGCACCAGGTGACCCGCCCGGCGAGGTCGAAGCTGTCCTTCACCGTCACCGGCACGCCGGCCAGCGGCCCTTCCAGCGGCTCCCGCGCCCGCTGCCGGGCCTCGTCCGCATACACTTCGATAAAAGCATTTACCTGCGGATTTGTTCTTTCGATCTCGGCCAGGTGCGCTTCCACCAGTTCCGCGGCGCTTGCCTCGCCCCGGCCAAGCGCTTCTCGCATCCGCCACAACGGCATGCGGTTCCACATGATTTCAGACTATCAGTGCCGACCCCGGTTGCTACAATGGCGCTTGTGGCCCCGCTGACGTTCGCACAGGCCCGCGAGGAAGTGATCCGGCGGGTGTCCGCCCTCGCCCCGCCGCCCGCCACCGAGACCGTCCTGCTGGACGAGGCCCCCGGACGCGTGCTGGCGCAGGATGTCTTCGCCGACCGCGATTATCCGCCCGAGCCGCGCTCGATGCGCGACGGCTTCGCGCTGCGCGCCGCGGATACGCCCGGCGAATTCCGGATCCTCGGCGAGGTGCGCGCAGGCGAGCCCTGCCGCTTCGTCGTCGAGGCGCGGCAGGCCGTGGAGATCATGACGGGCGCCACCGTGCCGGAAGGCGCCGACGCAGTGGTGATGGTCGAACACGTCCACGCCGCCGACGGCCGCCTCCGCGTGCCGCACCCGGTCGAACCCGGCGCCAACATCAGCCCGCGCGGCGCCAGCCTGCGCCAGGGTGCTGCCGCGGTGGAGGCCGGCGCCCGCCTCACCCCGGCCTCGGTCGCCATTCTGGCTTCGGTGGGCGCCGCCGCAATTCCCGTGCACGTCCGCCCGCGCGTGGCGATTCTCGCCACCGGCGACGAGCTGGTGGAAGTCGAGGCTGCTCCCGCCCCATGGCAGATCCGCAACTCCAACTCGCGGGCCCTCGCCGCGCAGGTCCGCCGCGCCGGAGGGGAACCCGTCATCCTGCCCCCGGTGCGCGACTCGCTTGAGGAGACCGTCGAATCGCTGCAACAGGCCTTCCAACACGATCTCGTGCTTTTGTCGGGCGGCGTCTCGGCGGGCAAGTATGATCTGGTGGAGCACGCGCTGGCCCGCTTCGATGCCGAGATCTGGTTCGATCGCGTTCTCATCCAGCCCGGACAGCCGTGCGTGTTCGGCCGCGCCGGCGGCCGGTTCTTCTTCGGGCTGCCCGGCAACCCGGCCTCGACGTTCGTGTGCTTCGAGATCTTCGCCCGCGCCGCGCTCGACCTGCTGTCGGGCGTCCGCCGGCCGCGGCTGCCGCTCGCCATGGCCGTGCTCGCAGAGCCGTTCCGCCACAAGCCGGGCCTCACGCGTTTCCTTCCCGCCCGGCTCGACGACGATGCGCGGGTGCGCCCCATCCCGTGGGGCGGTTCCGGCGACATCCGCGCCCTCGCGCTCGCCGACTGCTTCCTCGTCGCCGAATCCGAACGGCCCGTCTGGGATGCGGGCGAGTTCATCCGCGTTCTGATCCCGTCATGAAGAAACTCTCCCATTACGACGAGGCCGGCCGGGCGCGCATGGTGGACGTCAGCGACAAGCCCGTCACGGCGCGCACGGCGCGCGCCGAAGCGTTCGTTCGCATGAAGCCCGCCGTGCTGAAGGCGCTGCCGGATAACCCGAAAGGCGACCCGCTGGAAGTGGCCCGCGTGGCGGGAATTCTCGCGGCGAAAAGGACTTCGGATCTCATCCCGATGTGCCATCCCCTGCCGCTTTCCCACGCCGATGTCGCCGTCAGCATCGAAGCGCGCGGCGTTCGCATCGAGGCTTCCGTATCCACCACGGCGCAGACGGGCGTCGAAATGGAGGCGCTCACCGCCGCCGCCGTCGCCGCGCTCACCGTGTATGACATGACCAAGGCGCTCGACAAGTCGATTTCCATTGAACGGGTCCGGCTGCTTGAGAAAACGGGCGGTAAAAGCGGGCATTTTCGCAGGAAATCCCGATGATCCGCGTCGCCGTTCTGACGATTTCCGACTCGTGCGCCGCCGGAACGCGCCCCGACGCCTCCGGGCCGGCGGTGGCGGATCTCTGCGCCGCGCAGGGATGGACGGTCGCCCACCGCGAGACGCTGCCCGACGACGCTCCGGTCATTTCGCGACGCCTGGCCTCGCTGGCCGCCGCGGTGGACGTCATCCTCACCACGGGAGGCACCGGCATTGCCCCGCGCGACGTCACCCCGGAAGCCACGCGCGCCGTGCTCGAAAAGGAGCTGCCCGGGCTGACCGAACTGATGCGCAGCGAAGGGCTGCGCCACACACGCCGCGCCGTTCTGTCGCGGGCCGTCGCCGGCACGCGCGGGCAGTGCCTCCTCGTCAACCTGCCCGGATCGCCCCGGGGGGCCGTCCAGTCGCTGAATGCTATCTTGGATCTGGTGCCCCACATCGTGGAGCTGCTCCGCGGCAACACCGCGCATCCCGAAGGATCGTAACGAATTCCATGCGCCGCGCATCCTGCAAAATGATGAGAGTTCTGCGCCTTGTCTGGCTGGTTTGCCTTGCCGGGCTGCTCAACGCCCAGGTCACCCTGCCCGGGACGCCGGCGCCCAAGCCGGAGGCGCCGAAGAAGGCGCCCCGCATGCCAGGCCAGCCCGCCCCGAAACTGCCGGTGGAGCTGGCCGAGGGCCCCGTCATCCGCGCCACCGTCAACGTCGTGCTGGTGCCCACCACGGTGACCGACGAGAGGGGCCGCTTCGTGCAGGGCCTTGAGCCGCAGGATTTCCTCCTCTACGACAACGACAAGCTCCAGACCATCAACCGCGACATCGCCGCGCTGCCGCTCTCGCTTGTCGTCTGCATCCAGCGCAGCAACAACATCGACACGATGCTGCCCAAGATCCGCCGCATCGGCAACGTCCTCAATGATCTGCTGATCGGCCAGGACGGCGAGGCGGCGATCCTCGCTTTCGACCACCGTATCGAGCTGCTCCAGGACTTCACGCAGGACCCGGAAAAAATCAACGAAGCTGTAAAGCAGATCCGCCCGGGCAGCACCAGCTCGCGCCTCAATGACGCCGTGCAGACGGCCGTGCGGCTGCTGCGCTACAAGAAGGACCGCCGCAAGGTCATCCTGCTGATCGCCGAGACCCTGGACCGCGCATCGGAAGCCAGCGTCAAGGAAGTCGCCACCGAGCTCCAGCTGCACAATGTCGACGTGTACACGCTGAACATCAACCGCCTGGTCACGCGTCTCACCGAAAAGCCGCAACTGCCGCGCCCCGACCCTTTCCCGCCCGGGACGCGGCCGCGCCCTGGCATCGCGCCTGGCGATCCCACCACGCAGGCGCAGATTTCCGGCGCGCCGGGCTATGCGGCGGAATTCGTGCCCGTGATCGAGGAGATTTTCCGCGCCGCGAAGGCGATTTTCGTCAAGAACCCCGCCGAAGTGTATACGAAATTCACCGGCGGGCGGGAGTTCGGCTTCACCACGCAGGACGGGCTGGAGCGGGCCATCGCCGCCATCGGCTCGGAAATCCGCAACCAGTACATCCTCAGCTATTCGCCAAACAACAAGTTGGAGGGCGGCTTCCACCGCATTCGCGTGGAGGTCAACCGCCCGCGCGTGAAGGTCCGTACCCGGCCCGGCTACTGGATGGCGGCTGTGCCCGAATAAGCGCGCCTGTCAGGCCGCGCGCCGGAACTCGAGCGCCCCGAAGCTGACCACGCTCTGCGGGTCGATATTCCACTGCTCGTACAGGCGCAGCTTGCCGCGCGCCTCCGGCGCGGCCTTCAGGAAGGTGTAGAAGGGCGCGCTCCCGCACCACTTCAGGTCGTCGTGGTTGGGCTGCACCAGCTCCCAGAACCCTTCGGGATCGCCCTGTTCGAGCCTTTCGATCCGCGCCTTGTCGCGCTCGGCCACTTCCAGCATTTCGCCGCGTTGCGCCTCGGCGTGGATCGGATCGCCGTAGCGCCGCCCCATGTGCGCCATGTCCACGCCGAGCACCCAGCACAGCCGCTTGCCCTCGGCGGCCTGCAACTCGCCCAGCGCGTCGAAGAACTCGCGCACGCCCTCGTCGTCCTCGGGCTTGCCGCCGCGGTACAGGCTTCTGGCGAACGGCCCGACAAGAATCGGCAGGATCTTCACCTCGGGGCCGAAAAGCGCCTGAAGAAAAACCACCTGAAACTCGATGGAATGCTCGACGGCGTGGCAGTAGTCCTCCATTTTCGCCGCGCGCGGCGCCTTCGCCGCCAGCTTCTCCACCAGCGCCCGCTCGGTGCGCGCCGTGCCGAACGGCGTCACGAAATCCTTCCGCGTCAGGCCGAACTTTTCGGGCTCGCCGTAGTGCGACGTGCCCAGCACGACGAACGTCCGCTCGGCCAGCGGCCGGCCCAGCGCGCGGTAGGCTTCGCGGTAGCTGGCCCAGCCGCCCTCGGGACTCACATGCGGGGCGGCGATCCCCAACAGGTCGCCTGCTTCTTCCCCGCCAGGCTCCAGGCCCCGCTGGCTCAGCCACTCGCGCAGCATCCCGCCCTCTTCCGGGTACGCCGTCCCCGCGTGGGCCGGTTCGCGCACGGGCGACTCCGCAAAAGCCTGCTGCCGCGCCTGCTTCATCTGCTCGAACACAGGCCCTTCCAGAAAGCCCGCCCGCTCCAGCGCGTCCTTCAGGTGGTCCATGATCTCGCCGCTGCGCAGGTCGTTGGTCATCCGGTAGATGGCTTCCCGCAGCTCGTCTTCGCTCTGTTCGCCGTCGAACATCGCCAGCAGCGGCACCAGCGGCGGCGGCACGATGAGCGTCACGTCCGAATAGCCGAACGGGTCGCGCATCATCAGTCCGGGACGGTCCTCGAGCGGCGAGGGCAGAAAATCGAGGTCCATCCGCAGGCGGGGTAGTGGTTTCGACATCACTCCATCATAATGTGAAGTACGCCCGCCGTCAGGCGAGGCGCCTCACACCTTCTATTCCAGCAGGAGGCGCGAACGATGGAAAGGCTCGACAGCCGGCAGATCCGGGAGGCGCTCGCCGCCTTGCCCGGCTGGACGGAAGAGGACGGCAAGCTTTGCCGCCGCTACCAGTTCCCTTCCTTCGCGCACGCCATCGGATTCATGGCCGCCGCGGCCACGATGATCGAGAAGATGGACCATCACCCGGAATGGTCCAACGTGTACAACCGCGTGGAAGTCCGCCTGGTGACGCACGACGCCGGCGGCATCACCGAACTTGACGCCTCGCTCGCCCGCCGGCTGGAAGAACTCGCTCAAAGACTGCTGTAGAACCATGAAAACCGCACTGCTCCCGCTTCTCGCACTCTCGCTCTGCGCACAGACCTTCCCCGGCTCGCCCCACCTCGACGCGGCCATCGAGGAGGCGATTGCAAAGGACCAGATCCCCGGCGCCGTCTGTCTCGCCGGCAAGGTGGACTCGCAGGGCCGCCTCGCCGTCCTGCATTTCAAGGCGTACGGCAACCGCGCGCTCGTGCCCGAGCCCGAGCCCATGAC
>Ga0068707_1000597_pt1 | contig 24123 bp, 24 predicted proteins | sample YNPNPMetaG_FD_66600 | JGI IMG/M metagenome (GOLD analysis project Ga0068707, IMG submission 66600) | Anoxygenic and chlorotrophic microbial mat microbial communities from Yellowstone National Park, USA - YNP NP MetaG | ecosystem: Environmental > Aquatic > Thermal springs > Hot (42-90C) >... | reverse complement strand
GGCTCCATGTTCATGGTGCTGATCCTGGAGGGTCTGAAATACGCCCTCATCCCCCTGGGTGGGACGTTTCCGGAGCTCCTGGACAAGTTTCTCTTCATCAAAGAGGCCCTTTTCGGACTGGCCATCGCCCTGTTTCTCATCTACGAGCCCAACGGGCTCGCCTACCGTTGGTGGCAGCTGAAGAATTATTTCAATCTGTGGCCGTTCTCTTACTGAGAGGTCAACTGCAGGACTTTCGGGGGAAGGAGGTGAGAGCGGCAACGAAGCACAGAGCGGAGGCAGGGGGCAGACGCCCTTTCCCCTTCTCCCCGAAGGGGCAGCCCGAGTGGGCGGCGGTATGGGCCATGAATCGCTGGGGGCAATGGTTCCAGGGTCACCCAGGGGCCCGGGCGTCCTCCCGGGAGGGTCCTCGTCCGTCTCGCAATGAAGGCGAAGGCTGGCGGGGGATGAGATCAGGCGGAGACAATGCTCAAGGAGGTGGGTAGATGGGAATCCGTAAAAGAGTTCTGTGTGCCTTCACTTTTGTCGCTGTCGCGGGTCTGAGCCTGGGGCCGGCCTGGGCTGCGGAGGAGGTGAGGCTCGGCTCCATCAATGACATAACGGGGGCCACCTCGGACGTGGGGAAGGACTACGCCATGGGTATCCGGGAGGCGGTCCAGTATTGCAACGATCAGGGGGGGGTGAACGGCAAGCCGATCAAGCTCTTCCTCTACGACTACGGTTACCGCGTCCCGGAGGCCATAACAACGTACAAGCGTTTCAAGAATTTCGACCGTGTAATCGCGGTCCTGGGATGGGGCACAGGTGATACGGAGGCCCTCTCTCCGATCATCAACAAGGACAAGATGCCGTACGTCTCGGCCTCCTATTCGGCGCATCTCACAGACCCCAAGAAGACACCTTACAACCTCTTCTTCTCGGCGGATTATTCCACCAATGCGAGGGCCTGCATCACGGCCTGGTACGAGGAGATCTGGAAAAAGGACCCGATGTACAAGGAACGGAGGGACAAGGGAGAGAAACCCAGATTCCAGTGCTTCTACATGTTCGCATCCCCTTATGCAAGTGCCCCCATAAAGGCCATCAAGGACCAGGCAACCCTGCTGGGGTTCGAGATCGGGGATGATCAGGACGTATCGCTGACCGCCCTCGACACAAAGAGCCAGGTGCTAGCGGCCGCCAAGTTCAAGCCGGATTTGGTCTGGCACGGAAACACCACCATGAGCGTGGCCACGGCCCTCAAGGATGCCTATGCCCAGAAATTGGGTGCCTGGCACATAATCAACAACTGGGGCTTCGACGAGAACCTGCCCCGGCTGGCAGCGGAGGCTGCCAACAACGCCATCGGAGCGGTGCCGTGCGCCTTCTTCGGGGAGCAGGTGAAGCTCATGGACCAGGTGGTGGCCTACGCGGTCAAGCTGAACCCTGGGGTGCCCAAGGAGCAGCGCCTGATCCGCACGACCCAGGCTTGGGGCGCGGTGATGTTGCTTTGGGAGGCCATGAAGCGGGCGGACAAGGCCGGCAAGCTAACCGGAGAGGGGATCATGCAGCTGGGTTTCGAGACCCTGAAGGATTACGACATAGGCCTCGGCGCCCCGCCTGTCACGTTCACCTCCACGGATCACCGTCCCACCAGCATCGCCCAGGCTTACATTTACAAGGATGGTAAGTTCCAGATGCTGAAGAGGATCGACTTCAAGGAGCGTTGGCCTGACAAGTGGGCCAAGGAGTGGTTGGGCTGGTGATAGGGCCCCAGGAGGAAAAAGGAGTGAGTCTCGCCAAACCGATCCTTCAGCTTCACAATATCGAGGTGAAATACCACGAGGTGATCCTCGTCCTCAAGGGCGTCTCCATCGAGATCCCCGAGAAGGGCATCGTGGCGCTCCTGGGTGCCAACGGGGCGGGCAAGAGCACCACCCTGAAGGCGATCTCAGGCCTCCTGAAGCACGAGGACGGGCGGGTCACAGACGGCGCCATCGAGTTCATGGGGGAGATGATCCACAGGAAGGACGCCGAGGAGATAGCCAAGAGGGGGATCCTCCAGATCATCGAGGGACGGAGGGTCTTCGAGCATCTCACCATAGAAGAGAACCTTCGTGTGGGGGGGCACCTCAGGGGCAACGGGCGTCTGCTTCGGGAAAGACTCGATATGGTCTACAGTTACTTTCCCCGCCTGAGGGAGAAGCGAAACATGGTGGCGGGCTTCGCCAGCGGGGGCGAGCAACAGATGACGGTGATAGGTCGGGCTCTGATGGCCAGCCCGAGGCTCATGCTCCTGGACGAGCCGTCTATGGGCCTCGCCCCGCTCCTGATCAGGGAGATCTTCGATATCATCAAGAGGCTCAATCAGGACGAGGAGATCCCCATACTGCTGGTGGAGCAGAACGTGAAGCTGGCCCTCACCGTGGCCCCGTACGCCTACGTGATGGAGAACGGCAGGATCGTCATGGATGGGACCTCCGAGGTCCTCAGGGAGAACCCGGACATCCGGGATTTCTATCTCGGGCTCACCGACCTGGGCTCCAGGAAGAGCTTCCGCTCGGTGAAACATTACAAGAGAAGGAAGCGCTGGCTGACCTGAGAAGGACTCCGCCGCTGGAATTCTTCGGTCTCGGCACGGGCCAACGAGGCCCTGGGCGCATGCAGACCGGGACCAATTACGGCGGCGGACTGGAGAAAGGGGGACGAAAATGAGAAGACTCTTTTGCCTGAGCGTGGTTGCAACGGTCGCACTGGCCTTGGCCGTGACTGGGTGCGAGACCATGGAGACAAGGGGGGCTGCGCCTGCCGGGCCTGCCGTGGCCCCTGTGGTCAAGCTGGAACGCGTCGACGTGAACCACATCCAGCCCTTCTTCGTGAATCCGAGGATCGGATTCAAGGACTGCAACGAGCCAGGGAAGACCATGGGGGGTGGCTACACGAGCACCTTGAGCCTCGCTTACATCTTGAGCATCCACAACCCCAACAGCTTTCCGGTGATGCTGGATGAGCTGCGGTTCACCGCCGCGTTCGAGGACTTCGACGTCAACATGGCCAACGTCTACGAGAAGCAGTGGATACCAGCGGGCAAGACCAACGAGCTGCGCGTGGTGGTGGTGCAGGAGGCCGCCATCATGATAGGGGCCCTCTCCGTGGGAGGGATGGCGGCGGCCAAGATAAAGCAGATGGGGACCACCCAGGCCGCGGTGGTGCAGAAGTGGTTCGACACTGTGGGCGACTTCGCCTTTCCCATCAAGGTCAAAGAGGGTGTCGCCGTGTTCAAGACCCCGGACGGCAAGAGCTTGATGTCCAACTTCCAGGGGGTCTTCCCGCCTCCCGAGAAGAAGTGACCGAGACCCTTTCCGCCGAAGAGCCCCGAGAGCCACGCCATCGGGGCTCTTTTTGTGCAATTGGTCACGGGGGATGGTGACATTGGTCTGTTCCGTCTGTCTCGTCTATTCCGTCTGTTCCGTCTATTTGGTCTCTTTGGTATGGACAAGACACGGGATTGCCAGTTCTTCGGAGCCCGGTTTCCGGGGGATTTGGCCTCCGGGTGATCCTTGCCCCCTCCCTCGGTCGGCCTCAGCTTTGCTTCGGCCGAGGGGGCTCCCCCCAGGTCCAAATCCTGGACAATCAAAGCGCCTCCGCCCTGCCTGCGCCAAGCGGGGCGCGGCAGGCAGGCAAGCCGCTACGAGAAACGCCACCACCCTGTGATCATTTACCTTTTTGTTGACGGTCCTGGCCCCGGAATGACATAATGTGCCGTAGCTCCGTCAGCAGCTGCTTCTTCGTGGCTTTTTCCAACGGGCCGCTGACAACGGGCGACGGCCACTCAGTGGGGTCGGCGGGCTCGGTCAAGAGCACGAGGCCGCCAAGGCCTCGCGGATCCTTGAGGGGGACCTGTGAAACGGGTTCGCGCCATGGTCCTTTGGGGCAATGGGATCAACTGCGAGTCGGAGACGGCCCACGCATGCCGGCTGGGAGGGGCCGACGAGGTGGAGGTAGTCCATTTCAGCGACCTGCTGTGCGGGGATCGCCGCCTGGACGACTACCACCTCCTTTGTCTCCCCGGCGGGTTCCTGGACGGCGACGATCTGGGGGCTGCCAGGGCTGCCGCCAACCGATTCCGGTACGCCCGCGTGAGCACGACCGGGGAGCGTCTGCGGGACCAACTGGACAGGTTCATAAGCGCCGGCAAGCTCGTCCTGGGGATCTGCAACGGCTTTCAGCTCATGGTCAAACTCGGACTCCTGCCGGGCCTGAACGGACGTTACGACCGCCAGGTGGTCACCCTTACCTTCAACGACTCGGGGCGGTTCGAGGATCGGTGGGTGAATCTGGCCACAAACCCCAAGAGCCCCTGTGTCTTCACCAGGGGGTGCGACAATCTCTACTTTCCCGTGCGGCACGGGGAGGGGAAGTTCTTCTCCTCGGATGAAGACGTCCTGAATCGGTTGAAGAGGGACGATCTGGTGGTCCTCCGCTATGTCGACCCTCGGACCGGGCAGCCGAGCCAGGAATACCCGTGGAACCCCAACGGCTCCATGGAGGCCGTGGCGGGGATCTGCGACCCTACGGGAAGGCTCTTCGGGCTCATGCCGCATCCCGAGGCTTTTCTGCACCGCACTAACCACCCCCGTTGGACCAGGGAGGAACTGCCGGAGGAGGGTCAAGGGGTGAGGCTCTTCAGGAACGCGGTGGAGTTCATCCGGAAGGACCTCCTCTGAGGGAAGGGCCTATGGCCATTTTTCGGACCATACTCTTCTGCACCGATTTCTCGGAAACCGCCTTCCAGGCCTTCGATTACGCCCTCAACGTCGCGGAGACTTACGGTGCCTCCCTGGTGATCTTCCACGCCATCCACCAGCCCGTGTATCCCGCCCTCGCCGAGCCGTATGTCATGAGCCAAGTGGTGGAGCACGCGGAGAACCGGCTGCGACAGGAGGCCGAAGAGGAGATACGGACCAGGTACCTGCCAAGGATTCCCGCTGCGGTGCCGCACAAGGTCGTGCTTCGCTCGGGCCCTCCCGCCCAGGAGATACTGCAGTTCCTGCGCGAGGAGAAGGTGGATCTCGTGGTCATGGGTACGCGCGGCCGTTCCCCTCTGGAGCTTCTGGTCTTCGGCAGCGTGGCCCAGCGGGTGGTGAGGAGATCCCCTTGCCCTGTGCTCACTGTATCCCGTGCGCCGTCAGCAGCCTGATCCCCACCACGAGGCCCTCTCCTCGAGGATCGTCTCGTTCGGGTGCCAGATCGTTTGCCCTTGGAGCGGCGCTGAAGTAACATGTCTTTCTGGGAGTCCCCGCCATGGAGCGTATCCGAGCGCCTGCCCCGGGATGCTATCCCGGCTTCGCCAGGATGAGATGTCAGGACCATTTATCCGGTCTTTCAGAAACCTGCCGTGACCTTTGAGGAGGGGGCATTGCGTGGCGTATTCGTCAAGGCCCTGGTCGGGAGGGTGGGCCACCTCTGGCTGAGGCGCGTCGGCGTCTCTTGGCTGGTCCTCTCCTTCTGGCTCCCGCTCCATGCCGGAGTCCCCGCCGGACCTTGGGCGGATGATGGCCTCTTGCCGTTGCTCCCCCCGGTGGAGGATCTAGAGGGCTGGAGGCCCGAGGGTCCCCCCCAATCGGTGGAGGGAGAGGGGCTCTTCTCGGTGATAGATGGGGGTGCGGAGGTCTTCCTCAAGGCAGGCTTCGAGAGGGCCGTCTTCCAGACTTACAGCGACTTGTCGGGTAGGTTGGTGTTCCTGGAGCTCTACGAGATGAAGGGGCCCTCGAGCGCGGAGAAGATCTACGCGCACAAGGCCGAAGGCGGGGGAAGTCCCGAGGAGATGGGTGATGCGGCCACCAGGGGGGATCACTACATCCTCTTTCGCCACGGGAGATTCCTGGTGACGGTCACCGGGGCCGATTCCAGGGCCGAGACCATGGGGGGCGTGCTGGCCATCGGCAGGGCGGTGGAGTCGAGGATCCGCAAGGCCTCGCGGTGACTCCACCCGGCGCGGCCGTGCCCTAAGATGGGTCGTTCACCCTCGCAGGTGGGGAGCTATGGGGTCAGGGGAAGGGTCCAACAATCGAGTGACAGTACCGAGGCTGATCCTGCTTGGGGGGTTGATCTGTGTGGCCTCCATCGCCGGGGCGGCTTACTGGTGGTTCTTTCTCCGGGACAAGGTCACCACGGACAACGCCTACGTGGTGGCTGACAGCGCGCGGATAAGCGCGAGGGTCCCGGGGACCGTCATCAGGGTGCACGTGGAGAACGACCAGCCTGTGGAGCGGGGGCAGGCCCTGCTGGAGCTCGATCCCAGGGACTACGAGGTGGCCCTGGAACAGGCCAGGGCGACCGTGGCCAGGGTGGAGGCGGAGATCCTGGCCGCGGAGGCATCCCTGGCCATGGTGGACAGCCAGACCGATGCCCAGCTTCAGGCGGCGCGCACCGTTCCGCCCGAGACCATGCACAAGCGACGGGAGGCCCAGCACAGGCTCGATGAGCTCCTAAAGAGGAGGCAGGCCCTCGTGGCGGAGCTCAGAGAGGCCCAGAGGGACTTCCAGCGTTTCGACAGCCTCTACAGGACGAAGACGGTCCCTGAGCGGCAGTGGGAGCAGGCGGCCACCACCCTCGAGAAGGCCAAGGCCCAGCTCGAGGCCCTGGACGCAGAGACCTCGGCGGTGAGGGCCTCCTTGAACGCCATCGACAAGGTCATCGACAGGAGCCAGGCCCAGCTCGAGGCGGTCCAGAGCGACCGCGCCATGGTGGAGGTCCAGAGGCACAAACTCGCCGCCCTGAAGGCACAGTTGGACGAGGCGAGGGCAGCCGTGCGCGCGGCACAGCTCAACCTCTCCTACTGCACTGTGACCGCCCCACTGGCTGGTTACATCGTCCAGAAATCGGTCCAGGTGGGGGAACGCGTCCAGCCCGGCCAGCCCCTCATGGGGGTGGTCCCCTTGGAAGAGGCATACGTGGAGGCCAACTTCAAGGAGACCCAATTGGAGAAGGTGCGCCTCGGGCAGCCGGCCACCGTCAGGGCGGACATCTACCCGGATCACCCCTTCACTGGCAAGGTGGTGGGGATCCGGGCCGGCACAGGTGCCGCCTTCTCCCTCTTGCCTCCGGAGAACGCCACGGGCAACTGGATCAAGGTGGTGCAGCGGGTCCCGGTCAAGATCAGGTTAGACACCCCTCCCCCTCCCGAGTACCCGCTCAGGGTCGGACTCTCCCTGAAAGTTGTGATCCACACCCGCGACCAGAGCGGTCCGAGGCTCATCGCGGGCCGCAACGGAGCTTGATCCGATCTTCCATGCGCTGTGCCTGGATTCGGATTCACAGGGGCCATGAGGGATCAGCAGCCAGCCCCCAAGACCAATAAGTGGCTAGTGGCCTTGACGGTCATGCTCCCGGTGTTCATCCAGATCATGGACACCAGCGTGGTCAATGTGGCTCTACCGCACATCCAAGGGAGCCTGAGCGCCGGGCTTGACGAGGTGACGTGGTCCCTGACCTCCTACTTGGCGGCCAATGCCGTCATAATACCCATTACAGGCTGGCTGGCCTCGGTCCTGGGAAGGAAGAGATACCTCCTGCTCTCCCTCCTGCTCTTTACAGGGAGTTCCATGGCCTGCGGCGCGGCCCCTTCGCTGGAGGTCCTGGTCCTGGCCCGGGTGATCCAGGGCCTGGGGGGCGGAGGGCTTCAACCTCTCTCACAGGCGATCCTGCTGGAGACCTTCCCCCCAGCGGAGCGCGGCATGGCCATGGCCATGTTCGGGATGGGCATTGTGATCGCACCCATCATGGGGCCGGTGGTGGGGGGGTGGATCACGGACAACTGGAGCTGGCGCGAGATCTTCTACATCAATTTGCCCGTCGGGCTCGTGGCCGTGGCGATGGCCATGCTCTTCGTCAAGGATCCCCCCTACATCCGCCGGGGGGAGGTACACATCGACCGATGGGGTCTTTTTCTGCTTTGTGTGGGGCTGGGATGCCTCCAGATAGTCCTGGACAAGGGGGAGAGGGAGGATTGGTTCAACTCCTCGTACATCGTCACGCTTAGCCTGGTATCCGCCATCGCGCTGATAGTCTTCATCTGGAACGAGCTTCGGGTGGAGCACCCCGTGGTGGACCTCAGGGTCTTCAGGGATCGGAGCTTCGCCGCTGGCAACGCCATTATGTTCATGGGCTTCTTCGCCCTGTTCGGCACCTTGGTGCTTCTGCCCCTCTACCTCCAGAAGTTGATGAACTACACAGCCCTCTGGGCAGGCCTGGTCTTGGGCCCCGGGGGGGTGGCGAGCTTCGTCATCATGCCTTTCGTGGGGGCGGTCCTCAAGAGGGGACTGAACCCCAGGAACCTGCTGGCCCTGGGGCTGGGCGTGGCGGCCTTTTCCATCTGGCTCATGTCGCGATTCAACCTGGATGCCGGCTTTTGGGCCATCGCCGAGCCGAGGCTCCTGCTGGGTGTGGGCATGGGACTCTTCTTCGTGCCTCTTTCCACCGCCACCTTCATGAGGATCCGCAACGAGGAGATGGGCAACGCCACGGCCGTCTTCAATGTCCTGCGCAATCTCGGTCAGAGCTTCGGGGTGGCCGTGAGCACCACGGTCCTGGCCCAGCGGGCCCAGGTGCACCAGAGCTTTCTCGTGGAGAGGATAACCCCCTTCGACCCGGCCTTTCAGGGCTCTCACCAGCGACTCCTGGAGTGGCTCCGGGCCCTCCATCCCGACATGGCACGCACCGAGGGCGTGCTGGGTCTCATCTACAAGGAGGTGATCAGGCAGGCCAACATGCTGGCCTTCAACGACGCCTTCTGGATCCTCGCCTGTGTGACGGCCCTCCTCGTGCCGCTCACCCTCCTGCTCCGAGCCCCGAAGGCAGCCCCTGGAAGCATGGGGCCGGTTCGAAGCCCTTTGAGGACGAACGGCAAGGACCCTGCACCCTTGCCCCGCCAGGATCCGCACCGGTGTTTCCAACCTCGGGACCACGGCTGAGGACTTCCAGGGTCACGGGGATTAGTCTCCCCGTCGCGGGCATGGTTCGGCCGGGGCAGGTCCCAAGACGAGGTCCACCGCCTCTTCCAGGGACTCTATGAGGTGGATCTCCACCCCGGAGCGGACCCTCTCCGGTAGGGCCTCCAGATCTACGCGGTTCTTCCTGGGTAGGATCACCTTTTTGACGCCGGCTCTCTGGGCCGCCAGGAGCTTCTCGCGCACCCCGGCCACGGGGAGGACCCGTCCCGTCAGGGTGAGCTCCCCTGTCAGCGCCACATCGCGCCGCGCAGGTCTCCCCGTGAAGAGGGAGAGCAGTGCCATAGCTATGGTAACACCGGCAGAAGGCCCGTCCTTGGGGATCGCGCCGGCTGGGACATGCACGTGGATGTCGTGTCCGCGAAACCTCTCTTCGGGGAGCTTGAAGAGGTCCGTATGGCTCCTCAGGTAGCTCAAGGCCGCCTGGGCCGATTCCCTCATCACGTCCCCCAACGACCCCGTGAGGATCAATTCGTCCTTGCCCTTCATGCAGGTGGCCTCCACGAACACTATGTCTCCTCCGGACTCGGTCCATACCAGACCGGTAGTCACCCCCACCCGGTCCCTCTCCTCGGCCACCTCGTGGTAATACCGCCTGGGGCCGAGATACAACGCTACATGGTCAGGCCCTATCAACACGGGTTCCCGCCTGGCCCCCGGTTCCACGAACTCCCTGGCGATCTTCCGGCATATGGATGCGATCTCCCTTTCCAGGTTTCGCAACCCGGCCTCGCGCGTGTAGTCCCTGATGACCAGGGAGATCGCGTCTTCGGTGAAACGGGGCGGAAAGTCCCCGAGGCCGTTCTCAGCCACCTGACGCGGGACGATGTGGCGAAGCGCGATCTGCACCTTCTCTTCATCCGTGTATCCCCAGAGGTAAAGCAGTTCCATGCGGTCCAGGAGCGGGGCGGGGATGGGGTCGGTGATGTTGGCGGTCAGGATGAACATGACCCGCGAGAGATCGAAGGGGACGTCCAGATAGTGATCGGTGAAGCGCCTGTTCTGCTCCGGGTCCAGGACCTCCAGGAGGGCGGAGGCCGGATCGCCTTTGAACTCCTGGCCGAGTTTGTCCACCTCGTCCATCATGAAAACGGGATTCACGCAGCCGACCCGGCGGATCTCCTGCAGGATCCTCCCCGGCATGGCCCCCGCGTAAGTCCGTCGATGCCCTCTGATCTCCGCTTCGTCCTTGAGCCCGGCCAAGGAGATCCTGACGAAGCGGCGCTCCATGGCCCTGGCGATGGAACGGCCCAGGGAGGTCTTCCCGGTCCCAGGCGGGCCGACGAAACAGAGGATGGGGCCCTTCATCTCCTGCTCGCAGCGTTTCCTCTCGAGGCTCCTGTGGACCGCCCCCCGCACCTCGTCGAGCTGGAACGGCTTGGCGATGTAATCGCTGGCCCCTTGCTTCATCGCCCGCACCGCACTGTCAACCGTGGCGTAGCCGGTTATGAGGATGACCTCCACATCGGGGCTGCTCTCCTTTACCTTTCTCAGGACCTCGATCCCGTTGACCTTCTCCATCTTGAGGTCGGTGAGCACCACGTCGAAGGCCGTGCGGGTCAGGAGATCGAGGGCCTTTATCCCGGAGGAAGCGGTGGCGACCTGGTAGCCCTCCTTGGAGAGTATGTACTCCAGGTTTCTCCTGGCGATCTCCTCGTCGTCCACCACCAGGACGCGGAAGGTGCGCTGTGTTCGCAGGGTGCGCACGGCCAGGTACTCTAGGATTCGTTCCTTTATCGCCTGGAGGCCGAAATGGTCCTCGTCGAGGATCTCCTGGGCCCTCTTGAGGTCCAGATTGTCCTCCGTTCGAACCCCCCACGGCATCGAGAGAAGGTAATCTATATAGGTGACCCCGATGGTGTAGTCGGTGGAATCCGGATGCATCTTGGCGAGGCGATCCACTTCCTTGAGGGCCAAGTCCTTGGCCGATGCGGGCATGGAGGACTCCTCAACGGAACGGCGCAGGGTGTCCAGCTCCTCAGGAGGGGTCCGCTCCTCGCTCTGTCTCTGGTCCTCCGGTCGCTTGAAGAACCTCATCTCTTTTCTCCGGTCATGGGCCATTATAGACTCGCGAAGAGGACGGGACAACGGCCCGCAATCCTTTTTTCAAGTGCCTTTCGCCTCCCTGTCTCCGTCTCCGTATCTGCGCCGAGGCGAGAAGCCACGATCCCCCGCCGGCCCGACTGGGCGTCCGCTGTGAACGCCGAGAAGGGGTCCTTGACGGCATCGATCACTCCTCGGCCGAGCCGCCCAAGGGCCCGCGAATCGCCACAGTCCTGCAAAAGGGCCCGGCCTCCCAAAGGGGGTCCAGGCAGAGACGTTGCATTTAGCAATACCTCATGCAGTGCCGGCAACAACAGGTAACTAATTGAAATAGCGACAGTTTTGTCCAAGAATCCGCAGGGCGTTGCAATCGGCAACGCCTTCTAGAAACCCCTGTTGCCCGTCTTCCTGGAAAGGCGTCGTGATTTCAGCAGGTTGGATACTTACGCGCTGTGTGGCACGGTCCTTGTTTCCCGAGTGGTCAAGACAGTGAAAGGGGTGGTGGGCGAGATGAAAAGGCTGCTTAGGGGATTGGAGGACTGGATGGCGGCCGCTGCCTTCGCGGAGGCCGGCGACCACCGGACTGCCAGGGACATATTGGCCCTGTCGGTGGGAAGAAGGCAGACGTTGAGGAAGCGCCTCCAGAGGCGGAGACGTGCGGAGACGAGCGCTCCATGCCCCAGGATTTGATCGCTGCCGTGGGGCAGATGCAGGAGGTGCCCTTATGTTGAGCATAGTGAGGAGCTGGTTCGAGAAGAGGAGGTCGAAACACGACGGGGTGGAGGTCAAGGCCCGCAGGATGGCCAATGTGGCCGAGGGCCTCGAGACCTACGCCACGGCAGCAGCCGTGGCACAGGAGGGGCACGTAGATTACGCCCAGGATCTCATCCGCCGGGAGATCCAGGAGTGGCCCAAGGTGGTCCTGGTTGGGGGGGCGGACGGTTTTTCTCCCCAGCTGGTGGACTACGCGGTGGGCTTTGCCAAGCGGATGAGATGCGAGATCGTGGCGCTGAGCTGCGTCCCATGCAAGTCGGGGGCTCGGGAGGAAGAGGGCGAGGAGTTGGAACGACAGGCGATCCGGTGGGGAGGGCCCTTGATGGAGCAAGCGTCGAGGGAGATGGTCCCTTGCCGCCACGTGCTGAGGTTCGGGGCCCCGGAGGGATGCGTCAAAGGTCTACTGCGGGAGATGAGGCGGGTGCAGTTCGTGCTCGCGGAGCCAGAGGCGGGCCCTGGGCTCGGCATGGAGGCCGGGGTTCCGGTCTTTTGTCTCTTGGGATCGTCTGAAAGTTGAAAGGAGGAAGGAAATTCCATGACAGTAGGGACTGAACCGAGGAAAAGGAGGCCCATCGGCAAGATGGTCGCCTATGGCGTGCTCACGGCGGGATGTTATGGCCTGCTCTTCACCAACGCGGATTTGGTCATGCAGTACTTCACCAGGGGGTCATGGTATGCCGCGCTTCCCATCGCCACCGTGTTCGTATTCTCCATCGTCCACGGGGCGTTCGCGAATTACGTCTGGTCGGTCCTCGGCATCGAGGCGGTCAAGAGGGGCGAGGTCCGGCCGCGGCCTGAGAAGGTCAAACGGGTCTACAGGAGGAGGCGCCCTCGGCCTCAACCCCGCCTGACCGTATAGTTTTTCCTGCGCCCTGGGGATGAGGTTGGTTCGGCAGTGAGAAGGAGAGAACGGGAGGGATGACCATGAATGAGGCTGCTCAGGAGGCGATAAGATTCATCGATCTGAACCTGCTCACAGTGCTGTTTCTGTTCGTCGTGGGATTCATCGGGGGGCTCGTGAGCGGTTTCATAGGATCGGGCGGGGCCTTCGTGCTGACCCCGGGCATGATGAGCCTGGGGGTGCCCGGGACAGTGGCCGTGGCCAGCAACATGTGCCACAAGTTCCCCAAGGCCCTGGTGGGGGCCTACAAGAGGTACAAATACGGTCAGGTGGACATAAAGCTCGGCCTTGTCATGGCCGCCTCAGCGGCGGTGGGGGTGCAGGCAGGGATAAGGATCCAGCAGGTTATCCTGGAGAAGTGGGGGGAGGCCGGGTCCAACCTCTACGTGAGCCTGGCCTTCGTGGTGGTGCTGGTCGTGGTGGGCACATACGTGTTCCGCGACGCCTTGAAGATCTCCAGGACCGGCGGGCAGGAGAAGGTCTCCTCGCTGGCCAGGAGGCTTCAAGGGATAAATCTCCCGCCCATGATCCATTTCAAGACAGCCGATCTCAGGATATCTTTCTGGTTCACACTGCCCGTCGGGTTTGCCACCGGGATGCTCGCGGCGACCATAGCGGTGGGGGGGTTCATAGGCGTGCCGGGCATGATCTACGTGATCGGCGCATCCAGCCTCGTCGCCTCGGCCACGGAGCTGGTCATCGCCTTCGTGATGGGCTTCGGAGGATCCGTGAACTGGGCCATCCACGGGATGATAGACATAAGGCTCACCCTGCTGATCCTCGCCGGGTCGCTCCTCGGGGTGCAGCTCGGGGCCATCGGGACGACCATCGTGAAGGAGCACCTCATAAAGATCGTCATGGGGACCATCATGCTGATCGTAGCCCTGAGCAGGGGCCTGGCCATACCCAAGTACCTGAAGGAGCTGGAGCTCTTGCAAATGAACGACGCGACCATAGCGCTGCTCACCAAGCTGAGCTTCGCCACCATGTGCCTGGCCCTGGCGGTCGGGGCGGTCATGATCCTGGGGAGCATGTGGGCCGCCAGGCGAGAGTCGCGCGCCCTGGAGGTCGAGACGCCCGAGGAGGAGGTCTACGAGGCGCTGAGGGAGGACTACAGAAAGGCCTGAGGAGGGGAAAGCCCGCCTGGATCTTTCGGAGTCGAGTCCAGGCGGGCTCAGGGGGTGAGAAGCAGCCCTACATAGGATGGGCGCTTCCCCTCCTCGCCGCGCCCATGACCCTATGCCGTGTGGAGCTTTTCGGCTCGACTACGCCTCCGGGTCCTTTCCATACGAGGTTTTCCGGTTGTGGGCCGAGGACTCGATCCTCAAGGCGCGTGTCTGTCTGTGCAGAAGCTCCATGGCGCTGGCCTCGCCGGGAGCCTTTCCATCCATTGCATTCAAGGGAATCCTCCTTGCGTCGGTTACTGATCCCGTACGCCGATTGTGGTATTATCTCGCTGAAACTGGGTCCCACGAGATCCCCGTGGAACTTCATCGGCGCAGGCGGGGAGCGAGGCAGGGGCGCTCGTCTAAAGAGGGTCGAAAAGAAGGATGTTGAGGTCGCTGCACAAGATCCGCGTGAGGTTGATACTCGGTTTCCTCATGTGTTTTTGCGGGGTGGCGCTCTTCGTCGCCTTGAGCTATCGTTACTTCGTCTTGATAGAGAGGAAGCTCGTTGCCCTCAACGAAGCCGACAATCTCGTCAACTTCGTGCTGGAGGTCCGGCGTTACGAGAAGAACTATTTCCTCTACGGCAGGGAGGAGGATTTTGAGGAGGCCCTTCGTTACTTCAACAGATTCGAGGGGATCATCCTCAGCGCCAAGTCCGAGATGAACGAGGCGGTGGGGCCTGGCCTCTGGTCCGAGGTGAGGGATCTCTCTTGGATATACAGGAGGGCCCTGTCCACGGTTCACGACATGCGGTCTGGTCCCGTGTTGGGGACCGAAGGGGCCGAGATCCTGCGCGACCAAGTCAACCTGATACGGGCCGCCGGCCAGGATCTCATCAGCGAGGCCGAGAAACTCGCAAGGAGGCAGAGAGAGAGGATCCAGGATCTCCTGCACGCTTACCGGATCCTGTTCGGGATCTTCTTTGTGACGACCATCCTGACGGGGGCCTTCGTGGTCTACTTTCTGGAGGTGAAGGTGGTGAGGCCTTTGCACACCATCGAGGAGGCCACCAGGGTGGTGGCCCAGGGGGAATTCCGCCCGATCTCGTGGGCGCATTCGGGCGACGAGATAGGCTCCCTGGTGGAGGCCTTCAACCGCATGGTCCTTCAGTTGGAGGCCAATCGAGAGCAGATGATCCAGACAGAGAAGCTGTCGGCCCTCGGGACCCTGACCAGCGGCGTCGCGCACGAGCTGAACAATCCCCTGAGCAACATCTCGACCTCCTGCCAGATACTGATGGAAGAGATAGACGAGAGGCTCCCCTCATATCACAGAGAGCTTCTGGCCTCCATCGAGGACCAGGTCCTAAAGGCGCGGGATATAGTGCGGGCGCTTCTGGAATTCTCGAGGGAGAGGGAGTTCGAGCTCAAACCAGTGGAACTCCGCTCCGTGGTTCAGGACACCCTGAAACTCCTGAAGGGGGACATCCCCTCTCATGTGGAGGTCAGGGTGGAGGTCCCCCCAGGGATCGTCCTGCAGTTGGACAAGGCGAGGATGGAGCAGGCCCTGATGAACATCATCATGAACGGGATCCAGGCCATGGCGACGGAAGGCACCCTCACTGTTCGGGCCTCTGTGGACGAGGAGTCGGATTTGGCCACCGTGGAGGTGATGGACACGGGGGTCGGGATTCCGGCGGAGATACTTCCCAGGATCTTCGATCCGTTTTTCACCACAAAAGAAGTTGGGAGGGGCACGGGGCTCGGTCTGTCTGTCACCTATGGGATCGTAGAGCGCCATGGCGGGAGGATCTCAGTGGAGAGCGAGGTGGGCAAGGGCACCACCGTGACCCTCCAACTTCCCGTGAAGAAAGAGGACTAGGAGATGAGGGACACTCCTTCCGTCCTGATCGTCGAAGACGACGAGATAGCCCGCAACAACCTGAAGCATATCCTCTCCAAGGAGGATTACGAGATCCACGCTGTGGCGAGCGGCTCCGAGGCCTTGCGGCTCATGGAACAGAGGCCATTCGATCTCGTCCTCACGGACCTGCGCATGGAGAAGGTGGACGGGATGGAGATCCTCTCACAGGTAAAGGAGCGTTACCCCGAGACCGAGGTCATCATGATCACCGGATACGCCACCGTCACCTCTGCCATCGAGGCCATCAAGCGCGGTGCTTTTCATTACATCCCGAAGCCTTATCAGATCGACGAGGTCCGCGCCTTGGTCCGGCAGGCCCTGGAGAAGAAGCGGCTCAAAGACGAGGTCAAGGAGCTCAAGAAGAAACTCAAAGGCGGGGCAGAGGCGCCTCTCATCATCGGGAAGAATCATAAGATCCAGGAGCTCATGCAGACCGTCCGCAGGATCGCCCCCACGGACTGCAATGTCCTGATAGTAGGGGAGACGGGAACGGGCAAGGAGCTCATCGCCCGAGCCATTCACCACGCGAGCCGTCGTTCGGAGAAGCGCTTCGTGGCCCTCAATTGCGGCGCCTTCTCAGAGGAGCTTCTGGCCAATGAGCTCTTCGGACACGAAAAGGAGGCCTTCACGGGGGCGGCCAGCACCAAGATGGGTCTGTTCGAGGCCGCAGACGGTGGTACGATATTCTTGGACGAGATCGGGGATATGCCACCGTCCATGCAGTCCAAGGTCCTGAGGGTTGTCCAGGAGCAGGTGCTCCTGAGGGTCGGCGGCACCAAGCCTGTGCCCATCGACGTGCGGATAGTGGCAGCCACCAACAAGGACTTGAAGGGCTTGGTCGCGGAAGGACGTTTCAGGTCGGACCTTTATTACCGCCTCAACGTCGTCACCCTGCAGGTGCCGCCGCTGGCGGAGCGCAAGGACGACATCCCCCTTCTGGCCCATCACTTCATGAGGAAGTACTCCGAAAGGCAGGGAAAGCAGCTCACGGGGATCTCCGAAGCGATGATGGAGATCCTGATGAGCTATCCTTTCCCCGGCAATGTCAGGGAGCTGGAGAACATCGTGGAGAGGGCCGTCACCCTCTCCAGTGGTCAGGTCCTGGGGCCGGAGGACCTGCCGGAGGAGCTCCGGATGGTCCGCTTTCTGGCCGTCCGGTCCGGTTCCCGGGGCATGCCCACCCTGGCCGAGACGGAGAGGGAGTACATAAAATGGGTCCTCTCCCAGACGCACGGAAACAAGACCAAGGCCGCCGAGATCCTCGGCATAGACCGGGTGTCCCTCTGGCGCAAGATCAAGCAGTTCCAGTTGGAGGGGCATGATACCGCGCAGTGACGTAAGGGGCCACTTGAACCGGAGAGCCCCTGGCCTTGCCCTCCTTGGCTCGCGCCGCCGAGTTCCACCCTTCGATCCTGTGCATTGACTTCTCCTTTCCATCACTCCCCGCACCTCCCGATTGGCTTGACGCGGAAGGGCGCATCTGTTAACTTCTGCCCTGTCGTTTCCGGGCCCGTTCAAAAATTCAAGGAAACTGACTAGATAGAGAATCGCTGCATCAGGAGAGACGATGAGGATCGCGGGGATAGAGATCTCAGGTGAAGGGGATTGGCGGTCGCCCTTGCGGGACGTTCGGAGAGGCGTCCTGTTCTGTACCATCTTGGCTTTGGTCCTTCTGGTAGGGTTTTCCGATCTGGCGTGGGCAGAGGAGGGGCCGCCCGGTTCCACCAGCCCATGGTGGGTCTGGCCCCTCGTGCTACTTTTCTTCTGCTTCGTCCTCGGGGTCATCGCGGTGCTGGCCGGGGTCGGGGGCGGGGTGCTCTATGTCCCGTTGGTGAGCGGTTTCTTCCCCTTTCATCTGGACTTCGTCAGGGGGGCCGGGCTCCTGGTGGCGCTGGCCGGGGCCCTCGCCGCGGGGCCTGGGCTCCTTCGGCGCAACCTCGCCAACCTGAGACTGGCCCTCCCTGTGGCGGTGATAGCCTCCTCGTGCTCCATTCTAGGGGCCTATCTGGGTCTTGCCCTGCCGACCAACGTGGTACAGATATGCCTCGGGGCCACGATCATCTTCATCGCCGTCCTCCTCGCCACATCCAAGAACGTAGAGCGGCCCGAGGTGAAGAACCAGGATGCCATCGGGGCAGCCCTCGGGATGTCAGGGGTCTACACCGAGCCGTGGAGCGGGGAGGAGGTGGAATGGAAGACCCACAGGACCCTACCCGGGCTGGTCCTTTTCACCGTCATAGGGGTCATGGCTGGGATGTTCGGCCTGGGGGCGGGGTGGGCCAATGTGCCCGTGCTCAATCTCCTGATGGGGGCCCCCTTGAAGATCGCCGTCGGCACCAGCAAGTTCCTCCTCTCCATAACGGATACCTCCGCCGCCTGGGTCTACTTGAATCAGGGGTGCGTCATCCCGCTCATGGCCATCCCCTCCATCGTGGGGCTCATGCTCGGATCCTTCCTGGGGGTCAGGATCCTGGCAATGGCCAAACCCAGGTATATCCGTTACTTGGTGATCGGGGTCCTCTTTTTTGCGGGGGGAAGGGCCCTGTGGAAAGGGCTCGGACTGTAGGGAAGGGAGATGCGTCGATGAAGGACTCGGCCAAGGAATCCAGGGAGCAAGTCGTCTATGCGAACCTCCTGTTCTACGGCAGTTGGATCAGCATATTGCTCATGGGTATAACCTATCTGATCTACATCACCGGGCTTCTGGATCCTTACGTCCCCCTGCAGGAGGTCATCAGATACTGGTCCGGCCCCTCGAGCCAGTACGTTCACGACGCCCGGGTGCCGGTGGGGTGGGGGTGGGCATCGCTGCTGGCAAAGGGGGACTTCCTCAATTTCATCGGGATCGCCCTCCTGGCCGGTATGACCTTGATCTGCTTCCTCACCTTGATCCCCGCATACCTCAAGAAGAAGGACCTGGCGTTCCTCGCGATCACGGTGGTGGAGATATTGGTCCTGTGCCTGGCTGCCTCCGGAATCCTGGGAACGGGCGGGCATTGAGGGGTTAGGGCCGGGGCGATGTCGGGAGATGGTTGACAGTATCAAGCAGTGGCTGCGCCTCCTGCCCCGGGAGCTTCGGGACTTCTCGGACTACGGGGAGGTGCCGGAGCGATACAAGAGGCTTCGCCGCAACATGATGATCCTCGGGCTCTTGGGCTCCCTTGTGCCCCTTTCCCTCATGGCCATCGTCAACTACCACCAGTACCAGAGGGCACTGAAGGGGGAAGTGCTCCAGCCGCTGCGGGCCTCGGTGAGCAGGACCAAGCATTCCTTCGACCTTTTTCTCACGGAGAGGCGCTCCGCTGTAAGCTTCATCGCTTCTGCCTATTCGTACAGGGAACTCTCGGACGAGAAGGAGCTAGCCAGGATCTTTCAGGTCATGAGGCGAGAATTCGGGGGGTTCGTGGACCTGGGGCTGATCGACAGCTCCGGCATCCAGGTGAGCTACGTAGGTCCGTACGAGCTCAAGGGAAAGAACTACGCGGATCAGGCCTGGTTCCAGGAGGTGAAGATCCGCGGGTCCTACATAAGCGATGTCTTCATGGGTTACAGGGGGCTTCCCCACTTCGTCATCGCCGTGGAGCACCAGGGGGGTACAGGGGAGAGTTGGTTCCTCAGGGCCACCATCGACACGGACAAGTTCAACAACCTTATCGCGGCGGTGGCATCGGACCCCGCAACGGACGCCTTCGTGGTGAACCACCTGGGCATCCTGCAGACCCCCTCCAAGTTCTACGGCAGGGTGCTGGATGTATGCCCTTTTCGCCTCCCCCCTGTGAGCCACGAACCCAATGTGCTGGAGGTGATGGATCACGCGGGGAGGGAAGTCCTCCTGGGCTACATATACTCGGATTCCATGGATTTCATCCTGTTGGTGGTCAGGCCGAGGGGTGAGATCCTCAAGGCATGGTACACCCTCAAGAGCGAGCTCTTCGTTCTCTTCGTGGTGAGCGTGGTGGCCATCATCCTGGTGCTGGTCAAACTCACAGATCTCCTGGTCAAGCGCATCCAGGAGGCGGACGAGAAACGCGAGGCCGCGCACCGCGAGGTCCAGTACACCAGCAAGCTCGCCTCCATCGGGAGGCTGGCCGCCGGGGTCGCCCACGAGATCAACAACCCCATGGCCATCATCAACGAGAAGGCGGGGTTGATCAAAGACCTCATCGAGTGCAGGGAGGGGTTTCCGGACAGAGACAGGTTCATTTCCCTGACAGATTCCATCCTGCACTCGGTGGATCGGGTCAGGGGCATCACCCACCGGCTCCTGGGTTTTGCCAGGAGAATGGACGTGAAGTTCGAGATGCTGTCCCTCAACGACCTCCTAAAGGAGGTCCTGAGCTTCCTGGAGCGGGAGGCATTCCTGCGAAGGATAGACGTTCGCCTGCAGCTCGCGGAGGATCTCCCCAAGATATCCTCGGACTGGGGGCAACTCCAGCAGGTCTTCCTGAACATCCTCAACAACGCCTTCGAGGCCGTGGAGGACGGGGGAAAAGTGGTCGTGACCACCTGGGTGCCGAACCCTGAGACGGTGGCCGCCTCCATTCGGGACAACGGCAAGGGCATGTCCCAGGAGACCATGCGGCACATATTCGAGCCCTTCTTTACCACCAAGGTAGGTTACGGGACCGGACTCGGGCTCTCCATCACTTACGGGATCGTCAAGAAACTCGGCGGCGACATCCAGGTCGAGAGCCGGGAAGGGGAAGGGACCACCTTCACTGTAGTCTTGCCCCTGGAGGCAAGGGGAGGGGCGGAGGGCTGAAGGATGAAAAGGATGAAGGTTCTCCTGGTGGATGACGAAGAGGAGTTCGTTCACACCCTGGCAGAGAGGCTCCAGTTGAGGGGGATCGATGCCCTTGGCGTCACGAAAGGGGAAGAGGCCCTGGAGAGCTTGGAGGCGGATCCTCCCGAGGTGGTGGTCCTGGATGTCCTGATGCCGGGCATCGGGGGGTTGGAGGTCCTCAGGAGGATCAAGGGTAGGCACCCCGAGATCCAGGTGATACTCCTGACGGGCCGCGGGTCGGAGAAAGACGGGATGGAGGGGATGCGCCTGGGGGCCTTCGATTACCTGATGAAGCCGTTGAACATCGAGGAGCTGATCAAGAAGATGAGGGAGGCCTTGGGACAGGACCGGTGATGGACATACGGGAGGGGGCGAGTTGAAGGACCAAGAGATCGCATACATGGGCAGGGTGACTGCCGGTATGACCCACGAGTTCAAGAACGTTTTGGCCATCATCAGGGAGTCCTCGGGCCTCCTCGAGGACCTGCTCACCATAGGGCAGGCGAGGTCGTTTCCTCAGCGCGAGAAGTTCCTCAAGGTCCTCGGGACCATCCAGGAGCAGGTGCAGCGGGGGGTCGATCTCGCCACGCACCTGAACCGATTCGCTCACAGCATGGACGAGCCGTGGGCGGCGGTCGAGCTCAACGAGGTCCTGGGGCATACGCTCCACCTCCTGGAGCGCTTCGCCAGGATCAAGAAGGTCCAGCTCAGGCTCGTCCGAGACAGCGAAGAGCTGATCGTGAACACGGACCCTTTTCGCGTGAGGATGGCGGTCTCCCTATGCATCGACTCTCTCCTGGAGACTTCGGGGGAAGGAGGGGAGATCGTGATCCGGCCCCGGTGGGAGGAGGGGGGCGAGGCGGTCCTGATATCGATTCAGCGCAGCGGAGCCAGTGCAGAGACCTGGGGGGGTATTCCGGCGGATGCCGCGGGCGTGCCCGGCCACGTCTTGGAGGGGCTGCGCCTGCAGATCCATGCGTTGGATGATCCTGCAGGCGTTGGGTTCGTCCTGAGGATCCCGCGGGGGCATGGATAGATTCCTGAAAGTGCGATAGAATTGCCCCAGGCAAACGGTTTGGGAGGAGGGGCCATGGGCAAGTGGAGAGAGAGACTGGAGAGGTGGTCATCGGCCGTGGCCTTTGCGGAGGCCGGAGACAGGGATACGGCCGTCCGGATGCTGGGGCTGGCCCCTTTCGGCGGGAGGGTCCCGATAGAGGATGTCTTCACGGCGGTGACCTTCGCCGAGGCGGGCCTACCGGAGGTGGCCATGGAGTTTCTCGGGAAGAGGCCTTCAGCGCGAGGGGCGGAGTCGGAAGGCTTCCTCTCGGCGGTGGGTCTGAAAGGGGTGCGCGTCTGGTATGGGCTTGTGGAGGCCTCTGAATCCTTTGACTTTGCGGCCTCCGTGGGGCTCAAGGGCGTGCGGTTGTGGTACGGGACCGCCACAGTGGCCCAGTGACCGGAATCCACCGGCCCCCCTTTGGGGCCAGATTCAGGTCGGCTCGCGGGTGTTATCGGTGGCCGCTTTGATCCTCCGGTCGCGGTGGCGCCCTCGATCTCATCGTGGTCATTAGCCTGGAAGGAGAGCTGTTATGGAGAAGTTCAAAGTGCTCCTGGTGGACGACGAGGAGGAGTTCGTAAAGGCCCTCTCGGAGCGGCTGCAGATGAGGGACATGGGGTCCGAGGTCGCCTTGAACGGCGAGCAGGCCCTCCAGGTGGTCAAGGACCAGGAACCGGACGTCATGGTTTTGGACCTCAAGATGCCCGGCATCGACGGCATGGAGGTCCTCAGGAGGGTGAGAAAGGCCTACCCTCAGGTCCAGGTGATCATACTCACCGGTCACGGCACGGACAAGGATGCCGAAGAGGCCCGCAGGCTGGGGGCCTTCGCCTACTTGCAGAAGCCGGTGAACCTGGATCAACTGGTCCAGACCATGAAGAAGGCTTACAAGAAAAAGATGGAGGACGCCATGGTCGCGGCGACCTTCGCGGAGGCCGGGGACTTCAGGACCGCCAAGGAGGTCATGGAGGAAGGGAAGAAGAAACAGTGAGGAGACAGTCGGCATGAGGGCGAGGATATTGCTCGTGGATGACGAGGAGAAGTTCGTGGAGACCTTGGCCGAACGCCTGGAAGCCCGCGGCCTGGACGTGAGGACGGCTTTCAACGGGGAGGAGGCCCTCAACAGGATCCAGGAGAAGGATGCGGACGTGGTCATATTGGATGTGCTGATGCCGGGCAAGAGCGGGATCGAGACCCTGCGAGAGATCAAGCAGATCAAGCCCCTGACCGAGGTCATAATGCTCACGGGGCATGCCACGGTGGAGACGGCCATCGAGGGGATGAAGCTGGGGGCCTATGACTATCTCATGAAGCCCACCGAGACGCCGGAACTGGTGGAGAAGATCTCCAAGGCTTACAAGCGCAAGAGGGAGCACGAGGAACGGATCCAGCAGGCCGAGATAGAGAGGATCGCCAGGTCCAAGGGGTGGTGAGTAAGCAGGCAGAGGGGGAGGACGGCTAGATCCGGCGGCCGTGCCGATGGGTCGGCATGCCGGGCAGTTCGGGAGACGGGCTCCATGAGCCCGGTTTTTTTGCCGGAGGGAGGATATGCCATGAAGAATATCCTGGTGAAGGACCTGATGGTCCCGCTCGCCGACTACGCTACTGTTTCGGAGGATGCCACCCTCTTCGAGGCGGTCCTGGCCTTGGAGGAGGCTCAGGAGAGGTTCGATCGGAGCCGAGACAGGCACAGGGCCGTGCTCGTGCTCGACAAGGAAGGCCGCGTGGTGGGGAAGATCAGCCAGCTGGACGTCCTCAGGGCCTTGGAGCCGCGTTATGCCGCCATGGGGGATTTCAAGGGCTCATCCCGGTTGGGGTTCAGCGCGGAGTTCATCAGGTCGCTCATGGAGAAATACTCCCTTTGGGAGAAACCGCTTCACGACATCTGCAGGAAGGCGTCGCAGATCAAGGTGAAGACCGTGATGTACTCGCCCACCGAGGGGGAATACGTGGAGGAGGATGCCACCCTGGACAAGGCCATACATCAGTTGGTCGTGGGGCATCACCAGTCTTTGCTCGTGACGCGGGGAAAGGAGATCGTCGGGATACTCAGGCTCACGGACGTCTTCAGGGAGGTATGCAACATGATCAAGGCGTGCGAGATCTAGGAATTTGTCCTATGAGGAAGTCCGTCGGAAAGGGCAGACGGTGCACCTGCGGATCGTGATGTGCAAGGCGAGGTCCCATCGAGAGGGGTGGGTTGAAGGCCTGCCGGACCAGGTAGACCTCGGGAGTGGAAGCGGCGCGGTAGTTGGATATAGCACAAGGAGGGCTCCGGGATGGGCGGAGAGGCTAACGCTTCAGCGGGCAGAGGGACCAAGATGGATTGGAAGCGGATCTTCTTCATCTTGCTCGGGTTGGGTCTCTTTCTCCTCATCTACTACATGCCGCCATGGAGGGATGCGGTTGACCCCACCGGCAAGGCCTTCCCCCTGAGTCGGGAGGGAAAGGCCTCCATCGCCCTTTTCCTGCTGGCGGGCATCTGGTGGGTCTTCGAGGTGGTCCCCATAGGCGTGACCAGCCTTGCCATTGGCGTGATGCAG
>Ga0068707_1000595_pt1 | contig 24181 bp, 19 predicted proteins | sample YNPNPMetaG_FD_66600 | JGI IMG/M metagenome (GOLD analysis project Ga0068707, IMG submission 66600) | Anoxygenic and chlorotrophic microbial mat microbial communities from Yellowstone National Park, USA - YNP NP MetaG | ecosystem: Environmental > Aquatic > Thermal springs > Hot (42-90C) >... | reverse complement strand
AGGATATGCCGGATCCCCGGACACCTGGGCAGGTCGTCATAGATCTGGATGATCGCCCCCCCTGGATAACCGAAGATGACCTCCACCCCCTCCCGGAGGAGGGATTCAAGGAGGATTTCCGAACCCGTCAGCCGTGCCATTTCCATCCCCCCTTTCTCAGCAGGTCCGTGAGTCCGCCACTCTCTATGAGCTCGAGCATGAATGAAGGGACCGGCTCAAAACGGAAGCTCTCCCCGACAGTGAGATCCTGGATCCATCCTTCGGCCACGTTGACCCTCACCCTGTCCCCGTCTCGGATGGCGCCGGCGGCCTCGGGACTCTGGACCGCAGGCAGACCCAGATTGAAGGCATTGCGATAGAAGATCCTGGCGAAGCTGGCAGCCAGGACCACCGATATGCCGATGGCCTTCATCACCGCAGGGGCGTGTTCGCGGGAGGAGCCGCAGCCGAAATTCCATCCCGCCACCACTACGTCCCCCCTTGAGACCTTTTTCGCGAATCCGGGGGAGAGGTCCTCCAGACAATGCTCTGCCAACGCCCCCATATCGCTCGTCGTGAGATACCGGCCCGGGATGATGGCGTCGGTGTCCACATCATCCCCCAGTTTCCACGCCCTGCCCTCGTAGATCACTTTCGTCCTCCTGGCCGATTTCCCGGCGAGGCTCAATGCCTCGACACGCTCGTTGCTCAGCGTCATATCAGGGATTCCCCTCTTGAAAAAAACGGGACCTCACACTCACGCTACGTCATCCGGGTGGACGATGCGGCCGGCCACCGCGCTGGCCGCTGCCACGGCCGGACCGGACAAATAGACCTCGCTGGAGGGGTGCCCCATCCTCCCGACAAAATTCCTGTTGGTGGTGGAAAGGCAACGCTCCCCGCTGGCAAGGACCCCGAGGTGCCCACCCAGGCAGGGACCACACGACGGAGGACAGACCACGGCGCCGGCCTCCGCCAAGTCATGCAGGATCCCCAGACGAAGCGCCTCCAAGTAGACCCTGCGGGTGGCGGGAATCACTATCAGACGCGTCCCTGGAAAGACCTTCCTTCCTCGAAGGACCTGTGCAGCGAGGCGCAGGTCCTCCAGCCTTCCATTTGTACATGAACCGATGACGACCTGATCTACTGGTATCGCGTCTATATCCTGGACTCTCCTGACATTGGCAGGCGAGGGTGGCAGGGCGACCAAGGGTTCCACCCGAGAGACATCGTAACGACGAACCTCCTCGTATCTCGCATCCGGGTCGCTCGCAGCAATGCTGAATCCCTCCGGCAAGGCCTCCCCCGAGAAGGAGAGGGTCACGTCATCCACCTCCACGATCCCCGCCTTGGCTCCTGCCTCCACCGCCATGTTCGCCAGGGTGAACCGCCCGTCCATGGAGAGGGATCGGACGGCGTCCCCGCAGAACTCCATCACTCGGTAACTGGCCCCGGCGGTCCCGAGATCAGCTATGACCCAGAGGATCAGGTCCTTGGCCGTCACCCACCGCCCGATCTGGCCCTCACAAACGACCTTTATGCTCTCCGGCACCCTGAGCCACACCTTTCCCGTAATCCACGCCCCAGCCACGTCGCTGCTTCCAACCCCGGTGGCAAACGCCCCCAAGGCCCCATAGGTGCAGGTGTGGCTGTCCGCACCGATGACGAGCTGTCCTGGGAAAACGAGGCCCATCTCCGGAAGCAATGCGTGGGCTATCCCTTCGGACTCGAAATAGAAAGGGAGCCCCTGTTCCATGGCGAACATGCGACTGACTCTTACCTGCTCTGCGGAAGCGATGTCCTTGTTGGGGGTGAAATGATCCATGACCAAGGCGATGCGGTTCGGATCGCGCACCCTCGTCCCCCCTGCCTCCTGAAAGGCGCGGATGGCCACGGGGGCCGTGATGTCGTTTGCCAAGCTCAGGTCCACTCGGGCCAGCACGAACTCCCCCGGCGTCACCGATTCCCTGCCAGCGTGCATCGCCAGGATCTTCTCCCCTATGGTCATGCCCATCTCGTATCCCTCTTCCCCAATGGACGCTGTCATGTTTCTGGTTGCATCTTCCCCGGCGGAGGCCAGGCATTCGACGGGACCCGCGGGCACCTCCGTGTCGCGACTCTCTCCCATCCTGGCCCTGCAACGCCAGGATCCCTCACATCTCCTCCTTGACTTGGATCGGATAACGCTTCCTGTACTCCAACCTGTTCAAGGCGTTGACGTATGCCTTGGCGCTCGCCACGATGATGTCAGGATGGGTCCCCTGGCCCACCACCTCATGACCGTTTGCCTGCAACCGCACCGTCACCTCCCCCTGCGCATCGGAGCCCCCGGTGATGGCGTTGATGGCGAAGCGTTTGAGCTGGGCGTTGCTCCCCGCGATCTTGTCGATGGTGCGGAAGGCGGCATCCACCGGTCCGATCCCGATCCCCGCATCCCCCTTGACCTCTCCGTCTATCTCCAGTTTGACGCTGGCCGTCGGGATCGTCACGCTGCCACTGTTCACGTTGAGGTAGACCAGCTTGAACCTTTCCGGCACCCGGAAGACCTCGTCCTCGACGATGGCCTCGAGGTCCTCGTCGTAGACATCCTTGTTCTTGTCGGCCAGGGCCTTGAAGCGATCGAAGACGCGGTTGAGGTCGTCTTCCCTGAGGTCGTAACCGAGCACCTTGAGCCGCTCCTTCAGCGCGTGACGGCCCGAGTGCTTGCCCAAGACGAGGGCTGTTCGGCCCCAACCCACGGACTCAGGGGTCATGATCTCGTAAGTCCTCTTGTCTTTGAGGATGCCGTCCTGGTGTATACCGGACTCGTGCGAGAAGGCGTTGGCCCCTACCACGGCCTTGTTGGGCTGCACCGGGATACCGGTGATCCTCGATACCATCCTGCTGGTCGGATAGATGAGCTCCGTTCGAACGGAGGTCTCCACCCCGAAATGATCCTTCCTTGTCCGCAGGGCCATGACGATCTCCTCGAGGGAGGCGTTGCCAGCCCGCTCCCCTATCCCATTGACCGTACACTCCACCTGCCGGGCGCCGGCCCTGACGGCCGCCAGGGAATTGGCCACCGCCAGTCCGAGATCGTCGTGACAGTGCACGCTGATAGTGGCCTTGTGGATGTTCGGCACACCTCGGCGGATCCGACCGATCAGATCCCCGAACTCATCTGGCGTGGCGTAACCCACAGTGTCCGGGATGTTCACAATGGTGGCCCCGGCCTCGATGACGGCGGTCAGGAGTTCCACGAGAAAGGCCGGGTCCGTCCGGGAGGCGTCCATGGGGGAGAACTCCACGTCCTCCAGGAAGGACTTGGCGTACTTGACCATCTCCACTGCCAGCGCCAGGGTCTCTTGGCGGCTCTTTCGCAGCTGGTACCTGAGATGGATGTCCGACGAGGACAGGAACAGGTGCAGGCCGGGGTGTCTTGCGCCTCGGACTGCCTGCCATGCCGTCTCTATGTCCTGCTTGTTGCAGCGGGCCAGGGCCACCACCTTGGCCCCCTGGATCCTCTGGGCGACCCTCCGCACCGCCTCGAAGTCCCCTTCGGAGGCCACGGGGAAGCCGGCCTCGATGGAATCCACTCCCAATCTTTCCAGCTGTCCGGCGACCATCACCTTTTCTTCCACGTTCATGGTGGCACCAGGAGACTGCTCGCCATCCCTCAAGGTGGTATCGAAAATCCTCACATAATCCGCCATCCCCAATTCACCTCCCTGCAGGACATCCTCTCCAACCGAGAGCCTATCTTCCTGGAAAAACCGCCCCCTCCCACCTTCCACCGCCGATGATCGAAGGAGCGCGATCCTCGAGCTTCTTTTTGGAGTCAGGGCCAACCACGAACAACTGGCCAGTGACTCCGCATCTTCCGCATGTCACCTGCCCTCAACCGCTACAGGGTCCTAGGGCCTTGAGGGTCCCGACTGAATCGAGGCCCAACGACGCACTAGGAACCCCCCTCATCCGACGCGTATCTGACCACCAAGTGACCTACCTCGGACGTGGAGTACCCCATCTCTCCTGCCCCCATCCCCCAAAGGTCTTCGCTCGTGGCCCTGCGCACTGCCCTCATCACGCGCTCAGATGCGGGGCCTTCGCCCAGTTCTCGCAGCATCATCGCCCCAGCGATTATGGCGGCCAAGGGGTTCGCCACACCTTTCCCGGCGTGCTTGGGGGAAGACCCGTGGATCGGCTCGAACATGGACACCCTACCGGGGTGAATGTTGCCCGAGGCCGCGACACCCATACCGCCTTGGATCGCCGCTCCCAGATCGGTGATGATGTCCCCGAACATGTTTTCGGTGACAATGACATCGAACATCTCGGGGTTCTTCACCATCCACATGCACACGGCATCCACGTGGGCGTAATCAGTCTTTATGTCCGGATACTCCGGAGCCACCTCTCTGAAGACTCGATCCCACAGACCCGAGGCGTAGCGGAGCACGTTATTCTTCGCGCACAAGGTCAGACGCCTCTTCTTGTTCCTTCTCCGGCACAGTTCGAATGCGTAACGCACGCACCGCTCCACCCCCCGGCGAGTCTGGACCGATTCCTGGACGGCCACTTCATCTGCCGTCCCTTTCCTCAGGCACCCGCCGATGCCGACGTAGAGTCCCTCCGTGTTCTCTCGAACCACCACGAAGTCTATGTCCTCAGGCCCCTTGCCTCTCAGCGGTGTCTCCACACCGGGGAGGAGCTCGACGGGCCTCAGGTTTATGTACAGGTCCAGCTCGAACCGGATCCGAAGGAGGATCTCCCGCTCCAGGAGACCCGGCTCCACCTCCGGGTGCCCTATCGCCCCCAAGTAGATGGCATTCATGCCCGCCATCTCCCGCAACGCCCCATCGGGCAAGGTCTCCCCGGTGCGCAGGTAATGCTCTCCTCCAAAAGGGTAAAGGACCGGCTCTAGGGCGAATCCCTCGACCTCGGAGACCGCCTTGAGCACCTTGAGCCCCTCTTGGACTACCTCTGGCCCGACCCCGTCTCCGGGGACCACTGCGATGGAATATGACCTCCCCATGACCTAGGCCCCTTTTCTCGCCCCTCCCCCCCGAGGCCGAGGCAGCCAAGGCGCGGTGAGGGACCGAAGCAAAAAAGGCCGCCTGGTCACCCAGCGGCCTCCCAAAAAGAAAAAGGCCGTGGGCATCCGCCTCGCCCACGGCCTGGATCGTCTATGTCACCGTTTCACGCGCCAGGCAGTGGGCCGCCACTAAGGACAAGGACCAAAAGAAGTCCCAGCGCCTCTAAAGCGACCCTGACGATCTCCGTTCCGCCTCGACGCCTCACTTCTCGCACCTCCATTGTGATTATGAAAGCAGATCCGCCCTTTCGTGTCAAGAGAAAAATTCCCCCCGGTGTGAGTAATCGGGGGGTGGTGGCGTTTCTCGGAGCGGCTTGCCGGAGGCGCTTCGATCCTCCAGGATTTGGACCCGGCGGAAGCCCCCTCGTCCGAAGCTGAGCTGAGGCCGGCCGAGGTAGGGGGGCCAGGGAGCTACCTGTGCGTCGCACGCAGAGAGGTCCCCCGGAGGCCAAATCCTCGGGAAGGTCGCGCCCCTACCACCTTACGATCCGGTCTTTTTGGACCGAACAGACCGCATAGACGAAATAGACGGAACAGACGAGATGGACCAATGCCACCACCCCCGTGACCGATTTCCCCCCGGTACGCTCATCACGACAGGTTCATCCTGTTGACACTGCCATCCATATGTGGTAGCCAATGGTCTACTGGTATCGAAGTCAGACCAACGGACCCCGGGACATCGCCTCTGCTGGCGCCTCATGGATCAGACGATGCCTCGGTCGGCCCAGCGGTTCTTTCGGGGCCTGCGATGGATAAGCGGTGAACTAGAGCCCGAGCGTGCCTGTCCCTTCCTCGGAAGGGAAGATCGTGAGTGATCACGGGGTGGCGGCGTTTCTCGGAGCGGCTTGGCGGAGGCGCTTCGATTTTCCAGGATTTGGACCTGGGGGAGGCCCTCTCGGCCGAAGCTGAGCTGAGGCCGACCGAGGGAGGGGGCAAGCATCCCCCGGAGGCCGGATCCTTCGGAAGATCGTGCCCCGAACACCTGACAGTCGCGTGTTCTGTCCATACCAAACAGACCAAATAGACGGAAGAGACGGAACAGACGGAATAGACGAGACAGACGGAACCGACGATACCGCCACCCCCCCCTGACCAGTTGCGGAAGATCCATATGGGAGCTGGCGACTTTGCCATTCTCTGCGTATCTCTTCAAGGATCCAAGGAAGGAATGTCGTGCCACGATGAAATGGAAGAGCAGTGCCTCGCCCCCCGAGTCTCCTTTGCCGCCTTAGGGGGATGTCAGGAAAGGAGGTCATCCAATGAGCGCTTCCCAGTTCCAGTATCTATTCACCCCGATCAAGATAAAAGGCGTCACCGTCCGCAACAGGATCGTGAGCACCGGGCACGGGACCATGCTGGGGGACCGTGGAGTGCCTTCCCAAAGGCTCATCGACTACCACGTTGAGAGGGCCAAGGGCGGCTGCGGGATGATAGTGGTGGAGCTCGCGAGCGTCCATCCCAATTGCAGGGCCCCCCTCATAGGCTGGGACGAGAGGCTGATCCCCAAGTACAGGGCCCTCACGGACGCGGTGCACGAGCATGGGGCCAGGATCGTCCTGCAGATAGGCCACATAGGCCGGCAGCGATTCTTCGGCCAAAGGCTCACCTGGGCCGCCTCTCCCATGCCCTACCTCTTCTTCGACACCATAGGCCTCACCCCGAAGGAGATGGAGATCGAGGACATAAAGGAGATCGTGGAGGCCTTCGGCAAGAGCGCCTCTCTGGTCAAGGCGAGCGGCTTCGACGGCGTGGAGATACATTCCATGTACGGGAATTATCTCCTTGGGGGATTTGTCTCTCCTTACAGCAACAAGAGGACGGACCAGTACGGGGGGAGCCTCGAGAACCGTATGCGCATCCTCTACGAGGTGATGGACTCGGTAAGGGAGGCGGTTGGCAAGGACTACATGGTCGGCATGCAGCTCAACGCCGACGACCTTACCCCAGGCGGTCTGGGCCTGGAGGAGTACGCCGAGATCGCCCAGCTCATCGAGAAGACAGGCCACATCGACTATCTCACCATAAAGGCCGGGACATACTGGGTCCCGAACATGGTGATACCCGACATGCAGCACCCGCTGGGTCTCTGGGTCCCCTACGCCTCGGAGATCAAGGGGACCACGGAGCGAATGGTCATCGTGGCCGTGGGTCGCATAAACGACCCGCTCCTGGCGGAGAAGGTCCTCGCAGAGGGTCACGCTGACATGGTGGGGGTATGTCGGGGGCAGATCGCGGATCCGGAGTTCGCCAACAAGGCCAGGGAGGGGAGGCTGGAGGAGATCCGGCCGTGTGTGGGATGCAATGCCGGCTGTTTTCAGCAAGTCTATGGAGGCTTTGGCTGCACCCACAACCCGGCGGCGGGCCGTGAAAGGGAACTGGGGATCGGGACTCTCAAGGCCGCCCAGATCAAGAAACGGGTCCTGGTGGTGGGAGGCGGTCCTGGGGGTCTCAAGGCTGCGGAGATCGCGGCCAAGAGGGGGCACAAGGTATCTCTGTACGAGAAGAGAAAGGAGCTGGGGGGGCAGGTCAAGATCGCCGCCAAAGGGGCGGGCAGGGCGGAGCTGGAAGAGATCACCAGGTATTTGATCCGCCAGATCGAGAGGCTGAACGTCGAGGTGCACCTGGAGGCCTACGTGACGCCCGAGATGGTCATAGATCTGAATCCAGATGCGGTCGTGGTGGCCACCGGCTCCACCCCCAGGCGTATCAGTTTCACGGGGATCCCCCCATTCGACCCAGACGATCCGGGGCCGAAGGGGTTCGATCAGCCCAATGTCCTCACCACCTGGGATCTCTTGGAAGGCGATGAAGAGGTTGGCCCCAGGGTGATCGTCGCCGACGACGGGGAGGGCAATTTCAAGGCGGTGAGCGTAGCCGAGCTCCTGCTGGATCGAGGTTGTCAGGTGGAGCTGACCAGCCCGTTGGACTCCCCTGTGAAGGACATCTCCGCCGAGAGCCGAACCCCACTGCTGAGAAGGGTCCTCAAGAAGGGGCTGATCATGACCCCCTATACAATGATCAAGGAAATCCGCGGAAAACAGGTGACCCTTTACAATATCCACAGCCGGCAGGAGAGGGTCGTGGAGGGGGTGGATCACGTCGTCCTGGCGTATTACCACAAGGCGGACGACGCCCTCTATTTCGCCCTCAAGGGCCGGGTCAAGGAACTTTACCGCATCGGGGACTGCCTCGCCCCCCGGATGATCGGAGACGCCATCCGGGAAGGGGAGAGGGTCGCAAGGATGCTTTGAGGGCCATGGCACTCCAGGCGTGGAGCGGGCGGAGATGAGCGAAGGCGGGTCGTTGGACCAGGGGATCTGGATCCTGGCCGAACATTGCGAAGGCCGCTTGGAGGAGGTGACCTTGGAGATCCTGATGGAGGCCCGCAGGCTGGCGAACAAACGCAGCCTGAAGGTCTCGGCCCTGCTTCTCGGCCACGGGGTCGGGCAGATGGCGGAGCTTCTGCCCCAGTGGGGAGCGGATTTCGTGTACTGGGTCGATGACCCGATGTTGGCAGATTACACGACTGAGGCCTTCGCCATGGCCGTCGCGGAAGTGGTCAGGATGGGCGACCCTTCGGTCCTTCTGCTCCCCGCGACGGCCATGGGCAGGGATCTTGCCCCCAGGCTTGCGGCCCGCCTGGATACCACCCTCGTGAGCGATTGCGTGGTACTCGACATCAATGAGCAGGGTCTTCTGGAGATGACCCGCGCCCCTTACGGGGGGCGTCTTTACGCCACGATAACCGCTCCCCGTTCGAGGCCCCAAATGGCCACAGTCCGCCCTGGGGTCCTTGGCAAGGGGCGCCACTCCAAAGGCAGGAAGGGGATCGTCAGGAGGATCGAGGTGGCCCTAGCGCCGATGGCCGTCAGGACCAAGATCCTCGGGTTTGCCAGGGTGGAACGTGAAGAGCTGGACATCTCGGAGGCCGAGGTGATCTTGGCCTTCGGCCGCGGGCTGGGAGACAAGGAGAGACTACCGCACATGGAGGAACTGGCTCGCCTCCTGGGTGCCGCTTTGGGCGGCTCCAGGGCATCCGTTGACGCGGGTTGGATTCCCTTTTCCCGACAGATCGGGCAGACGGGCAAGACCGTGTCTCCGGATCTCATCATCTGCTGCGGCATCTCAGGGGCATCGCAATTCACCATGGGGATGAAGGACAGCAAGTTCATCGTGGCGATCAATCTGGACCGCCACTGCCCCATGTTCAAGGTGGCGGACGTCTGTATCCTGGGAGACATGCATCAGATCGTGCCCGCCTTGATCGAGCGACTCGCGTCCGTCAAGGGCCGGGGAGGACCGAAAGGGTGAGGCCGCGCCTGATCGGGGCGTGGGGATTTCTCCCCGCCCCCTGGATCGGGACAGCAGGGATGGGTGCACCGATGCGCAGCAAGTGGGAGTGCGTGGTCATCGGGGCCGGACCAGCCGGTTTGACAACGGCGCTGTTACTCGCTCGTTCGGGAGTGGAAGTCCTGGTCCTGGAGCGAGGTGAATATCCAGGGTCCAAGAACATGTTTGGAGGCGCCCTTTACACCGAGGGTCTAAATCAATTGATTCCGGATTTCTGGGAGGAGGCGCCCCTGGAAAGACCCATAACGCGCTGGGTCGTCACTTTGCTCGGCGAAGACTCCGCCGCGTCTTTTCAATTTCAGAGTTGCCGCTTCCGCCAGAGCCCGTACAATGCATTCACGGTCCTGAGGTCCAACTTCGACAGGTGGTACGCGGCAAAGGCCGAAGAGGCGGGGGCGACCGTCCTGTGCGAAGCCCTGGTGGAGGACCTCCTATGGGAAGGAGGCAGGGTCGCCGGAGTGCGGGTCGGACGCGACCGTGGAGAGATACCGGCGGATGTGGTGGTCGCGGCTGACGGGGTGAACTCCTTGGTGGCGAGGAAATCCGGACTGAGGAAAGACCTCTCGCCCTCTGAGGTCTCCCTCGGGGTCAAGGAGGTCCTGGAATTGCCGAGGGGGGATATCGAGAGGAAATTCTCGCTGTCGGACGGCGAGGGCATGGCACAGACCTTCGTGGGCATGGCCACCAAAGGGATCCCTGGGGGGGGATTCATCTACACCAACAGAGACGGGGTCTCGGTGGGGGTCGTGACCAAACTCTCTTCCCTGAAGGCAAGCGGGCTCGGATCCGAAGAGCTGCTCGAGGGCTTCAAGCGACACCCCCTGATATGGCCCTTGATAAAGGAAGGGGTCTCCAGGGAGTACTCGGCACATCTGATCCCCGAAGGCACGAACGCTCCCGACTCGAGACTCTATGCGGACGGGATGCTCGTCACCGGGGATGCGGCCGGGTTCACCCTGTCCATGGGGGTCAGGCTCGAGGGGGCCAACTGCGCCATTGCCTCAGGCGTCGCGGCGGCCGAGGCGATCCTGGAGGCCAGGGGCAAGAAGGACTTCTCCCGAAGGGCATTGGCCGCGTACCCCAGGATCTTGAGAAGGCAGGGGCTTCTCTCCGACATGAGGCGGTTCAGGAACGCCCCGGACTTCTTCAAGAACCCCAGGCTCTACTGCGATTACCCTGAGATCGCATGCCGCTTTGCCGAGTCCATCTTCACCGTCCAGCCGGGTCCCAAGAGCGGATTTTTCAAGCTCTTCAAGGAGGGGATGAGGGGACGGGTCTCGTGGTCCCGTATCTTCAGGGATGCGCTGGCCTTTTGGAGGGCCCTGGCATGAGCGTCGAGGAGAAGCTCCTGCACACCAGGTTCGTGGTCGACCACGAAAGGCCGCACATCGAGGTGAAGGAGGATCTGTGCGTCGAGTGCCGTGAATCCCCCTGCCTGCTGATATGTCCCGCCGGGTGCTACAGAAAGGAGGCCCAGAGGATCGTCCTCAGCTGGGAAAACTGCGTGGAGTGTGGATCCTGTCGGCTGGTGTGTCCCTCAGGGGCCATCTCCTGGGACTACCCCAGGGGTGGATTCGGGGTCTGCTATCGCTACGGCTAGAGGATTGGAAGATCACCGATGAGGATAGTGGTTTGCGTCAAGCAGGTCGTGGATGTCACTTTCCCCTTCGAGATAGATCCCGAGAAATGCGAGATCCTTCCGAAGGACATCTTCTATGTGTCGAACCCTGCCGACAGGTGCGCATGCGAGATGGCTATCCAGGCCAGAGAGAGGCATGGAGGTGAGGTCATCGTCATCTCCGTGGGCCCGCCGGGGGTGTGCCGGACCCTGCGCAGCTACCTGGCCATGGGCGCGGACAGGGCCATCCATCTCCAGGATCGCGAGGCGCAGATGGATTCCTTTGCCGTCGCCTACCTGTTGGCCAAGGCCATAGCGCCCTTCTCCCCCGATCTGATCCTGTGCGGGAGCAGATCCGCGGACCAGATGTCCGGCGAGGTCCCGCCCGTCTTGGCGGAGCTCCTCGATCTTCCGCAGGGCACCGGGGTCATGGCTATGGATCTCGATCCAGGGGGCAGGGCGGTCACAGTCCAAAGAAGGCTGGAGAGGGGCAGGCGCCAGACCATCCTTTGTCCCCTGCCGGCCGTGATCGCCGTGGACCCAGGGGTGGTAGAACCGAGATACCCCTCCTTTCCCGATCTCCTGGCCGCACATCAGGCCGAAATAGAGGAGCTCGAGATAGGAGATTTGGGCGTGGATGCATCCATCCTGACGGGCATGGCCTCTCGGAGGAGGCTGGTGCGATGGTCCCTCCCCCGGCCCAGGCCCAAGAGGGGCTTCAGCATCGACTCGGGCCTCAGCGCGGATCAAAGGATGGAGCTCCTCATGTCCGGAGGGCTCAGGCAGGCCAGGACCGAAATCCTGGAGGGGGAGCCGGGCCAGTTGGCCCGCACACTGGCCGACATGCTCAGCCAGAGGCTCGATCTGAAGGGGTAGACCATGCAACGACCTGCGACGATCGGAGACAAGGCATTGTGGAGGCTACGATGAAGACCAAGCTGACCGAGCTCCTCGGGATCACCTATCCCATAGTCCAGGCTGGAATGGGTTATGTTTCTTATCCGGAGCTCGTGGCCGCCGTGTCCAATGCAGGCGGTCTAGGGATCTTGACTGCGGCCATGATGGACGCAGATCAGTTGAGGACGGCGATCAACAAGACCAGGGAGCTCTGTGACAAGCCCTTCGGTGTGAACCTCGTCCAGTTCCTGCCGAAGTTCGAGGAGCTCGTGGAAGTGGTCATAGAGGAGAAGGTCCCCGTGGCCAGCTTCGGCCTGGGACCCCCGCCCGGGCTCATGAAACGGCTCAAGTCCCACGGCATCATCAACATGCCCACGGTCGGAAGCTTGAAGCAGGCCATTCGTATGGAGCAGGAAGGCGCCGACGCCGTGGTGGTCACGGGGGAGGCAGGCGGGGGCCATGTGAGTCGCGTTGCGACGATCGTGCTGGTGCCTGTGGTGGTCGACAAGGTGAAGATCCCCGTGGTGGCGGGCGGGGGCTTTTGCGACGGCAGGGGACTGGTGGCGGCCTTGGCCCTCGGGGCCGAGGGTATCTACATGGGGACGAGGTTCGTGACGACCCAGGAGAGCCCTGTCCCCCTCAGCGTCAAGCAGAGGTACCTGGAGGCAACCGAGAACGACACGGTCATAAGCGACTACATATCGGGCCGCCGAGCCCGCTATCTGAGGAACAAGCTCATAGAAAGGATCGAGAGGCGCGGCAGCGGCGCCACCCTCAAGGAGAAGATCGCTGGCAGCTGGAAGATGAGAAAGCTGTACAAGGGGATCCCTCTGTGGGAGCTCCTCACCAGCGGCTTGAAGCTCCGGGAGGCCTATGAGCGTCCCCTTGGAGAGTTGCTGGCCGGGTTCGCCAAGGGCGAGCTCTCCTACGTAAAGGGGGACGCGGACGAGGGCTCCATCACCGCTGGACAGGTGGTGGGCCTCATAACCGACCTTCCTACGTGCGCTGAACTGATCCAACGGATAGTGAGGGAGGCAGAGGCCGTGTCCGCTTCCGTGAAGGAAAAGGTCTTCGCCCAAGGCACCTCCATGGACGGAAGCCCCCCCTCTCCCCTTTGAGTCGGTCCTGTCCAAAGGATCTCCTTTTCTGGACGGGGCTCCGCGTCAAGGGCCATCGCTTCGGCCAACCCCAAAGAGGACTGGCCCTGTGGACCTTCTCGTTCAGTGTGTTACGATACTGAAACCCCGGGCCGTGCCCCTGGGTCCAGCTCTCCACCTGTTGGCCCGGGCAGCCCCCTGGCGGGATCAGCGGATCCCTGAAAGACCATCTCGACAAGGACTAGCCCGTCTCTAGGAGGATCTTCGGCATGCCTCTTGCTTAGCCCCCTCTGGGGTGATAAGGAAGGGACCGGACTAGGATGGAGGGATCGCACATGAGGAGACAATTGACCAACGAATTCTACGCCCGCAAGGTCTGGGTCCTGAAGGTCAACGGAGATGGCCTGACCTCTCAGTCTGAGCTCTTGGGGCGAGAATGGCAGCCTCCTGTCGAGGGGATGCCGTACATCGTCCACCTGGGAGGGGGGAGTTTCATAAAGACCGGGCCCGTTGATCAGATAAACCGAGGCCCCGACGCCTTGATCATAAAGACGGAAGACGCCCTCTACCGATTGAGGTATTCGGAGTGATGATATGCCCGAAGGGCTTGGCAGAGGCCCCCCTTCGGTGACAGGGTGGGTTGTGAAGAGAATCCGGACTTACCGTTGGCTCCGGAATAGTATCTTAAGCCCAGCTGGACCCGGCGTCCAAGAAAACGTTGCACCTCGGCCGTTGTCGGAATGACGCCGTAATCACAGTCATGACACCGTCAATAATATCAGAGCCAAGAATTCATTGAGGGGTGATGCCATGAAGAGGATTCTCTTGGAAGTGTGGGGCCTGGCAACGGCAATCTTGTTGCTGTCCGTGCCTTCTTGGGCCGCCTCCGACCCGGATGCGCTCTGTCAGGGCCACAGGCTGGATGCCGTAGCTCTTTATGCCAAGAAGGTCCTGTATTGCTGGGCCCATGCCGCCAAGGCGCGGGATACAGAGGCGGATGAAGGCTGCATCGCTGAGGCATCTGCCCAGTTGGACGCGCGGTGGACCGCTGCCGATCCTCACGGCACGGGCTGTAACTCGGGCGCCGAACTGGAGGACATCTTGGCCCTGATAGGGGGGGACTGCATCCACGTGGATGGTGGCATCGACGAGGTAATCTCGGGCGTCTTGTGGGGGGGTGACGGAGAGCCTGGAAATGAGGACGATCCGATTGACTTGGAGGATCCCAGCGCCAGGACCTTGGCGGATGAACTGCTCAAAGCATCGGGAGAAAAGGCCTTTGAGCTGTTGAAGGCCAATGCCCAGGACGTCCAGAGGCCCAACTCTCGCAAACTGGCCTCGAAGATATCCAAGGCCCAAGCCAAGTTCATGAGGCAAGCAAAGAAGGCAATGAGCAAGGCACAAAGAAAGGGCGTCATGTACGAAGGTGCGACGGCAGAAGATTTGGAGGCAATCATCGACGAGATGGTGGATGACATTGTAGAGACGATCCAGGAGTCCCCTGAACCTCACGAACCCTTTGATTCCGGAAACCCATGGTAATGGTTGTTGGCGGGGTGTTGGCATCCCGGCCTTTTCTCTTGCCGGCAAACTAGACCTCGGGCTGGTTCGATGCTACTATGGGCTCGTGGCCATAGGCGGGGCAAGGCCGTCTTGTTACATATCTTCATGTCATGTGTGTCCGGTGCCGGGAGGAGACCATGGGTGGCTGGCATAAGACAGGCTGTGTGTTGTGCGCCCAGAACTGCGGGCTCGAGGTCCTTGTGGAAGGAAACCGCATGGTCAGGGTCCGCCCTGACAAGGACAATCCGCGCAGCCGGGGCTATGCCTGCCGAAAAGGGCTCAACGTCCCGTATCATCATCACCACGCCCAGAGGTTGAATCACCCGCTCAAGAGGGTCGGCGGCGTCTTCCAACGCCTCACCTGGGATCAGGCCATAGGGGAGATAGCCGAGAGGCTTCGTTCCATCGTGGATGCCCACGGCCCCAGATCCTTCGCCTACATGGGCGGAGGAGGCCAAGGGTGCCATTTCGAGGCCGCCTTCGGTGTTCGCCTCCTGCGCGGGATGGGCTCTCGGTATCACTACAGCGCCTTGGCCCAGGAGCTGACAGGCAACTTCTGGGGTTGGGGTCGAGTGACCGGACGCCAATATCTCTGCGGCATCCCGGATCACGAGCGGACCGACGTGCTCCTGGCCGTTGGCTGGAACGGGATGATGAGCCACCAGATGCCCCAGGCCAGGCGCTTCTTGACACGCTTTTCCAAGGATCCGCGCAAGATCTTGATCGTCGTAGACCCGAGACGTTCCGAGACCGCCGAGATAGCCGACATCCACCTGCCCATTCGTCCGGGGACTGACGCCCTCCTCATGCGCGCCATGATCGCCATCGTCCTGCAGGAGGGGTGGCAGGACAAGGATTACATTGAGAGGCATGTGACCGGGTTTCAGGAGATCCTGCCCTGGTTCCAGGGGTTCGACGCCAGCCAAGCCGTTGGGGTATGTGAGCTGGACTACGATCAGGTTCGGGAGGTCTGTCACCTGATGGCCACACGGAGGTCATCCATGCATCCCGACCTGGGCGTCTACATGAACCGGCACAGCACGGCCACCACCTACCTCGGCATCCTACTCCTGGCCGTGTGCGGCCGCATCGGCGTGGAAGGGGGAAACGTCTTCCCCGGTTGCCTCATGCCGCTTGGGGCCCACTCGGACGAGAGGGATCCGCGAACTTGGCGCACCGTGACCACGGGCTACCCGGCCATCATGGGGACCTTCCCTCCCAACGTCATGCCCGAGGAGATTCTTAGCGAGCACCCCGAGCGGCTCAGGGCCGTGCTTTGTTGCGGGTCCAACCCTTTGCGCTCTTACGCTGATACCACCGCCTACGAGCAGGCATTCGGGCGGCTTGACCTCCTTGTCACCTGCGAGCTCGCCATGACGGAGACGGCCAGTCTGTCGCACTACGTCCTTCCTGCCCGCTCAGGTTACGAATCGTGGGACGGGACCTTCTTCGCCTGGACCTATCCCGAGATCTATTTTCAGATGCGCAGGCCGATCTTGGAGCCGGAGGGGGAGCGACTCGAGGTGAGCCAGATCTTGGTCCTCCTGGCGGAACGCCTGGGCTTGATACCGCCGATACCCGAGGAGCTTCGTGAGGCAGCAAGGGGTGACCGATTGGGATACGGAGCGGAGCTCGTCAGATACGGGCAGGCGAACGCGGAAGCGGTGAAGTTCATGCCTTTCGTCCTGGCCAAGACCCTCGGAGAGGAGATGGGATCCGCCAATCTCGCTTCCCTCTGGGGCATGCTCCAGACGGCGCCCAAGAGGTTCAGGGAGGACGCGGCCCGGGCCGGTTTCTCTCCGGGTCCGAGGATGGGGGAGGAGATCTTCCAAGCGATCCTGGAGCATCCGGAGGGGATCTGGATCGGCCGCTGCGATCCAGAAAGAAACCTCGAGGTGGTGGCAACGTCGGACGGCCGTTTGAACCTGTGGGTCCCCGAGATGGACGACTGGGTCAGATCCATAACCCCCGCGTCGGAGGCGGAGTCCCTCAGGGTTGACCAGCGCTGGCCCTTTATCCTCATGGCGGGCAGGCACATGGACATGAATGCCAACACCCTGATGAGGGACCCCGCCTGGAACAAGGGGAAGAGGGCCTGCACCTTGGCCATGAACCCTCAGGATGCAAGGAAGTGGGGCTTCCGCGACGGACAAATCGTCCAGGTCGTCACGGAGGCGGGGTCGGAGAGGATCGAGCTGGAGGTCACCCCATCCACCAGGCCAGGCCTGGTTGTCATTCCCCATGGCTTCGGCCTGGTGTATGAGGGGGAGGTGTACGGGGCCAACGTCAACCGGCTGACCAAGAACACACACCGGGACAAGTTGGCCGGCACCCCTTTGCACAGGTACGTGCCGTGTCGGGTGGAACCGATCCAGGCCTAGGGGAAGGCGCTGCCATCCGAGGCCAAGGCGCGGGGCGTGGACGCAGCGAAAGGATTCCCTCCCCTGCCCCGGCCTCGAGCCCGGGCCTGAGCCTCTGGACGGCGCTGGATCCCGAGGCCGAGAGGATTCCATGAGGAAGATCTGTTCCCGCACGTTGGAGGAATACATCGAGATGGTCAAGTCCTTTCACGGCCACTTGGCCCCGGGTATGGTCCTGGGCGGTTTCATGGTGGACTTGGCCATGAGACATCTGCCGGACGGCGGGCTCTACGACGCCCTGTGCGAGACCCCGAAATGTCTCCCCGACGCCATCCAGCTCCTCACCCCTTGCACCGTGGGAAACGGCTGGCTCAAGATAGTGAACCTCGGGCGCTTCGCCCTGACCATGTACGAGAAGGAAACGGGCAAAGGGGTCCGAGTCTTCGTGGACCCGGCCAGGTTGGGCCCTTGGCCCGAGGTGAGAAGCTGGTTTTTCAAGCTCAAGCCCAAGGCGGAACAGGACCTCGGACTGGTCGTGCGGCAGATCCAGGAGGCCGGGGATCATTTCTGCGGCATCGAGAGTGTGAGGCTTCGATTGGAATTCCTCGAGAGGAGACGGAGGAAGGCGTTTTCCGTGTGCCCCCTGTGTCAAGAGTCCTTCCCAGCAGACGACGGGACCATCTGCCTGGCCTGTCAGGGGCAGGCCCCGTACCTCCTGTCCGAGGTCCGGGAGGGGGACTGATCGTTGGGATATCTCACCTATTCCCCCCACAACTCGTGCAAGCGCCTATCTCGGCCGCATCCCAGACGGTAAAGCTGGTAACGGACAGGGTTCTTCTTGTAGTATCCCTGGTGATACTCCTCCGCCGGGTAGAACCTGGAGGCCGGGATGATCTCGGTGAAGACCGCATCGAAGCGTCTCGATTCCACCAGTTGCGCCTTTGACCGTTCGGCCAAGGTCCTCTGCTCCTCGTCGTGATAGAAGATGGCCGTTCGATACTGAGTTCCGTAATCGCAGAACTGCCTGTCTTTCACCGTGGGATCTATGTTGTGCCAAAAGATGTCCAGGAGCTCGGCGTAGCGGACCTTCCCAGGGTCGTAGACCACTTCGATGGCCTCGACGTGCCCCGTCCCTCCGGCACAGACCTCTTCGTAGATAGGATCTTCCTTCTCTCCACCCGTATAACCCACGGTCGTTGACACGACCCCTTCGACCCTGTCGAACAGATGCTGCATGCACCAGAAGCAACCGCCGGCGAAGGTCGCCTTGGAAAACCTTCCATCTTCGCCCCGGTCAGCCCCGAGGCCGCCTTCCGCACTTCCCAGAAGGCCCACCACTGAGATGCCGATTGCCAGCGCCAACAAGATCCCCCAGAGAGCCATGCGATCCCCCTTTGCTCCGACAGGCCACGGCCGTCCTTGTCCATCTGTGCCAGGCTTTACCTCCAGTGTAACCGCTCATGGGCTAGTATCAATGGGCAGCGTCGAACCCTGGGATCGGACATTGGGCTAGAAACTCTGGATACTTGCGAAGGACAAGAGCCATCTTCGCGTGCGTGGCTCGAGGTGGAAGGGGAAGTTGACATGGTCTCCCGCGGCGGGTATTTTCAGCATGGTGAAAGACTAGGTCTGGCCTCGTCAGGGGGAGGAGCGGATGAAGGATTCGTATTTCAAGATCTACCGCGACATCGAGGAGTTCTTGAGCCGAGGGGTGTGGCGGGAGGACCTTCGCGAACTCCCCACACTGAAATCCATCCTGTACAAGACGGCCCGTTTCTCCGAGCACGTCTTGAGGAGCTTCACGGAAGACCACTGCCTTCTGCGCGCCTCTGCCCTTACGTACACCTCCTTGCTTTCGTTGGTTCCCCTCTTGGCGCTGATGTTCGCGATATTGAAGGGGCTTGGGGTGCAGCGCAGACTGGAACCGTTCCTGGTGGAGAAGTTCACCATAGGGTCCGAGGAGCTCGCGGCCAAGATCATGGAATACATCGATCGCACCAACGTGAGCTCCCTCGGGGTCGTCGGGGTGGTCACCTTGGTCATCACCAGCGTCCTCGTACTGAGAAACGTCGAGCGATCTTTCAATTGGATCTGGAAGGTGAAAAAGGGGCGCAGCTGGACGAGGGTGGTAAGCGATTATCTGAGCGTCCTGATGATCACCCCTATATGCATACTGTTGGCCCTGAGCCTCACCACCTATTTCAGCAGCGACTCCTTCGCCCGCTGGATGGAGACCCACTGGCTAATGGGGGGGATGCTCAGATTCCTCATAAAGGCCAGCCCCTATGCCGTCATGTGGATAGCCTTCGCCGTGTTCTATCTATTCATGCCCAACACCCGGGTGAACGTGGCCTCGGCCTTGGCAGGAGGTGTCGTCGGCGGGACCCTGTGGCAGCTGACCCAATGGGGTTACATACGCTACCAATTCGGAATGGGACAGTACAATGCCATCTACGGTGCCCTCTCCCAGTTGCCCATTTTGCTCGTGTGGATCTATGTGAGCTGGGTGATAGTGCTGTTCGGGGCCGAGATCGCCTTCGCCCACGAGAACCTGGCAAGATACACCGAAAAGAAGGCCCTCGCGTTCCAGAAGTGGGAGCCGCCGGCCGCCGAGGCCTTGAGGGTGCTCAAGGCGGTGGGAGACCGTTTCCTGCACGGAGGGAATCCTCTCACCGTGGAAGAACTGGGGCGAGAATTGTCTATCCCCCGGTCCCGCCTGGAGTCCCGCCTTCGGAGACTGGAGGAACTGGGGTGGATCGCCCCATGGAGCGAGGGCTCCTCTCCGGTTTTTTTCCGATGTCCCCCGGATCGGATGCCGCTTCACGAGGTCCTGAAACTGGCACCGGAAAAACATGGGACACAGCCGAACGACGCCGTCTCCGAGGTCCTGCATAGGGCCGACACGGGGATGAAAGAATCCCTTGGGGACCTGACGGTTCAGGATCTGCTTGCCGCGACCAAATCAGGCAGCCCGCACCAAGAGACACAAGGCCAAGGCCAGGAGGCACAGAGGTAAACCCTGAAGGCCCGTGGCGACCTTGGCAGCCCTCCCGCTCCGGGGTCGAGAAAGCCCCGAAACCCTGGCGAGCAAGAACAGGGAGAAGAGCAGGCCCGCGACAATTGAGGTGTCCTGGAGGACCTTCACGAGATCCCCGCCCATGAAGTGGCCTCCGAACAGGATCATGGTGAAGGGCACGGGGCCGAAGGACTCCCTGACCTTCACGGCTATGTGCCCCAGGAGGGCAAGGGGAACCGCAGCGAGGCCGTAGATCGCTGCGATCTTCCCCAGAGAAGAGGATGTCTCGAGGCTGGTCAGGAGGTCGAAGGTGAAGAAGAGCAAGGCCACACAGAGCACAGGGCCCACCACCAGAAGGGTATGAGCCATCCAGGGTGGCACGCCCATGGCGGCCGCTGACTCCATGGCCCATTTCCTCACCGGGTCGGCCGCATAGAGGCATTGAAATATGACGAAGGCCACCAGCATCCTGGCGAACCAGGCCGCCCACAATGGACGCTCCCCCATGGTCCAGACCTCCTCCCCTGGGACCCTGAGGTTGAGTTGGACGGCTTCATTGGGGCACACCTCCGCACAACGAAGACAGAACCGGCATGTCATGTTGTTCTGAAAGAAAAGGGGGTGCTGATAAACGGGGCAGCCCGATACGGTGTCGCTCCCCCTGTAACAGGAGTGTTCCTTGCAGGAGGATAGACAGAGAGAACGATTGGTACGGACCTCTGTGAGGGAGGCCGTTGCGTATACGCTCGTCATGGCCCCCAAAGGACAGAGAAACCTGCACCACGCCTTTCTCTGGAAGACCAACCCGACCAGGATCGCCCCCAGGAGCATGGCTGCCAGAAGGAATCCCGTCTCCCTGGGACGTCCCGACATCTGGAGGTATCCCTCGGCCCAGACAACCAGGAAGAATCCCGCCACGGCCAGCCATGGCCCCCATCTCGCCATGGCCGTGGGAATGGGCAGTGCACCGCGCCGTCTCTGAAAAGGCGATGCGATGGTATCGACCGGGCACACGCTGCACCATATGCGGCCCGCGAAAAGCACGCTCAGCAACATCAGGGGCCACCAGATCTTCCAGGTGACCAGGAGGACCAAGGATGCGGCAGGCACCTGAAATTCAGCGCCCCAGATGGCCAGGGCGATGAGCAGGAGCAGCCCCGCAGCGATCCCCTTCTTGACCGAGGAACGAAGGCCGAACATATTGAACAGCCCGGCAGCGAACGGGATCTTCAACAGATTGAACTTGGCCTTGCCCTCCACCCTGGGGAGGCCCAGATGGATCTCCTCCGGAAATATCTCCGGGCCCCTGGCCAGCAGCACACCCCTCCTGATCACGGTCTCCAGCTCGGCCACATTGCCAGGGAAATCGTAACTCATCAGCCGATTCAAGGCCTCCTTGGAGAGCCGCAATCCCCCTTCTCCTTGGAAAGTCCTCTGGAACGAATCCAGGAAGTACTGGACGAGCACCGGAATATCCCTCTTGCGCTCCCGAAGGGGGGGAAGCCTGACCTGCCGCGCCTGGACCAGCTCCACGAAACGGGCCAGGACCTCCTCCTTTTCCGGCCCCTGGCCGTCGGTCCATGTCACGATCACCCGGACCTGAATGGGTATGGAGTCCGCCCCTCCCAACCTGCGGAACCGTCCAGACCGGACGGCCTCCCCCACCCTCTCCAGTAGCCCCAGAGAGAGATTCTCAGCGTTTCTAATCACGAGGGTCCCGCCGTGGGCCAGTTCCATACAACCCATCTGTCTGGTGTCCGCCCCTGGGAAAGCACCCCTCTCATAACCGAAGAGGGTGCATTCCATCTGGTCCCGGCATCTCCTCTCGGTCATTACAGGACGCCGGAGCCTCCTGCGATCCGGCAGGCAGTTGACGACCACAAAAGGGCCCTGAACCGAAGGCCCCATCTGGTGGACCACCCTGGAGGCCATCTCCCTGCCCGCCCCCCTTTCACCCCGCAGCACCAGGGGGCATCCCATGCGGGCAAGCACCCTTAGCTCCTCTTGAAGTTCGCGCATGATCCTGGAGCTGCCCACAAGCTCGGGCGGCCGCGCCGAAGGGTCCAGGCGCACGAAGCGGCTCAGGGCGACCTCCCGCTGCCGTTCGCGTTCCACAAGGAAATTGCTGCCCTTGAGCCTCTGCACCAGAAGGCTCGTGAAATGACGGTAAAGGGAAGGGTCCCTGGCAAGGAGCCTGTCGAAGGAGTCCTTGTAGAGGACATAGAGAGCCGAGTCCTTGGTCAGCGTCACGTTGGCAGCGCGCGGTTCCCCGGTGAGGAGCGCCATCTCACCGACGCACTCCCCTTCGGACAGGGTCGCCAGATAGGTCTCCGGGCCGTCGTCGGCGATGATGGTCACGCGCGCCTCTCCGGATCTCAGTATGTAAAACGAGCTGCCCGGGTCCCCTTGGCGGATGAGCAGGGTCCCCTCCGGGTAACTCTCCTCGTGGATTTCCCTGGCGATCTCTTCCAGGGAGGACCGGGAAAGGGAACGAAAGAGCGGGACCCGTGAGAGAAAGGTCAAGGCCTCGTGGCGGTCCTCCGCCACCACTCCCGGTACGCCTTCCACCCTTGAGTTCGAGCAGTCCATCTGTTTCCTCTGAGCCTTCCCCGAGACTACCCGCACTGAACCGAGCCCCGGAACCCCGACCCTTGGATTCTACCACTTCCCGCGGGACAGGGCGAGTTGCCCAGAACCTCGCAACGCACTTGTGCTACAATGCCCCTATCAGAGGGATCGACCGTGATCCAGAGGGTGTGCGTTCGAATCTTGCAGGGGATGATCTGGGGCAGCCTCCTCGTGCATGCAAGCGGCCTATGGGGCCCGGTGCTGAGATGGACGCGTGGTCCTTCGTTGGTGCTGGGGCGCTCCGATGCAGAACAGGCGGCCCTTTGCCTGACGGCATTGATCTTCTTGACCGTGGAGCCCATGGCATATCTGTTCTACACGGTCCGGTGGGTCGGGGCCAGCGGTGCGGCGGGATTACTGGTCCTCTTCCCGCTGCTCCTCACCCACTTGGCGAGCTGGACATTGCCTCCTGTGAGGGCCTGGGCTAGACGGCTGGCGGCGAGAGCCCAATGATCTCCTCGGGAAGCGCGGCGGGCGCGGGTCGGATCGTGGCCATCGGCGGCGGGGCGGGGCCCGCCTTGGTGGCATCGGCCCTGCCGGACTGCTTGGAGGGATTCACGGCCATCGTGTGCACTTCGGACAGGGGAAGCTCCAGCGGGGTGTGCCGCAGACTCTTCGACATCCCCGCCCCTGGAGATCTGAGGGCCTCCCTGTCCGCCATGGCCATGCTCTCGGGAAAGAGCGGGCTGGGGAAGCTATGGGAGACGCGTCTCCACTGCCCCGCCTCCCAGGATCTCCACGGCATGGCGCTGGGCAACCTCATCATAGCGGCCTTGGCACAGGAAAGAGGTGATTTCGCCGAGGCCATAGAGACGGCGGGACAAATGCTGGGCATCGTCGGGAGGGTCCTGCCCGTGTCGGTGGATCTTGCGGATCTCGAGGCCCACCTGGAAGACGGCACCACCGTGCGGGGGGAGACGGAGGTCCGAAGTCCCGGCAAGCCGCCCATCCGACGGTTGCGCTGGAGCGGCCCGGTGCCCCGGCCGGCACCCGGAGTGCTGGAGGCCATCGGAGGGGCGGACCTCATCCTCATCGGCCCGGGCTGCCTCTACACCAGCCTCCTGCCTTGTCTGATGGTGCAAGGGGTGGCTGCAGCGGTTCGAGACTCGGAGGCCATTCGGATCTATCTGTGCAACAGCACCACTACCCCGGGCCAGACAGACGGCTTCAGCGCCGCGCGCCACGTGCAGGAGGTCCTGGTTGCCTTGGGGGGCCGAGGGCTCGATGCCGCCATCCTCCACGACGACGAGATCGCCGAAGAGGCCATGTCGGCACACGAAGCGGCAGGCGTCCGCCTGATCACCGCGAGGAGCGAAGACCTTCGCTCCATCGCATCCATGGGGGTGAGACCCTTCACCTTTCCCTTGCTGGAGGATCCCCCTTGGACCCCCAGGGATCTCCACAAAGTGGACACCGTGCGCCACGATCCCGCAAAGCTGAGATCGGCACTGGAACAAGCCGTGGCCCGCCTGCGGAACGAGGCCCTTTCCCCGTAGAGAGCCTCGCTGCAACTGGTCACGGGGGCGTGGGGGCATTGGGCCATTTGGTCTGTCTCGTCTGTTCCGTCTGTCTCGTCTATTCCGTCTGTTCCGTCTC
>Ga0068707_1000594_pt1 | contig 24205 bp, 15 predicted proteins | sample YNPNPMetaG_FD_66600 | JGI IMG/M metagenome (GOLD analysis project Ga0068707, IMG submission 66600) | Anoxygenic and chlorotrophic microbial mat microbial communities from Yellowstone National Park, USA - YNP NP MetaG | ecosystem: Environmental > Aquatic > Thermal springs > Hot (42-90C) >... | reverse complement strand
GATCGTATCGCCCGAAACAGAGTTCGCACGCCCATCCGCCCCAGACCCCCAGCCCTAAAATCAGCCACCACGCCCATGCCTTGCGCCACATGGCATCCCTCCGCATCCGATGGTCAGTCAATCGCTTGCACACTGCGCCGTGCGCCCGAAAGGAAGGCATCGCGCACCGATCCCGGTGTTCGCACCGTCGGCCTCCCCGGCCTGGACCCGCTCACCGCTTGCGCAGTTCCTTGATACGGATATCCTTGAACCGCAGGAACAGTTCGTCGGCCGAGTGGATCTGCAACCCGATGACACCCATAGTGCCCACGCCGTGCCGGCGATGCAGTTCGTCGTCCAGTACGCCAGTACCATCGTAATCGACCATGGTCACGCCGTTGAGTACCGTCTTGATGTGCATGCCTTGGGCGGTGATCTCCAGGTCGTTCCATCCCGGTGGCTCGTCGGCGTAAAAGAACTTGACGTTGGGGACGAAGTCGTTGGATAGCCAGCGGTGTTCACCCGGCCCTTCGTTCCACAGCTTGCCGGTCAGTTGCGGGTTGGGCGGATTGATATCGACCTGCGGGCCTTCCATCCAGCCGGTGGCGGCATTGTAGCGGCTGCGGATCTGAATGCCGCTGTTGCCCCGCACGTGGCGCGGCACCTGAAAACGCAGCCGAAGGATGAAATCGGAGTACTCGCGGCTGGTGGCCAGGAGAATGTAGAAGTGGTCGCGGTGGCCCATGGTGTTGGCCAGCAGAGTCCCCTGATCGACGGTCCATGCCCGGGCGGCAAACTCCTTGTCTTTGGGCAGGCAGTTGATGGTCCAGCCGGCCAGCGTCTTGCCGTCGAATAGTGGAGTGAAGCCTTCTTCTTCCGCGGCGGGGGCCGGCACGCTGCCGCTGGCGGCAATCATGCTGGCCAGCAGGGCTGGCCAAAACACAGTGCGCCATACCGGTTGCCAACTCGCTTGCATGGAATGGCCTCCTGAGGTCAGACTTCCCAGCCTTTGCGATGGGGACCGTGCAGCGCACGGTGGGCCTCTTCGTCGCCGCGAATGGCCAGCGCGGCGGGGTCGAACTCAATGGGCCGATTGACCAGCGTGGCGATGTTGCCGGCCAGCAGCAATTCGATGGCCGGCCCGGAATGGTCGAAGTTCGACAAGCCCGGCGTTCCGCCCCGGCAGGCGTTCATCCATTCGCGTTCGTGGCTGCCGACACTGGGAAATCTCTGGGGCCGGCCAGCGGCCTGAGGGAAGTCCTTTTCGGGCAACAGGGCGCACATCGAGTTGTGCGCGTTGGTGTGGACCACGGCCTTGCTTCCCACCACCAGCGAGCCGGATCGCGGCGTCCAACTGTTTTTCCACTCCAGCGAGCGGCCAGCGATCTTTTCCAGCCTGGCCCAGATCCCGCGGCGGCGGAGTTCCTCTTCGGTGGCGTTGTACCAGTGGATGACCGCCGGGGGCCGCTGGCCTCGCGCAGGCACCTCGAACCGCAGGATTTCGCAGCGGGGGAAGTTTTCGGGGCATGGCTCGGGCGACTCGGGCACGATGCGGATGGTGCCCTTGGCCCGGCCCTCCCAGAACGCGATCAAGTCCAGGGCCTTGAACGTCATGTGGATCGAATGCGATCCGCCGCCGCCGAGGCACCCCGTGCCGTATTCCCGCCACGCCCACCAGGCACTGACGTAGGAGGGATGATAAGGCCGCTGCGGGGCCGGCCCCAGCCAAAGGTCCCAGTCGAGGTGCTCAGGCACCGGGGGTGTGTCCTTGGGCCGGGCCTTGGGCCCCGATCCCCCAAACACGTACCACACGTGGGCCTCGCGGATCTCGCCGGCCACTCCGTCCTGCACCAACTCCAGCGTGCGCCGGAAGGAATCGGTGGCCATCCCTTGATTGCCCATCTGCGTAGCCACCTTGTGCTGGCGGGCCAGGTCCCGCAGGCGGCGGGCTTCGCCCACGTCATGGGCGATAGGCTTCTCGCAGTAGACGTGCTTTCCCCGGCGCATGGCCGCCGCCGAGATCACCGCGTGCGTGTGGTCTGGGGTGGCCACGATGATGCCGTCCAGGCGCGGGCCCATTTCGTCCAGCATCCGCCGGAAGTCTTGGAATACGGCAACGCCGGGCCGCTGTTTGGCGACGGCCGCAGTCCGCTGGCGGTTGGCATCGCACACCGCCACCAGATTTTCGCCGACGCGGGGCACCATCCCCACGTGATAAGACCCCCGTGCCCCCAACCCCACTACCGCCAGATTGAGTTTTGCGTTGGCCCGGTAGCTCCCCGCACTCTGGGCCGAGGTAAGGACCAGACCGCCGATCCCGGCCGTTGCGGTCCGAGCCAGCAATTCGCGCCGCGTGCACCGCGCCATAGCGCCCTCCCTTCTGGTCAGATGACACCGCCAACAGGTCTGCTTTGCGCGGTGCATCATGCGCCCAACGGGCGTCCGCCGCAAGGGGCGAAGCAGCCAAATCGCGCAACAAGGGCTGGTTCAATTGTGGCGAGTGTGGGCAGGGGCACTGCCGGCAAGGGATTAGGGGGTGATTTACGCTTTCGCCGCGTATAGGGCAGCCAGCTAGTGCCGTCGCCCCAGCAAGAAAGGGGGGGCGGGAGTGAGCCTCGACAAAGTGTGGCGACTTGTACAATTCGCCATAAATCGGTAGATTGTTCCTGGTAGTCCCCCCAGATGTCCGCGGCGTATGACCGCTTTCCACCCCCTTGAAGGAGAAGCCAAGGAGAATCCGATGAGGCTTGCGCTGCTTCGAAAACAGCACCATTCCCGTGCGTTGACTTGGCCGACATGGCTGACGGCGGTTGGCGTGCTGGCGCTTTTGGCTCTGGGGGGTTGCGGGCAGGACGCCCCGGCCACGTCAACCGGCGCCGGAGGAAAGCACCCAGCGGCGGCTTCGCCAGATCCGCCCTCCCAAAGTCAAACCTCCGCGGCCCGCGGCCTCCAGGCTGCGTGGCAGGCCGACCAGAACGCTTCTCCGGACACCACGCAGACGGGGGCCCCCGGCCTCCCTCGCCTGCTCGACCTGGGTGCGGGCAAGTGCATCCCCTGCAAAAAAATGGCCCCCATCCTCGACGAACTCCGGAAAGAGTACGCCGGCGCCATGGAAGTCGTGTTTATCGACGTGTGGCAGAATCCCTCCGTCGCCGTCCAGTACGGCATCGAGGCTATCCCCACGCAGATCTTCTTCGATGCCTCGGGCAAGGAACTTTTCCGCCACGAAGGGTTCTACAGCAAGGAAGAGATCCTGGCCAAGTGGAAGGAACTGGGGATCCCATTGACCAGGCCCCCGGCGGCGGCCGGCCGGTAGCCGCGCAGACCTCTTTGTGCAGGTCGCAGACCTCGCACCCCCGGCCGTGCAACAGCCGCTTCGGCTGCGCCCTGGGCTCGGTTCGGCGGCGCAAAGCGAGCAGCGCCCGCCCTGCGCTTGCACCTTTGACTTGAGGCGTGCGGCGCAAACCAACCGATTTTGCGGAGTGCCGCACCCGGGTAAGATAAAACGGCGGCCAGCGGGACGGCGGTCGGCCGGCGCGGCGCAGATGCCTCCGCCACTTGTCATGCGTTATGACTGGCGCCTGCGTGCCGGCCCTTGATCGTTCCCAGCCGTGGGGTGCGGCCCCTGCCAGAGCGGCTATCGCAACTTTAAGTAAGGGAGAGGTTGGGCATGCGAGCAATTCTCGGCAAGCTTGTCTCTTGCGGCATCGTGGTCATGGCGGCGACCGGACTTGCGGCCGCCGCCGCGGATGACGCCGGCCGTATCCAACCCTGGCCCAAAAATCCCCGGTACTGGCAATACAAAGGTCGGCCGGTGCTGCTCTTGGGCGGAAGCAAAGACGACAATCTTTTCCAGATTCCGGACCTGGAAAGCCATCTTGATGAGATCCGAGAGGCGGGGGGCAACTACATCCGCAACACCATGAGCGACCGCAAGGACAAGGGGTTCGAAGTGTACCCCTTCTTCCGCCGGCCCGACGGCCGCTACGATCTGACGCGCTGGAATGACGAGTACTGGCGGCGGTTCGAGAAAATGCTGCGCGAGACGGCCCGGCGCGACATCATCGTGCAGATCGAGGTCTGGGACCGCTTCGACTACTCCCGCGACCACTGGCTGGTGCATCCTTACAATCCCAAGAATAACGTCAATTACAGCTTTGCGGAATCGGGCTTTGCCGAACGGTATCCCGACCACCCGGGTACCAATCGCCAGCCCTTTTTCTTCACCACGCCCCGGCAGCGCAACAACCGGGTAGTGCTGGAGTACCAGCAGCGGTTCGTGGACAAGATGCTATCCTACTCGCTCCAGTACGACCATGTGCTGTACTGCATCGATAACGAGACCTCTGGCGAGGAAGCCTGGGGGGCCTACTGGGCCGACTACATTCATCGCCGTGCGGCCGAGGCGGGCAAGAAGGTGTGCGTTACCGAGATGTGGGACGCGTGGGACCTGAAGCATCCCATGCATCTGCGCACGCTGGACCACCCGGAGCGCTACGATTTTGCCGACGTGTCGCAGAACAACCAGAAAAAGGGGCAAGAGCACTGGGACAACTTCCAGTGGGCGCGGGCTCGATTGGCTCGCAACCCGCGTCCGCTTAATACGGTGAAGACTTATGGAGCCGATACGGGCCGGTACGGCAACACCCGTGACGGGCTAGAGCGCTTTTTCCGGCACCTGATAGGCGGGGCGGCCGCAGCCCGATTTCACCGGCCGGACTCGGGCCTGGGCCTTTCGCCGCCTGCTGTAGCGGCCATCCGCGCCGCCCGCAAACTCGAGTCCCTCATTCCCCTCTGGGACGTGGAGCCGGCCAACCAACGGCTCACCCAGCGCGAAGAGAACGAGGCCTACTTGGCGGCTAGACCAGGGCGGGCCTATGCCTTGTACTTTACCAACGGCGGCCGCATAGGACTGGACCTGCGCAATGCCCCAGGCCGCTTCGACTTGCAGTGGATCGATATCGCCACCGGCGAGTTCGGTCGGCGCCACTCGCTCGAGGGAGGCGGCATCGTGGAGATCGCCGCCCCCGCGATGGGCCACTGGTTGGCCGCAATTACCCAACGGTCCTCCGCGGCCCCACAATAGCGGCAGGCCCTACCCGCGCCGCTGGCACCCGTGCACCGGGGATGGCACCCGCCGTGAGGGTAGCTGCTCGGCAGCGAGGTGGTTATCTGGCGCCGCCGTCTTTTCGGGGTGCATGCCGGGTGTGCCACTGCTTCGCCAGAAGCAGTGCCCTGAACTGCCAGTAAGCGCCGGCGTCGCGAGGAACGGTTTCCTGCTGGGCAACTGGCCGCCCCTTTCCAAACGCTCTCCCCCGGACCGCGGCCTGCGAGGTCGCCAATTACCCGGGCCGAGTCGAGCCGCGAGTGCTTAAACTCCCCCCGGCCCGCCTGCATGGTCGCGCACAACCCCGCCGTTGTTTCGCCCCGCGTTGCGTTAATAGCGCATAGGAATCAGATTCCGACCCCGGGAGTGCCTTTCGGGCCTGCCAAGCCTTACACTATGGCTCGATAAGGTAGGCTTGGCCCGCCAGATTGAGCATCACAGGCTCGTCGAACACTAGATACTGGGCCAGGGAGCGGCCGTGGCGGCGGGCCAACTCGAAGTACTCGCGGCTGAACTGTTTGACGCGGATGGGTTTGGCCTCCTGCTCTTTGGTGAGGGTGGAATCGATCCACTGATTGGCGCGGCGGTAGAACGCGCGGTTGCCGATCTGGCGGACGTTCTTCTGGGCCTGAAGCATTTCGCGATCGGCCTCGGCAGCGACCGGGCCCAGGGCCGGGCCGTAGGTTGGTGCCGCGGCTGCCACGCCGGCACCCCGCCCGCCGGGTACGGCCATGCCCGGATAGGCCCCTCCCACGCCTGAAGGCGATGCTGCGGCCTTGCTTCCCGGATACCCAGGGAGCGCCGGGGGCTCCATTTTAAACGCCTCAGCGGCCGCTCGCGGGACCGCCCCCGCATCAACAGCCTTTTGCAGGCTGCCTCGGAATGCCCGCTGGTTGACCCCCGAAGCCCCCTGGGTCTGCTCCAGGGCCGCCAGGCGCCGCTCGGTCAACCGGACATTGCCCGTCACATCGCGAACATTGGTGCTCTCGTCCGCCAGGAACGAGGTGTAGGGCGTAATGATCCCATGCCGGGTGGAAAGCTCGACCAGTTCGCGGATCAGTTCCTCGTTTTTGCCTTTTAGGTCGATTTCGTCGAGGATTTCGCCCACGCGGCGGATGGCCCACAGACGTTCGACAAAGCTGTTGGCTTCGTCCGGGCTGCGCTCGACCAACTGGGCCGGAAAATCGAACCGCTGGCTCGTGCCCGCCACGGAACCGGTGATAACCACTTTGGCTCGGCCCGGCGTCTTGTACCGGCCAACCACCACCAACTGCTCGCCGGCCGAGATGTCGAGCGAACCTTTGGGATACACTCGGTTCAATACTGGGCCGGCTTCCGGGCGGTGCTCGTCCAGGCTGACATCGATCTTGATGTCCGTGAGCACGGGGGCCTCGATACGGCGGAACAGCCGGCTGACCCGGTCCTCGATGTCCTCGTTGGGGCGAACGTACTCGCCCTGGCCATGGCTGTCGCGGGCCAGGCGCTCCAGCAGCCGGGCATTCACATCGAAGCCCACACCAAAGGTGAAGATGCGCGCCCGCACCCGGTTGGCCTCGCGGGCGTTTTCGCAGATCTTCATCTCGTTGGTGACGCCCGTCGTCGGCAGACCGTCGGTCAAAAACAGTACGTAGTTGGGCCGGCTGGCATCCTGAAGCTGCCGAAGCGCCGCCCTCAAAGCCGCATCGATGTTCGTGCTACCCCCGGCGTAGAGCCCTTCCACAAAACCCACGGCCGCCCGGCGCGAGGCGTCGTCAAAGCGCTGGAGTTCCGGACGGAAGGCCTCCACGTCGCTGTCATAGGCAATGACGTTGAACAAGTCGCCCTGCCGGAGGTTTTCCAAAACAAATTTCAGCGCCCCCTTGGCCTGTTCGAGCTTCTTGCCGCTCATGCTGCCTGAGCGATCGACGACGAACACCACGGTCTTGGGAACCGGTTTGGCAGTAGCGGCCTTGATGTCGGGCGAGACCAGAAGCAAAAAGTAGCCATCCCGATCCGTGTCTCGGTCGGGCCGGAAGCTGATCAAACGGGCCCCCAGTTTCCCAAGGCCCACGTCATAAAACAGTCGGAAATCCGATGTGGGGACTTCGTTTTTCAAAACCATCTCCACCGCGCAGTGGCGGGGATCGGCCCTCCGGATTTCCACCGAATGGGTAGGGCTGTACACGTTCTTGATGTCCTCTTGGCTCTCGATACTTACCCGGACCCCCACCCGCTCCACCGGCTCGGAAGTGTACTTGGCTGTGCTCAGCGGAAAGAGGAAATCGGTCATCCCCTCCATCTTGCGGCAAAGCTGGGTGTATCGGAGCACAACCGTCCGCTTCTGGCCTGGGGGCACCGGGAACACGCTCGTCTTGAACAGCCCTGTGCCGATCCATTCCAGCAAGGCGGGATCGCGATTCTTGCGGACGATTTCCTCGTACAGGCGGCGGGCTTCGTCGGCCTTGAGCAGTTTGGCTGGATACTCTTTGCCGTCAACCATCAAGGTCAGCCGATCCACTGCCCCGTCGTACGGCAAGGGGAACACGAAAGAGACTTCGAGGGGCCGGCCGCCGGTGTTCACAAAGGATTGCGATACCTGGACTTGCGCCACTTGATCCACCAGCCGGGCATTGACTTCGATCTCTTGGATCTTGTAGGCCCCCGGGGGCGGTTCCGGGCGAGGAGGAACTGGCCGCGGCATTGGGGGGTGCGGCGGATAGGGGGGCCATATAATGCCCGGCCGGGGTAATCGCACCGACTGCGCCGGGTCTTCAACCACCAAAACGCCCTGGGCCCAAACCACCGCTGGCACGACCAGCATTCCCAGGACAATCAGCCATCCCACCCACAGTGCGAACCGTTTCATAGCCTGAAACTCCTCCTTATGGGGACGAGCAGCCAAATCTGAACCGCCTGGACGCCGACGCGAAGGTCCGATGGCCTTGGTGCGCCGGCTAAAGGATTAACGGTCTACCCGTGTTTATGTTACGCACGGGGCGGAAACCTATGTTGGTGTTCGCAGCCGGCCGGAAACCCTGGGAGGCCGACCTCAGTGTTGGGGGGTACCGGGCTTTTACAGGCCCGGCTTGCCAAACGGAATGTGCCACTGCTTGCCGCGAGGCCCGGTGTGCCACTGCTTGCCGCGAGGCAAGCAGTGCGCTTGGGGTGTTTGAGCGCTGCTTCTGCCGAAGCAGTGGCACACGGCACGCGACCGAGACCTGCCACCTCTCACCTGACACCTCGCTCAGTGTGCCACTGCTTGCCGCGAGGCAAGCAGTGCGCTTGGGGTGTTTGAGCACTGCTTCTGCCGAAGCAGTGGCACACGGCCAAGGCCGCACCGGGCCGTTACGGGCCCGGCTCTTGATACGGCTAGCGCCACCCCTCGGCAGCGGTGGCGGCAATGCGGAAGCCTACGGTTTCCATGCGGTAGTCGGGGTTGGCCTGATAGCGGAAGGCCGAGCGGGTGTTGGGCGGCCAGTCGCGGGCCGAGCCGCCGCGAATGACCCGCCCGGTGCCTTTGAAAGGGCCGATCGGGTCGTCCGGCGGCGACCGGCGATAATAGTGGCCATCGAACCAGTCCTGGCACCATTCGGCCACGTTGCCGTGCATGTCGTAAAGCTTCCAGGCATTGGGGCTTTTCTGTCCCACCGGGTGTGCGGCACCTCCCGAGTTGTCGGCATACCAGGCGAAATGGCCCAATAACCGCGAGTCGTCGCCAAACGACCATTTGGCGCTGCTGCCGGCCCGGCAGGCATATTCCCACTCGGCTTCGGTCGGCAGGCGGAAGTGAATAGGGTAAGGTTTGACCCGGGCGGTCAATCGGGCAGCGAACTCCACGCACTCGATCCAACTTACGTTGGTCACCGGATACGACGGGCCGCGGTAGTTACCGGGGCTTTGGCCCATCACAGCCGTCCACTGCTGTTGGGTGATTTCGTGTTTTGCCAGGTAGAACGGCCGGCTGATGCGGATCCTGTGGGCCGGGCGCTCGCTGTCGTTTCCATCGTCGGCCCCCATGACGAAAGACCCCGGGGGGATGCGCACCAACTCGATGCTTACCTCGCGATCGAGGTGCACCGTAAGGCCTGTGCTCGAGTTTTCCACCCGGGGTGGCGAGACAGTTCCGGGCTGGGAGGGGCCCGGCGCTTGGAATTCGCTGGGGTGGATATGTTTCTCAAGTGCCTCGATCTGCCGCTCGATTTCCGGGCTGGGGAACTTCCGATAAACGAGCGAGTGCGGGTAGTAATAGTAGGCCAATAGCGCCAAGAAGCCCAGCATGGCCGCCACCACGGCGGGTATCCTTTCGATTATGTCGTAAAACTGAACTGCCCAGTGCCAGAGGTGTATGAGGGCGGCCACAAGGTAGGCGAAGGCCACGCGCACCCATGCCGCCAGACGAACGACCCAGGGATGGCGGGCCCACTTGGGCCAGCCGGCCGCAGGTGCAGGCCGGCGGGGCGACGGCCGAGCAGGCGGAAGCGGCCTCGGCAACGGGCGCCGCCGGGGATGCACCGCCCGACCAAGGACGCCCCGAGTGGGAAACGGGTCGTACCCGCCTAGGCGCTGCGTCCGTTCGCACCAGGGACACGAGGCCAGGTGATTGCCGTACCAGTGCTGGGCGTTGCGAGTACACCGGGTGAAGCACGCCTCGATTTCGTCCAGGGCCGAGCGCCAACATGTGGCATCGGGGCGGGCCGTGGGGCAACGGTAGCCATCTTCAAAACATCGGATGAACAGCGCCCGCACCGTCGGGTGCAACAGCTCCCACGGCGGGGCGAAAGGCATGGGGGCGTACGGGAGCTTGCGCGAGGTTCCATAGGGGAAATGCCCCGCCCGAATCCGCTCCTCATACGGGGGCGGGTCGCCTGGCCCCAAAAACACGCCCGCAAACGGGTGCGTTCCTTCCATCAGCAACTGGAAGATCAGGATGGCCAGCCCGAACAAGTCGTGCTCCACGCGCCGATCCACCTCCGAGAATCGGCACCCATAGAGTTCGGGCGGCGTGAACTCGGGTTTGCCCACCAGGCAGCGGAGGACCTCGCCGGACTGGGGATCGCGGACCTGGAACGAATCGGTATCGACCAGCGTTACCAGTGCCCGCTGCGAGACCAGGATGTTCGACTGATTCAGGTCGCCGACGACGTATCCCCGGGCGTGCAGGGCGGCCACCGCCGCCGCCAGGTTCCGCGCGGTGCGGTGCAGATAGCGGTAATCGAACTGTGGGCAATGGGCCTGCCGGCTCTTCGGATTGTAATACTCGAAGACCGGCCGAACGTCCTTCACCCGCGGCATCAGAAAACCCACCACGCGGGACAGACGGTCGGTCGTCTCCAAAATATCCACCGGCCAGGCGATCGACACGCCCCCTTGCGCCCGCATGGGGTCGTCCGGCGGATTGGCCAGCATGATTGGGAGCTTGCGGACCCGCTGCGGATTGGGGTTTTTGTAGATCTTGGCCAACAGCGCGCGGTCGTGCGGGACGGGATAGATGCGGGCTTCGCCTCCCTCGGCCAGGAGGGTCTTTTCCTGGAGGGTGATCAGCCGGCCGGTGGATTTGCATCGGACTTGCATAGCAGCCAAGCGCTGGGCGTGCGCTCAACACTCTGGTACCGCCACGACCAGGGAAACGTCGTCGTCGGTTCGCCGCCGCACCCCGGCCGAGCCGAGCCACCGCGTCAACTCGGCGGCCGCTTCTGTCCGGTCCGTGCTCTGCGACACGAAACGGAAAAGTGGGTGGAAAAACGGCGCGTGGGGAATGCCTGCCGGCATGCGGAGGGCCAGCATTTGGAGGCCGTCGGACATGACGGCCAAGCCGGTTGCCTTTCCGCTCCATACCCGCAGTTGCAGGCGGGGTAGCCAGTCGGGCGAAACCAGGAAGACGGTTTCGTTGAGATACTCGGTAGGCGGGGGCAGGCTGAGGGCTTGGAGTTCGCCGCCCCCTGTGGCGACCACCACCGCCCCGTCGCCCACTTGGGCCACGCCCACCTGAGCGTCGTCGGCCAGGACCACGATCAATGTGGTGGCCAAGTCGCGCAGGGGCAAATTCCGTTGTTGAGCCTCGGCCTCCAAGGCAGAGCGCGCGGCACGCACCGCGTCGGCCAACAGGCGCTCCCGAACCGCCTCGGCAGGTTCGCCGCCGGGCGAAGTCGTCGCGCTACCGACAGTCGGCGCTTGGCGGCAAACACCGCCTTCTGGCTGGGCCGATGGCAACAGGCCGGCCGCCGGGCAGGCGGCCGAAAACGCCCGCTGTTGCCGGACCGCCTCTATTGCCGCCCGCACACTCCGTTCGGCACCGAGTTGGCCCCAGGGGGCGGATCCGGCCCCGTCGGCCAGGACCACCACGAGCGTGCCGTCGGGCAGAATCTCCCAATCTGCAACGTCCTGGCAGGGCTGGCCGGTCTTCTCGTGCCCGGCGCCCCGGACGGAAGCCCCCGCCACTCGCCACCGCCCGGCACCCATCACACGGTCCCCCACCCCGGCGGCGGCAAGGCGACCTGCTGGTCATCGACCGCCGAGCGCGACACGGCCTGCGTACTCCGCGACAGCCACACGAACATCTCGACAAAGTTCAGTCCCACCAGCTTCAACGGAGTCCGCACCGCGATCTGGCCCAGGCGCTCCATGTTAGCCCCTTCGACCCCCACGGCGAAGAAGGCCACCCGTTTGTTGGCCTCGTCCTGGCGGACGCGCTCGGCTGCCCGGGCCACTATCTCCTCCGGCTCGCCCTGCGGCTCTCCATCGGTAATCATGAAGACCCACGGGCGGTAGTATGCCACTCCGGAGGCCCGGTACTGGGCCTTGCGGGCTTCAATCATGTCCAATGCCTTGTGAATGGCGCCGCCCATGTGGGTCATGCCTTGGGCGGTGAGGGTTGGCGGCTGGAAGTGATCGGCGGTCACGAAGTCCTGCACCAGCCGCACCTCGGTATCGAACGTTACAATGGCAACCTCCACTCGCCGCGACGCCAACGGGTCTTTGAGCAGATCTGCCTGAAAGGCCCGCAAACCCTCGTTCAGGGCTTCGATCGGCGCGCCTTGCATGGACCCCGAGGTGTCCAGCAATAACACGCAGGGGCAGCGTGGCTCGGGGTTTTCGGCAAACTCGACCGCCTCCTCCAACCGCCCTGGTCCGCTCATCGCTTCGCCTCCGAAACGGACTGCTGTAAAGAAGGGCACTGGGCCCCGCGCCAAGCGATTATAGTCGGCACCGCGGATTTTTCACAATATGCCCCTTTTGGCGGCGCTAATTCGGAACGCAGTGTGCCACTGCTTGCCGCGAGGCAAGCAGTGCAGGTAGGCTACTTGGGCACCGCTTCTGGCGAGGCAGTGGCACACGGCGTTGCCATGAGCCGGCAGCGTTAGCTGCCGGTGGAACCGACCCGTAGTCGTCCTGCAGAGCCACCGGGAGCTTACGCTCCCGGCTCCAATCCCAAGATCGGCGTGTGCCACTGCTTGCCGCGAGGCAAGCAGTGCAGGTGGGCTACTTGGGCACTGCTTCTTTCGAAGCAGTGGCACACGGCGTTAGCAAATTACGCGGAGGGAATGACTTCGCCGCAAAGCAGGTCTTGCCACGTTTGTCGGCGGCGGACCAGATGGGCTTGCCCATTGCTAAGCAGCACCTCGGCGGCCAGAGGTTTCGAGTTGTAGTTGGAGCCCATCACAAAGCCATAGGCCCCGGCGCACTCGATAACCAGCAGGTCGCCGACGACGGCCGCCGGCAGCCTTCGCCGGGCGACGATACCCCCTTCTTCCTGCGTAAAGATGTCGCCCGACTCGCACAGGGGACCACCCACAATCACGTCGTGCTCCGGCCTTTGCGTGTTGCCATCGGCCGGGACGATCGACATGGGATGGTACGCCCCATAAAGGATCGGCCGGGCGAGGTTGTTGAAACCGGCATCGACCAGATAGAACAGGTTGCTTCCCTGGCGCTTCACGGCGCGGATTTCGGTAATCAAGTATCCGCTTTCGGCGACCAGATAGCGTCCCGGCTCGATCTCCAGGCGCAGGGGGTGGCCCATGCGGGTCTCCAGGCGCTTGCGGGTCTCGTCCCACAGGCGGTAATACTGCTCCAGGTCGATGTATTGTTCTCCCGGGCGATAGGGAACAGGCAGTCCGCCGCCCGCACTGATGTACCGCAGGTTGCGCCCGGCGGTTTGGGCGGCCAGCTCCATAGCCCGGCACACCCGGGCCAAGTGTTCCAGGTCGGTCCCCGAGCCGATGTGCATGTGCAGACCAATAACTCCCAGCCCATAATGGTCGGCAGCGACCAGGCAGTCGGCCAATTGTTCGTGCCAGATTCCGTGTTTCGAGCAATCGCCGCCCGTGTTGGTCTTGCGGCTGTGGCCGTGGCCAAAGCCCGGGTTAATGCGTAAAGTGATCTCGCGACCAGGGCCCCGGCTGCCGTACTGGTCGATCATGTCGGCCGAGCCACAGTTGACGTGGATGTTCCTTTCGATAACCAGATCCAGCGATTCGCGGTCGAAAACGTCGGCGGTATAGACGATGGGCGGCGGGTCGCCGTGCGGTGGATAGCCGGCTGCCAAAGCCCGGTGGATCTCGCCGGCGCTGACCGCATCGACCAGAGCCCCGTGGCGCCGTATCAAATCCAGCACCGCCAGATTGGAGCAGGCCTTCTGGGCATACCGCACGCAATCGAAGGCCCGAAGGTCGGCCAGGCGATGGACGATCGTTGCCGCGTCGTACACGAACGTCGGGGTACCGAACCGCTGGGCCAGTTCCATCACGGGCCAGCCGGCGATTTCCGTGCGGCAATTCCGAAAAAGGGGAGGCTGTGGCATAAGAGATTGTTTTTCGATTGCAAGGCACGCTCGGCCGGGGCCCGCAAACGCCGATCGGCTGGTTTACACCTCTGGCGACCCCATCAGCCGGGCGAAGGCTTGCCGGATGTGCTGGAGCAGATCGCGATAATCGAACGATTCGACGTCTTCGCCTAATAGTTCCACGTCGTAGTAGCCGCGGTAGCCGGCCCGCTCCAACCGCTCTACGATGGCCTGCAACGGCAATAGCCCTTCCCCGAGACGGCAGCGATTCTGTTCGCCGGCGGGGGGAGTCCTCCCATCGCCGAGCTGGACGAGGGCCAAATGCGGCACCAACTCCGGGATGCGGGCAAGCACATTGAGGTCCCAACCGAGGTGATAGGTATCGAACAGCAGCTTGACCTGGGGATGGTCGACGGCCGCAAGCATGGCCAAGCCATCTTCCAGCGAGTTCAGGAAGGTGAAATCGCCCGCGCAGCCGGGGTGCATGGGCTCGATGGCGAGCTGGACGTTCAGCTCGGCGGCCAAGGGGGCTAGCTCCTTCAGAGCGTCGCGGAACAAGCGCCTCGCATGATTGTGGGTATGGGTTCCGCGAGCACCGCTGTACACCACCAAGGTCGGGGCGCCAAGGGCATGGGCGGTGCGGATGGCCTCGGTGGCGTCCTCCACGCTGCTGCGGAACGACCGGCCGTCACTGCCCGTGAACCCTCCGGCCCAAAACAGGTGCGACACTTTTAGCCCGGTCTCGGCCAGCAACTCGACGGCCTTGGCTTCACCATAGTCGGAGACCTTGCGACGCCACACCCCGATCGAGGGGATACCGGCCGCTGCATATTGCGTGACATCTTCTTCGAACGACCAGCGGTAGGTAGTCGTCTCGTTGATCGAAAGCCGAGCCATCCGCGTGTACTCCTTCGCGGGTAGTATCCGCAATTCGGACCCGGCTGTAAAGCGGGACTATTGGCCTTGACCGGCGTTGCCGGTGGCCGCCACACTAGCGGGTCATGTCCTGCATGACCCGATACGTTCTGGCCGAGCTGACCAAAGTGTTTTTGGTCGCCCTGGCAGGCCTGACTACGCTGATGCTGTTGGTGGGCGTGGTCCGCGAGGCCGTGGCCCGGGGGCTGCCGCCCGCCCAGGTGCTGCGCCTGATGCCGTTCGTGCTGCCGGACGCCCTGCGGTTTGCCGTTCCGGTTACCCTCCTTTTGGCCGTAACAATGGTTTACGCCCGAATGTCGGGTTTCAACGAAATCGTTGCGCTAAAGGCTTGTGGGATTTCACCTTTGGTTATGCTGTGGCCGGCTTGGGTCGTGGGTTTCCTCGCGAGTCTCACCACTGTGTGGTTAAACGACCTTGCACCGACCTGGGGGAGAGCTGGTATTCGGCGGGTAGTGATCGAAGCGGCCGAGGACATCGCCTACAGTATGCTGCGCACCGAGCGGCGGTTCACGGGTCGCCGCCTATCGATCAACGTGAAGCGCGTGGAGGGGCGAACATTGATTCGGCCCACTGTGACGGTCGCCCGCCGGGGCAGCACCCCCCCTATCACCGTGACCGCCGAAACAGCTCGCATCGAGACCGACTACCGCGAGCGGGTGCTCCGTATCGAGTTCCGCAACGGCACGATGGACATCGAGGGACGAGCGACATTCAGCTTTTTGGAGCCCCGGACCATCGAATTACCGCTTTCAGACGCTAGCGGCCCGGAGGAATCGGCTCCCAGCCCTTCGTGCATCCCCTTGGCCGATATCCCCCGCGAGACGGCCGAACAGCAGGCGGCGATCGTTCGTCAGGAACAACAGATGGCTGCCGAGGCCGCCTGCCGAATGTTCACCGGCGACTTCGACTTGCTGGCCTCGGGGGTGTGGGCCCCTCGGGCCGGCCAGTTGGCCGAGATGCGCGGCCGCTTGTTCCGCCTCCGGTTGGAGCCCTACCGCCGATGGTCCACGGGGTTTAGTTGTCTGTTTTTCGTATGGGTGGGTGCCCCCATGGCCGTGTGGCTCCGTAAGCCCGAACCGCTGACCGCCTTCTTCCTTTGCTTTGCCCCCATCTTGATCGTTTATTACCCCTGGCTCATTTACGGGATCAATGGGGCCAAGAACGGGACGATTCCGCCGGTGCTGGTGTGGTCGGGCAATGTGGTACTGCTGGCCTGGGGGACGTGGGTGCTCCGCCGGGTGATCCGGTATTGAACTCCAGTACCGAAGCCCTAAATCCCGGTCAATCGCGGTAGCGACGCAGCAGGTCGCCGTAGGCATCGATTCGCCGGTCGCGCAAAAAGGGCCAGTGGGTGCGGGCAGCTTCGATCGCCTCCCGGGGGCAGGCCACCAGCAAGATTTCTTCGCGATCGTGCGAGGCCCTGGCCAGCACATTCCCATAGGGGTCGGCTACGAACGAGGCGCCCCAGAACTCCAAGCCGGCTTCGTTGCCGATGCGGTTGACCGCCGCCACAAAGAGCCCGTTGGCAATGGCGTGGCTTCGCATCATGGTTTCCCAGGCGGCGTGCTGGCTGGGGCCCCACGCGAGTTTCTCTTCCGGGAGCCAGCCGATGGCCGTGGGGTACACGAGGATCTCCGCACCCGACAGAGCTACCAGCCGTGCGGCCTCGGGGAACCACTGGTCCCAGCACACGCACACGCCCAGCCGGCCAAACTGCGTGGCAAAGCTCGGAAATCCCAGATCGCCCGGCGTGAAGTAGAACTTTTCATAGTAACGGGGATCGTCGGGAATGTGCATTTTGCGGTAGATGCCTGCCAAGCGGCCATCGGCATCCAACACCACGGCCGTGTTGTGATAGACCCCGGCGGCTCGCCGCTCGAAGAGCGATCCCACCACCACCACGCGATGCTGCCGGGCGGCCTGGGCCAGCGCCTCGGTCGTCGGGCCGGGAATGGGTTCGGCCAGGGCGAAATGCCGGTGGTCTTCCGTCTGGCAGAAGTAGGGGCCGGTGAACAGCTCGGGCAGGCACACTATCTGCGCCCCCTGGCTGGCCGCTTGGCCGATAAAACCCAGGGCCTTGGCTATGTTGGCGTCGCGCGGGCCGCTGCACTCCATCTGGACCAGCGCCACGGTTAACGGGTTTGCGGTTGCGGGATTCACGGCAAACTCGCTTCCGGAGATGGATGGGGCAGTAAATGCCATCCGGGGCGGATGCGGCCAGGCGCGCGCCGCTGCGGCGCGTCCCCCCGAGGCAGGCTGCCGGGCCCATTATACCGTGTTGCGAGTTGCTCAAGCGGCAGCCGCTAGCCCCCTTATGGGCGGCGACTGCTGATCCTCGAAAGGCAAAAGGCGCCGCCCGGTGCCTCGGAAAAACACGCCTCAAGCCGGTAAATGGATACAGAACGTGCTGCCCTGGCCCGGGGCGCTGGTTACCGAGGTCCGGCCCCCATGCGCTTGGGCAATGTGCTTGACGATGGCCAGCCCCAAGCCGGTGCCTCCCAGTTCGCGGCTGCGGGCCTTGTCCACCCGGTAGAACCGCTCGAAGATGCGGGGCAAGTGTTCTCGCGGAATGCCGCAGCCGTGATCTATGACGCGGATCTCGATTTCGGCGGGACCGGCGGCTACTTCCACCTTGATGGACTGTCCCGGCGGGCTGTACTTGATGGCGTTATCCACCAGATTGACGACCGCCTGCTCCAGTAGCACGGCGTTCAGGCGGGCTTGAAGCCGCTCGTCGCAGGCGATCTCGATCTGGATCTGTTTACTTTCCGCTTTAGGCCGGCAGGCTTCGACGGCCGCGCACAGCACCGGCGCCAGCGGTCGGCGATCCAACGAGATCTCCATTTTTTCCGGCCCCTCGTCGAGGCGCGAGAGGGTCAACAAGTCGTCGATCAGCGCCTGGAGCCGGTCGGCCTGGGCGGCGATGATCTGCAAGAATCGCGACACGTCCTCTGGCCGGTCCACGGTGCCGTCCAGGAGGGTTTCCACATATCCCTTGATGGAGGTTACGGGGGTCTTCAGCTCGTGAGACACGTTGGCCACGAAATCGCGGCGCACGTTCTCCAGTTGCTTCAGGCGGGTGAGGTCGTGCAAAACCACCAGAGCCCCGTGGGGGTTTTCGGCGGCGTCGTACAGCACGGAGCCCTGGGCGTGGAGCAGGCGAGGTTCTTCGGGCGACTGCAAGAGCTGGATTTCGTCGGAAGCGGCGGCCTGCCGGCGGAGCACGTCTGAAACCAGCCGCTGCAACGCAGGATTGCGGACCACCTCCTGAAGGCTTCGGCCGACCGCCTGTTCCCGCGATACGCCGATAAGCTCCGCCGCTGCCGCGTTGAGACTAAGGATGCGTTCGTCCTGGTCCACCGCCAGGACCCCTTCGGCCATGCTGGCCAGTATCGCCTCGCGCTCATTCCATTGGCGGACCAGTTCCTGCATCCGGGATTGCAGGGCGTTGCCCAGGCGATTGACGGCCGAAGCCAACTCGGCGAGTTCCTCGGGGTCGGGCAGGGGGACCTTATGGCCCAAATCGCCCCGCGCATAGCGCTCCAGTGTGCGGCCCAAGTGGTGGAGGAAGCGGCCGGTCTGGCGTACCAAGCGGGCGGCCACCATCGCTGCCACGCCCACTCCTGCCGCCAACCCCGCTGCGAGCGCCCCCAGCGCGCTACGCCATACCAGCCAAACGGCGGCCGCGCCAATCGCGGCGGCAAACACGGCCGCTAAAGAGGACCGGAAAAGTTGCCAAAACAGGCTGCGACGCATGATGGGGTACCCAAAGCCGCCAGACCGGCCCCCCGGGCACGCTGGCCTTTGTCCCATTGTATCGCATGGCCCAAGGACCACGGCAGGCCGAGCCTACCGGAGCGGCGCGGCCAGGGCCGCCCAAAAATCCCGGCAGGCTGAGTTCGCCGTCAGGGCCGCCTTCGCGCAGTTTGGCGGCGCCCTCTTGACAGGTGTATGCCCGCGGCGGAATCTAGGGGTTTACACGCTGGTCGTCCGGGCCGGCGTGCGTCGATTTGGTAGAACCACGGGAGAGTCACCGATGCCGGATCGAAGTTCCGCGATGTCGCGGCGGCGGTTTTTGGCGGCCGGGGCGGCAACCGCCTTAGCTACCCCGATGTTTGTACCGGGGCGGGTGCTGGGTAAAGACGGGGCGGTTTCGCCCAGCGAGCGGATCGTCTTGGGGGGGTTGGGGATTGGCGGCCGGGGCGAGCATGTCCTGCGCTGCATGATGGAGGAGCCGGTCGTGCAGTTCGTGGCGATTGCCGATGCGCGCCGCATCCGCCGCGAGTTCATCAAGAATCTGGCGGATACCAAGTATGGTAACAAGGACTGTGCCACCTACCGCGATTTCCGGGAGATGCTGGCCCGGCCGGATATCGACGCGGTGCTCATCGCCACCGGAGACCGCTGGCATACGCTGGCCTCGATCTACGCGGCGAAGGCGGGCAAGGATGTGTATTGCGAAAAACCGTGCTCCATGACAATCGCGGAGAGCCGGGCCCTGGCCGACACCTTCCGCCGCTACGGCCGCGTCTACCAGGCCGGCACCCAGCGGCGGAGCATCGCGAATTTTATCTTCGCGGCCGACCTGGTGCACTCGGGCAAGCTGGGCAAGCTCAAAGCGGTACACGCCAACACGCTGCCCCCTGCCGTACGCCACGACTGGCTGCCGGCCGAGCCCGAGCCTCCCAAAGACGAGGTCGACTGGGACCTGTGGCTTGGGCCCTGTCCTTGGCGGCCCTTCAACAAGCAGTACGTGGCTGGGGGCTGGCGGGGGTTCTTCGATTTTCATGGCGGCGGCATCCTCGAATGGGGTGCGCACACCGTGGACCTCTGCCAGTGGGCCGCCCAGGCCGACCATACCACCCCCGTGCTTTACGAGCCCACGCCGAATGGATGCGTGGCCACTTACGCCAACGGGGTGCAACTGATTATGCGCGACACGGGTTGGCTGGGACTGGGCACGTGCAGTGCCCGCTACGAAGGCGAAGACGGCTGGGTGGAGACCGGGGACAGCGGCCGGGTAGAGCTATCCGCCGGCGCCCGCACCGAGCAGCGGGCGTTCAGCGAAGTAGGGACCTCGCCGGTCAGCCACGTCAAAAACTTTCTCCAGTGCGTCAAGTCGCGGCAGCCGGCCAACGCCAATGCCGACGTGGCGGCCCGCTCGCATATCGTGTGCCATGCCGCGTACATCGCGTGGCAGCTTGGCCGGACCCTCAAGTTCGACCCCGTCAAGGAAGAGTTCATCGGCGACGACGAAGCCAACCGCATGCGGAGCCGCGCGCTCCGCGAACCGTGGCGGATTTAAGCCGCACCGATGGGCGGAGCCCGCTGGCACCGCCCTCCGAAGAGCGCCGGCAAGCACCAGCGAGGCTGGCCGGCGGAGAAAGCTCGCAACGGCTGTGGCCGCGGGCTTCAAGCGGCGAAAATCCTCGCCCCGCACACCGTATCCACAACCCAACCGGAACTAAGGAGTTGTCCATGCGTATCCGATGCTCGATGGTCTTGGGGTGGTTGGCCTTGGCTGTCGTGGCCACCGCCGCGGAAAACGATCTCATGAAGGAAAAAGACCCGGGACGGCTGGTGGCGGTGCTCCGGTCGGCCGAGGCCTCGCTATTCGATAAGGCCAAAGCGTGCCAGCGTTTGGCGGCCATCGGCACCCCCGAGGCCGTGCCGGTGCTGGCCCGGCTGCTCGACGATCAAACGCTGGCCCATTACGCCCGGTTCGGGCTGGAGGCCATGCCGTTTTCGGCTGTGGATGAAGCCTTGCGCGATGCGATGGGCCGGCTTTCGGGGCCGCATCTGGTGGGCGTCATCAACTCGATCGGCTTTCGTCGCGACGCCCAGGCGGTGCCAGCCTTGATCCAGAAACTGGGGGACAGCGACCCGCAGGTAGCGGCGGCGGCCGCGGCCGCTTTGGGACGCATCGCCACCCCAGAGGCCGCCCGGGCTTTGCTCCAGCGCCTTGCCGTGGCCCCGGCGGAGCTGAAACCCGCCCTGGGGGATGCCTGTCTGACGTGCGGCGAGCAGTTGCATCAGAAGGGCCAGGCCGACGCCGCCACCGCCGTGTTCGACGCGCTGCGTGGCGCCGAGGTGCCGACCCACATTCGCCTGGCAGCCACCTTATGGGCCATCCGGGTGCGCAAAACCGACGGCGTGCAACTGGCGGCCGAACAACTGCAAAGCGAAGACCCGGGCCTGTTTCGCGTGGGACTCCACGCGGCGCACGAGATTTCCGGGTTGGCCATGACCCAGGCCCTGATCGAGGCCTTCAACCGGGCGCCGCCGGCCCGCCAGGCCCTGATAGCGGCCGCGCTGGGGCGCCGGCCCGAACCGGCGGCCACCCGCTGCCTGTTGCAGGCCGCCAAGAGTCCCCACGCCCCAGTCCGCTCGGCAGCCATCGTGGCGATTGCCAAGCGTGCGGAGCCGGCGGCCGCGGCCATCCTGCTTGACGCCGCCGTGTCCGACGATCCCGCGGTGGCCCAGGCCGCTCGCGACGGCCTGGTGAACCTCCCCGGCAAGGACGTCGATCAAGCCATTTTGGCCAGACTGGCCGCGCCGGAGGCCAAGGTCCGCCGCGCCGCCATCGAGCTGGCAGGCCTGCGGCGCATCGCCCAGGCTGCTCCCGCCCTGACGCGGGCGATGGATGACCCGGAAGAAGGCGTCCGGCAGGCCGCGCTTAGGGCCCTGGCCTTGGTGATCGATCCCCAGGACCTCTCGGTGCTCATCGAACGGCTCAAAAAGGCCTCGGCGCCGGCCGACCGCGATGCCGCCCGGAATGCCCTCAAAGTGGCCGCGATGCGCTCGCCGGACCGCGAGGCCGCGGCGGGGCAACTGATCCGCGCGATGGCCGGCGCGTCGCCGGAAAATCGCATCATGCTTTTGGAACTGTTGGGCGACGTGGGGGGCAAGGCGGCTTTGGAAGCCGTGGCCAAGGCGGCCCGCGATCCCAGTCCCGAAATCCAGGATGCCGCGACGCGCGTCCTGGGCGAGTGGATGAGCCCCGATGCGGGCCCGGTGCTTCTGGAACTGGCCAAGACGGCCGCCAATACCAAGTTCCGCGTGCGGGCCCTGCGGGGTTACATCCGCGTGGCCCGCCAGCTCCAGATGCCCATGGCGGAGCGGGCGGCCATGCTGCGTCAAGCGCTGGCCGCCGCCTGGCGCGATGACGAACGCGAACTAGTGCTGGACGTGCTCTCCCGCGAGCGCAATCCGTCGCCCGAATACCTGGCCCTTGCCCTCTCTCAACTCGAAGTGCCGAGCCTCAAACAGGCCGCTGCGGCGGCTGCCGTCAGCATCGCCGACAAGCTGGTCCGCACGCATCCGGCCGAAGTGACTGCCGCCATGCAGAAAGTGCTCCAGGCCGCTCCCGCCCGAGCCACGCAACAAAAGGCCAAACAGGTACTCAGCCGCGCCCGAGGCTGAAAAAAGCCGCATCTGCCGGCCACCCCATTCGTTTTTGCGGGGGTGGTTCTGTGCGCGAAGGAAGTCGCAGTGCGGCCGGGAGTCCGGCTTCACCACTTTCTGGCGCACCCAGACTCAGCGGCGGAGAGTGGCCGGCTGGCCGGACGCCGTCCGGGCCTCGGAGCCCGAGTGGCGGAGCATGGTGGCCAGGTTGGCTTTGGGCACATCCAAGGCCGAGGCATCCATCAGCCCCGCCTCGACAGCCTGTTGCATGTACTCCATGCCCTGCTGGGTGAGCTGCTGGGCCCGCTGGCGCTGGCCGGTTTCCCAATAGGATACGCCCATGCTGACCAGCGTCTCGCCCAGACGGCCCCGCTCGGTTTCGGTCAGATCGGCAGCGCATTGGTAGAACACCGGCACGGCTTTGTCGAACCACACTACCGCCTGGCGGTGGTCTCCGCTGCCGATGGCGTGCAGCGAGCCCAGGCGGAAGTATAGCCGGCCAAGCAAATACCGGTCGGGCGCGTTGGGGGCCTTTTGCTGGTTGGCCTGTTCGAGCAGTTCGACGGCTTGGCGCCCATACTTCAGGGCCAGGTCCCGCTGGCCCCGCATCTGGTAAACCTGCACCACGTCATACAGTGCCAACCCCATTTCCCACTGCACTTGGGCTTTGTGCGCCGGGGCAGCCTTGGCAAGCAACTCCTGCCCCGCTTCCAGGACCTGCGTTATCCACGGGGCGGGATCGATCTGGCCCTGGGCACCCACACAGGCGGCCAGGGCGCGGGCGGCCACCCGGAAGCGATGTTCCACTGTCCCTCCCTCGGTTTGGATGAGATCGTCGGCCAGGGCCGAGGAACGTTTGAGCCATGCGGGTACCGCGGTGGACTTCTGGTTCCATTTGCCCCAGGCGATGTCGTGGGCAGCCCCCAGGTGCGCATCGAGGAGGACTTCTTTGGCCGGTACCCGAATGGCAGGATGGGGGCTGGTGGTCAGCGCGTCGGCCACTTGAATCGCCTGCATGTGGTAGTCCACCGCCTTCTTATAGTCGGGCTTGGGTCCGGCGCCATACAGATCGCCCAAAAGGCACAACGCGCGAGCCTTGATGTGCTGGCGGTGGCCGCTCTGCTCGATCGCCTTTTGGGCCTCGGCCATCGCTTGATCGAAGCGCCCGAGTTGGCCCAGCAGTTGGGCGCGGGTGAGGCGGTATTGGGCGTCGGCCGGTGCCAAGCGACAGGCTTCTTCGCTGGAAGCCAGCGCCTGGGTCAAGTGGCCTTTCAAACCCAGCAGCCTCGCCCGCAGCCAGTGGCCCCGCGCATGGGTCGGAGCCAGCGCCAGAGCTTGTTCCACGTCTTTGAGGCTTTCCTCCGGCCGGCTGTCGAGATAAGTTTCGGCCCGCAACAAAAATGGATCGGCGGTGATCGGCTCCAAAACGATTTCCGCCACGCGCATCGTGGGTTTGGCCCCGTTCTCAGCCGGCTCGAACGAAAAAAGCACGCCCCGTTCCGGATACGCCTGGCCCAGAATCTCGCCCAACTCATTGGAAACCAGCACGGGGCGGAGCTGGTGCAATTCCAGTTGCCGGGCTACCCCTTCGGCAGGAAACGATTTCTCCAGCCGAATCACGATCGAGGCCACTTTATCGGCCCCTTTGGGATACACTACCTCCACCCGCTCGAACGGCGCGACCCGGTACTGTTGAACCACCAGCCCGTTGTGCTCGCGCGTTTCAACCGGCGCGCCCCAAGCCTTTTCAACGTCGGCCAGGGTGCTCGCGCCCGGGGTGATGCCGTTGAAACTGGCCGCCTCGATGTCGGTGGGCCCGCCTGTCCAAGGTTCGGGAACCGGCTTGGCCTGCGGCGCAGCTTTCGCCTCCGCCGGCTTGCCGGCCGAGCCCGACGGGGCGGCCGCATCGCCCCCCACCGGGGGCACGGGGAGCAGCCGTGCACCGGAGCTAGGCCCTGCATTTGGCTCCGACGCTCGCAGCTCACTTCTAGCCGTATCCGCCGGCGATTCCCGCTGTT
>Ga0068707_1000593_pt1 | contig 24206 bp, 17 predicted proteins | sample YNPNPMetaG_FD_66600 | JGI IMG/M metagenome (GOLD analysis project Ga0068707, IMG submission 66600) | Anoxygenic and chlorotrophic microbial mat microbial communities from Yellowstone National Park, USA - YNP NP MetaG | ecosystem: Environmental > Aquatic > Thermal springs > Hot (42-90C) >... | reverse complement strand
TGGTCCGGCTGGCCCGCGCGACGATGGCGGGGCTGCCGTACGAGTCGCGCGCGCTTCCCGCCCTGGCGGCGGAAGGCGACTCCGAGGTGCTGGTCCAGGTGCAGGGGCTCCAGCCGATTGCCCGCGACGTCCCCGCCGATCCCGGCTCCAGGAACTCCAAGGCCTACACCCAGCACATCCGGCCGGCGCTGTTCGCCGACGGCCGCGGCCGCACGCTGATCGAGGCGACGAAGGCGGCGGCGACCGAGCTGGCCGAGCGGTACCGCCGGCGGTACGAGTCGCGCGAGGGGCCGCTTCCCGAGGCGTTGGCGCGACTGACGGTCGAGGTGGAGGTGGCGTACGACTTCACCGACGTCCACACCGCCGTCTCCGGCAAGCCCCCCGAGACGCGCTATCGCAGCTTCCTGTGGCGCGCGATCGAACTCGGGCTGCACGGCATCGCCCTCAACCGAGACACCCCCCGCTACCAGGTGCGGCCCCCGTCCGACGCGGTGTACGCCGGACGCAAGGACGTGGAGGACCTCCTCGCCCGCGCCTGCCGCGACTACCTCGACGCCGACCGCCGGGCCCTGGAGGCGGCCCGCGAACGGGCCGGGCGGCCGGATGCCGGCGCCAAGGAGCTGTCCAAGGTGCTGTACCGGATCGAGCCGCGCTTGCACGTCCAGCGGTTCCGCACGCACCACTTCCGCGAGACGCGACCCGGCGGCGAGACGGTGGTCCGGCTGTCGCGCGGCATTCCTCCGCTGCCCGCGACGCGGGAGAACCTTTCGCGCCGCGCGCTGCGCGAGGGGATCTACTGGGCCACGCGTTGGCTGGTGGAGAACCTCCAGCCCGACGGGGCGTTCCGGTACCTGTACCGTCCCGAGCTGGATTACTACCTGTCGGACAAGCAGGTGGTCGAGCAGTACAACGAGGTGCGCCACGGGCTGGCAAGCTACGCGCTGTTCCTGTCGCACCCGGAGGTTCCCGGCGCCGAGCTGTGGGAGGCGGCGGAGCGGTCGCTGCGGTGGAACCTCGAACGGGTGGTGTTCGGTCCGGCCTGGACCGCCGACCCGGCCCGCCGGGCGCGGTTGCCGGCGTGGGTCCGCACCGACCGGCCGTTCGGCCCGCCGAGGCCCGACGGCGGCACCGGTCCCTCCGATCGGTGGCGCTGCCCGCACGGCGACCTGCGTCCGATCCCGCCGGAGATGGCCTACGTCCGGCACCTGGACAACGCCAAGATGGGCGCCGTCGCCGCCGCCGTCCTTGCCGTGTCGGAGAAGATCGACCAGACCCCGGCCGAGCGGCGCGAGGCGGTGCTGGCGGAGCTCCGTCCGTTCCTCGAGGGGTTCGCGAGCTTCCTGCTGTTCATGCAGCACACCGGAGGCGAGCGGGCGGGGTCGTTCGACCACTATTTCGTCTCTCCCGAGCACGGCCACTACCGGCGATCGACGACGATCTACCCGGGCGAGATCCTGTTTGCGCTGTCCCGGATCTACCGCCTGATCGGGGACCCACGCATCCCGCCGGCCTTCGCGCTGGCGGTGGAGTACGAGCGGAACTACTTCGAGCGGGAGTCGGCGATCCGGGAACCGGACGGCACCTACGAGAACCACCGCCGCGCCGACCTGGTGCAGTTCGTGCCGTGGATCTCGATGGCGATGAACGACATGGCGCCGGCGATCGCCGACGAGGATCCACGGCGTGCGCAGGAGTACGCCGAGTTCGGCATTCGCGTCTCGGAGTGGGTGGCGGACGTCTATCTGTTCGATCCGGACCGTACCTTCTTCCCGGAGTACCTCGGGGGGTACTTCAAGTGGGAGTTCGAGCTTCCCGCGATGCATTCGATGGTCTATGCCGAAGGAACCGCGGCGGCGACCGCGCTGGCCAAGCGGTTCGGCGACCCGCGGCGGGAGCGGATGCGGGCGGCCACGGTGCTCGGCTGCCGTTTCGCGCTTCAGCAGATCGTGGTGCCGGGCCGCAACGACCATTTCTTCCCCAATCCGGGCCGGGCCCGCGGCGGGGTACGGTTCGGCATCAACAACAGCGAGATGCGCACCGACTACAGTTACCACACGCTTTCCGCGCTCAACCAGACGCTGCGCTATCTCACCGACGAGGAGCTGGTGCCGCCGTGAACGCTCCGGCGCCGCGGCCGTGGGAGATCGATGTCAGCCGGCTGCGCCGGGCGCGCGACGTGCACGGCGCCCTGCTCCAGGGGATCCTGGTCCTGCTCGTGCTGGTGGCCGGAGTCGTCGCCGGCCTGGCCACCGCCAACGTCGCGGCGGGCGAGGTCGTCGCGGCGCTCGCCGATCCCGCCCTCCCCGATGGCCCGATGCCCGCCTCGCAGCACCGCGCGCTGGCGAACCTCCACGAGTACTACACCTCGGGGGCCTCGACCTGGCAGGCCGGCGTGCTCGGCGCCATGGCGTCCGTGTTCCTCGTGCTCGCCCTCGCTGCCCGCCGTCGCCTTCTCCCGGCCGGTGTCTCCCGCTGCCGCCTCGTCCTGGCCCTCGCCGCCGTCGCCGCCGTTTACCTGCTGATGCTCGTCCTCGCTTCGCCCTACGACGAGGTCGGCTGGCGGGTCGCCGCCGACCGCCACCGCCTGCTTTCCGAGCTCGAGCTGTGGAACGACGCGGTGCGCCGGACGTTCTGGATGCACGTTCCCCTGACCGCCGGCACGCTGGCCCTCGCCGTGGCCGCGCTCACCCCGACCCGCATCGCCCTCCCCGCGCTCGGTGCCGCCGGCGGCGTCGGCCTGGCCCTCGTGCTGCTGTGCAAGGTCCCGTTCGGGCCTCTCGCCCGGCTCCCGGAACCGCCGGAGGACTTCCTCGACCTGCCCCGACGCTCGATCCGTGTGCTCGTGCTGGCCGAGGCTCCGAGCGTGCGTCGAGCCGCGCTGCCCGACGTCGGGCTCGCCTTCGCCCCCCCGCCGCTCGATGCGACCGCCGAGCGGGCCGCGGAGGAGGCGGCGCGGCACCACGATGCCCGGGACCTCCGCGGCGCCGCCGCCCGCCGGCTCCTCGCCCTCGCCCCGCTCGCCCGCTTCGACGTCGCCGGACACGTCCGCCGCGCCGCCGAGCTCTGGCGCGAGACCGGTGCCACGGAACCGCTGGCCTGGCTCGCCGCGGCCCTCCGCTCACCCGCCCCCGCCTCCGCCCCCGTCTCCGCCGCGCTCGACGTCCTTGCCGGCGGCGACTCGCTGTTCCTCGGCAACGCCGCGATCGACGTTTGCCGCGCCCTGGTGGGCCGCAACGAGGTCGCCCGCGCCGCCCGCGTCAAGGAAGAGGCCCGCGCCGCTGGACTGCCCGAATCCCGTCTCGCCCACTGCGCCGTCGTCCCGCCGCCGCCGGCGGGTGCCCTGGTCGGGTCCGTAACCGTCGATGGGCGCCCCGCCCCCGACATCGCCGTCGCCGTCCTTCACGAACCGCTCGCCGGCCAGCTCGCCGCCGCCCCCGCCGACCGCCCGATCAACCTGATGCTCCTGGCCGCCGCCGCCACCGTCCGCACCGGCCCCGACGGCGTCTTCGAGGTCCCCCGTCTCCAACCCGGCCGCTACCGCCTCGCCATCCTCCTCGAAGACCCCCGCCACTCCCTGGACCGACGCGCCGCCGCATCCACCGCATGGATCGTCGTCCGCCCCGGCGCCTCCACCACCGCGCCCCCCGTGCCGCTGACCGGCCGTTTCGAGTAGTCCTGGGGGTGTTCGTCGGAGCGTCGCCCGAAGTGAGGCCCGGGCAATCCACGGGGATTCGGAATGCGACGGGGCGGCCCGCCGGGGTCCAGGGCTTCGACCCGAAGCCCGAGCTCTGCTCGGAATCCCCGGGCGCACCGCCACCGTAGTTGCTTCGACACACATGGGGTGATATTTCACACCCTCGCGCGCGCCGCCCGAAAAGCGGAGGCGGGAATTCCGGGCCGTTGGGGACGGCGACGGAGCCGAGGGCAGGCATCGTTCTTGCTTGGCGTCGCCGCGCCTCGGCTCGCGAGGGGGCCGATTTCGAGGGACGAATGGGACAGCGGTACCCGGTTCAGGCGATCGTGCACGTCCACACCGAGGCGTCCAACGGGCGCGCCTCGGAGATGAACGAGATGATCGAGGGGGCGATCCGCGAGGCGTTGGGGCCGGAGACGGGGGTGACCTGGTCCGAGTGTTTCACGCCGGTGTCGCGGCTGACCGCTCTCCTGGCCGACGCGCGCGACCCCGAGGCGGTCGGGCTCATCGTCGTCACCGACCACATGAACCACCGCAGCCACCGGTTGCCGGATGCGCTTCTGCGGGCGGCGGCGGCCGACCACCGGATCGCCGCGGGGGCGGAGGTCGCGTGTGTCGAGCGGGACGTGGACGGCGAGTATCGCAAGGCACCGGAGGTTCTGGTGTACGGGGGACCGGAGCCGGTCGAGGGACCGTTCGGGCGCTACTACGGGCTGACGCAGGCGCAGATCGACGAGCTGTTTGCGGAGTGTCGGGCGCCCGGGCTGCCGCGGGTGCGGACGACGAGCGTCCTGGAGTTCTGCCGGGAGCGCCGCCTGGCCTGCGCGCTGGCCCACCCGTTCGACGGACACTTTCTGTCGCTCGAGGCGACGCTCGACGTGATCTCGCGGGGACGGTTCATCGAGACGGTCAACGGTGGGTTTCCGGCGGCCAGCACCCGGTTCCTCGAGAACTTCATCGGCTTCCAGAATCGCGTCACTTCCGGCTGGCGGCTCGACGGTGCCTCCGCGCTGCGTTGGCCGCTCGCCCGGCGGATGGCCGAACGGATCGTCGCGGAGCGCCGGTCGCCGCTTCACCCGTGGGGCGGCTCCGACGCGCACATCCGGCGGTTCGACCGCGTGACGGTCCGGTTTCTGGCCGACCGGCCGGCGCCGACGGCGGGCGATCTGTTCCGCGCGATGGTCGAACGGCCGGTGGAGGCGCTGTTGGTCGACGGGACATTCCAGGTGCAGGGCCGGCCGGGCACGGCCCTGTCGGTGCTGGACGACGTGGTCCGGATCGTGCTGCGCAACTTGTGGCGCAACCGCGGGGAGATCCGCGGCCTGCGCGCCGCGCAGCGCGCCGTTCGGGGCGCGCGACGCGTCGTCGTGGAAGAGCTCGGGCGGCGGGAGCGCCGGCAGGCGGACCTGCTCGCCGCCGCGGCCCGGGAATTCGACTTCGCGCGGATCCTGTCGCGGATGGTGCTTCCCCCCGCCGAGGTGGCGCCGGCCCGCCGGCTGCGCCTCGCCGGCACCGGCTGAGCCTTCCGGGTCGGTCAACCTGGCGGCGGCACGAGGATCGGGACCGTCCCGCCCGCCGACGCGACCTCCCCGACCGTCGCCGCGGTTTCCACCACGACCGCCCAGGGCGTGTTTGAGGCGGGGGCGACGATGTAGGGTGCCGGCCGGGTCGCCAGCTGCCGCGCCAGTCCCGCGTAGTCGTAGGCGCCCGCGACGCGGGTGATTTGCAACAGGTCGCCGCGGCGGCCGACATAGAAACCGCCCTGGGCGATGCGGACCGCGCCTTCCAGCGTCCCCGGGTCGAGGTCTTCCCGGAACTCCACGCCGAAGCCGGCGATCGAGCCGTCGGCGCGACGCGCCGCCAGTCGAAAGCCCCGTATCCCCGCCGCCGCCGCCGCGCGCAGCACCTCGACCACCGCCGGCAGCGGCGTCCCGACCGCCGCCGCGATCCCGACCCCGGTCGTCCCGCCGCCGGCCGCGGCCGCCCCGGCGATCGCCGCCTGGAGACACGACGGCCGGCGCGGGCTGGGCGCCGCCGCCGGCATCGGGCATGCGGCGCTGGACGCCCCGGCGGCACCGAACGTCCCCCCCTTTCGTTCGACCCCCTCCGCCGAGACCCGCAGCTCATCGCGCAGGCCCACCACCGCCTGCTCCTCGGTCACATACACCCACAGCCGCGAGCCCACCGGCACGCCGGGTCGCTCCACGACCGGCAGTCGGCTCCCTGCCTCGGGCAGCTCGGCCACCGACAGCGGCGGCACGAACGGGAGCGGCTGAACGCCCAGCGTCCCACCGGACACCCAGTCCGCCAGCAGGGCGGCCAGCGCCTCGTCGGCGGGCGCGGCGCGCACCGCCGCCGCATTGGCCGACGCGAACCGGAGCAGGCGCACGACGGCGCGCGACCGTTCGTCCAGCCCCGCGACGATCTCGCCGCCCGCCTCCGGCAAGCCGGCGCTCCACGCCTCCGCCGTTTCCAGCAGCTCGCCCGCCTCGTCCCCGGCCGACCGGGCGACCAGCGCTTCGTGGAGCCCCAGCAGCACCACCTTCGCGGCGAACGAGAACGGCCCGTCGGACGTCGCCATCGCGTTGAGCCGCGCGAAATCGGCACCGGCCGCGTGGTCGGCGGTACGCAGCGCCGCCGCCACGACCCGCGCGTTCTCGACCGCGGCCGCGAGAAACGTCGTCGCGCGCAACTCTTCCAGCCGCGCGACGACGGCGGCGACGACGCCGTCCCGGTCGGGGACGCCCCAGGCGTCGCGCAGGCCGCCGATCGGCCGGTCGTCGCCTGCCATGTCGGCGTAGAGCACCAGTTCCAGCGTCGCCGCAGCCGCCAGGAACGCCGCCTCCGCCCGCTCGCGGGGATTCCCGATCCGCGGGAGCGCTCCCAGCAGGTCGCGGATCGCGTACACCGTCCCGCCGCGCTCCACCTCGTACGGCACGACGCGCTGCTTCGCCGCGGCGACCTCGGCGTTCTGCGCCGTGGGAGCCACCGGTCCCGTCCCCGTGTCGGGGACCAGCGCGGTGAGCGGCTCCTGGGCTTCCGGGGCCGCCGCAGGGCAGCCGGCGAACCACACCACCGCCCCGGCGAGCCAGGCGCGGCAACGGCGCCGAGCCCCGTAGATCGCGCAGGACCACCGATCAAAGCGCATGGTCACCTCCTTCGGACCCGCCGGAGACTACCCGACCTGTCTCGGTTCGTTCAACCCCGCGAGCCGCCCGGCCGCGGCGCCTCCGCGAACCGCCCCCGGCCCCGCCCGCGACGGGGCGTCCGGCAGGGTCGTCCGGCCCCCGCCCGCACCCACGCCGGCGACGCGGTCGTCCCGCAGGGCCGTCCCGCCTACGCCCACGCCCCCGCCGGCCGCAGGAGGGGAAAGCGACACCGCCGCGGCGAAACTCGGGCGGCGGGTTGGCCCTTGACGCGGGGCTTCGGGCTCCCTCAGATGCGGGTCGATGCTGCACTTGGGGCTCGACATCGGGTCCGTCACCGCCAAGCTTGCCCTGCTGGACGGCGAACGCGTGCTCGACACGCAGGTGTTGCGGACGCAGGGGCGTCCGGCCGGGACGCTGCGCCGCCTGCTGGCCGAGGCGCTCGAGCGGCACGGGGACGTGGAGGTGGCGGTGGTGGCGACCGGATCCGGCAAGAGCCTGGTGCCCGATCCGGCCGGGCGGGTGAGCGAGATTCTTGCGCACGCGCGTTCCGCCGCGCGGTTCCACCCCCGGGTCCGCGTGGTGCTCGAGATCGGCGGCCAGGACGCGAAGATGATCTGGCTTCCGGGTACGGGTGAGCCGCGGATCCTGGACCACGCGCTCAACGACCTGTGCGCCGCCGGCACGGGGGCATTCCTCGACCAGCAGGCCGCCCGCCTGGGACTCGATGCCGCGCAGCTCGGCCGCCTCGCCGCCTCCTCGACCTCCCCCGCCCCCGTGGCCGGCCGTTGCACCGTGTTCGCCAAGACCGACATGATCCATCTCCAGCAGCGCGGCGTGCCGACCCCCGACATCTGCGCGGGCGTCTGCCACGCGCTGGTGCGCAACGTGGTGGCGACGCTGGCGCGGGGCCGCGAGATTCCCGCGCCGCTGCTGCTCCAGGGAGGGGTGGCACTTTCCGAGGGAGTGCGCGCCGCGGTCCCCGCGGTCCTGGATCTGCCGCCGGAACGGGTGGAGCTGCCGGAGCGGCCGGTGGCCATGGGCGCCCTCGGCGCGGCGCTGCTGGCCGGCGGTCGCGGCGGCCGCACCACCCTCTCGCGGCTTCTGGCCGGTGTCCTCGGCGAGCCCGCGGTCCGGGAAGCTCCGGCTCCGCGGTTGATCCGCCCTCCCGCGACCCTGCCTCCTGCCCGGTCCCGCGCGCGGCGTCCCCGCGGGCCGTTCCGGCTCGGCCTCGATCTCGGATCCGCCAGCACCAAGGCCGTGCTGCTCGACCCCGACGGCACCGTCATTGCGTCCGCCTACCTTCCGACCCGCGGTCGTCCGCTGCGCGCCGCGCGCGCGGTGCTCGAGGCGCTCCGACGCCGGCGCCCCGCCGCCGAGGTGGTCGGCGTCTGCGCCACCGGCTCGGGGCGTCGCCTCGTCGCCCTCTGGCTCGGCGCCGACGCCGTGATCGACGAGATCACCGCCCAGGCCCGCGGCGCCCGCGCCGCGTTCGGCGACGACGTCACCGGCGTGATCGAGATCGGCGGGCAGGATGCCAAGGCGATCGCGCTCGCGGATGGCCGGGTGGTGCGGTTCGCGATGAACCGGTTGTGCGCTGCCGGCACCGGGTCGTTCCTGGAGGAGCAGGCGGCACGGCTGGGGGTTCCGATCGAGGCCTTCTCCGAGCAGGCGTTCGCCGCGACGGCCCCCGCCCGGCTTGCCGGCAAGTGCGCGGTGTTCATGGATGCCGATCTGGTCCATCACCAGCAGCACGGCGCCACCCGCGCCGACCTGCTGGCCGGGCTGGCGCACGCGGTGGTCGAGAACTACCTGCGGCGCGTCCGGGGGCCGGTCGATCTGGGGGAGCGGCCGGTGCTCCAGGGAGGGGTGGCGGCCAACGCCGCGGTCGTCGCCGCGTTCCGCCAGGCGCTGGACCGTCCGGTCCGCGTGCACCCGTACGCCGCGCTTTCCGGGGCGATCGGCGCCGCGCTCTCCGCCCCCGACGGCGGCGCCCGCCGGTGCCTGGCGGATCTGGCGGCGACACCCGAACCCCCGTCGCGCGCCGAGACCTGCCCGCGGTGCGAGAACCGGTGCGAGCTGACCGTGCTGCACCCCGGCAACGGCGTCCCGGTGACCCTCGGGGGCGCCTGCGGCCGTTACGACCGGGCCCGCCTCCTGCCCGGCGCCCGGGAGCGGGAGGACGCGGCGGCGAACCTGCTGGCCGAACGCGAGCGGTTGTGGGCCGGTCCGGCCCGTCCCGCCGGCGCCCCCGCACCCCGCGGCCGGATCGGCGTTCCGCGCGGCATTCTGGCGTACGACCTGTATCCGTTCCTCCGCACTTTCCTCGACGCGCTCGGCTGGAAACCGGTCCCCTCCGCCCCCTCGCGGCGCGCGACGCTGCTGCGCGCCGCCCACGCGCTGACCGCGGAGCCTTGCCTGCCGGCCAAACTGCTGCTCGGCCACGTCGGCGAGCTGGCGGACGCCGGTCTCCCGGCGGTGTTCCTGCCAACGCTGCTGTCGGTCCCGGAGGCCGATCCGGAGGTCGCCTCGGCGGAGCCGAGCCGGGTGGGTCGGCGCTATCCGTGCATGTACGGCCTGACCGGCGGCGACCTGGCGTGCGCGGCGTCGCTGGTCGACGAGCCCGACCCCCACCGCGGGCGCGCCGACGCCGCGCCGTCGAAGCTCGAACGCGCCGTCCGCCGGCTGCTGGGCGACCGTCCGCTCCCCGACCGGGCGACCCCGCGGCGGCGTCGCGGCGGCGGCCCGCGGCTGATCGCCCCCGAGCTGAACCTCGACCCGCGCAGCCCGCTGTTCCGCGGACTGCTCGCCGACTTCGCCCGCCGCGAGCGACTCGACCCCGACGCCGCGGTCGCCGCCGCTCTCCGCGGCCTCGACGCCTACTTCGCCTACCGCCGCGAACTGCGGGCCCTGGGACGCCGCTTCCTCGAACGGCGATCCGACGCCCCGATCGCCGTCCTGCTCGGCCACCCCTACGTCGTCCACGACCCGTACCTCAACCTCCAGCTCGCCCGCCGGCTCGCCCGCGCCGGCTTCCTCCCCCTCCCCTTCGACCTCGTGCCCGACGCCCCGCCGCTCGGCCCGAGCTGGGCCTGCGTCGGCTGGCGGTCGAACCGCGACCTGCTGCGCGCCGCCGCCTGGACGGCGACGCGCGACGACGCCTTCCCCGTCGTCCTCACCTGCTTCGGTTGCGGCCCCGACGCCTTCGTCGTCCGCTTCCTCGAGGAGGCGCTGGGGGACCGGCCGCACGTGACGTTGGAGTTCGACGAGCACCAGGCCGAGGCGGGGCTGGAGACGAGGATCGAGGCGTTCCGGCACGCGGTGGACGAGCCGTGGCGGCGGGCACGGGCACGCCGGGGAGCAAAGCCCTGCGGCGCGCGGGACGAGGCGGGCCTCCGCGCCGCCGCCCCCGCCGCCGACCCGGCCACCCGCCCCCCCGCCAACCCGCTCGAACGATGGTCGCCCCGGACGACCGGCCGACGCGAAGACGTGCGGGGCCGGACGATCGTGGTCTCGCGCTTCAGCGACGCCGCGGCGGTGTTCCGCGGCTTCCTGGAGGCGATGGGGCTGGACGCGCGTCTGGGCCCGGACATCGACGAGTCGAGCCTGGCCCTGGGACGGGAGTTCGCCGGCGGCCAGGAGTGCAACCCGTTCGCCTACTTCACCGGCGACCTGGTGCGCGCGCTGCGGGAGCCGGGCGCCGACCCTTCGCGGCTCGCCTTCTACCTTCCGGCGAGCGAAGGTGCCTGCCTGCTCGGCCAGTACGGGCGCGGGTTCGAGTCCGCGGCGCGCCGGCTCGGGGCCGAGAACCTGGTGATCTACAACCCCCACTTCGGGGAGCTGATTTCCGGCGCCGGCGTCCCCCTGCTCGCCACCTTCTGGCAGGGCCTCGCCGCCCTGGAGGCGCTGACCCAGCTTGCCGCCGACCTGCGTCCCTTCGAGCTGGAGCCCGGCGCGACCGACCGCGCGCGGCGGCAGGCGGCGGACTGGATCGGCGACGGCGTCGCCCGCCGCCGGGTCCGTCCGGCGGTCGAGCGGGCGGTCGAGCTTCTTGCCGCCATCCCGCGCCGACCCTTCGAACCGCGCCCGGCGGTGGGCCTGGTCGGCGACGTCTTCACCCGCGCCAACGACGCCGCGAACCGCCACCTCGTCCGGACGATCGAAGAGGCCGGTTGCCGCGTCCTGGTGCCGCCGACGGTCACCGACATCGCCGCCTACGTGCCCGGCGAATGGGAGCACGAGGGGCGGCGCAGCGGCGACCGACGGTTCGCCCTCCGCGGCGCCCTGCTCGAGACCTGGCAGCGCCTTTCCGGCGTCTGGACCGTCCTGCCGCTCCGGCGCCTCGGCCCCGTCCCTCGCCTGGAGCGGACCTACCGCGAAGCGGTCGCCCTGGCCCGACCGTACCTCGGACGTCCCGTCGAGGCGATGCTGGCGCTCAATGTCTCCAAGGCCGTCGAGCAGCTCGAGGCCGGCGCGCGGGGCGTGCTCTCCGTCGTCTGCCACGGCTGCATGGTCGGCGTGCTTTCCGAGTCGGCATTTCGTCCGCTGCGTGAAGCCTACCCGGACCGCCCGGTCCTGACTCTGACCTATGACGGGCTTGGCGACACCCACGTCGCCACCCGCGTCGAAGCCTTCCTGCAACGGGTGCTCGAACATCGGGAGATACCGTCATGAGAAGCGCCGGCGACCCCCGCGGCCACGGCCGAAGTCCCGACAGGATTGCGGTCCTTCTCCGCCGAGCCCCGCTCGCGGTCCTCGGCCTGCTCGCCGTCCTGACGGCCGCCGGCTGTGCCCGCCGGGCCGGGCCGCGCGACGGCGCACCGCTCGCAGAGGCCGCCGCGACCGCGCCCGCGACCGCCGCGGGCGACGCCGACGAGATCGTGGTCGACCCGTACTGCGGCGTGCGGCTCAAGCGCTCCGAGGCGGCGGCGTCGGCCGAATACGCGGGGAAGACCTGGTGGTTCTGCCTGGTCGACCACCGGGATGCGTTCCTGGCCGATCCGGAAGGGGCGCTGCGGCGCCTGCGAGCCTCGGGCGCCGACGCCGCACCGTGAGGCGGCCGCCGGCGGCGGACCCGCGTCGGGCCGACCGGATCGCCCGCCGCGTCGTCCGCGGCCCGCGCGACAGCTCCACGCAGCCTTCCGAAAGCACCAGCACGTCCAGCAGCCGCAGCAGCAGGTCGCCCATCTGCGGGTCGGCCGCGACCCGTTCCAGGTCGTCCCGGAGGTCGGGCAGCTCGGCGCGCCGGCTCGCCAGTCGCGCGGCCCATGCCGCCACCGCGCGCGGGACCGCCGGCGAACCCAGCACGGGCAAGGCCGCTTCCACGAGCCGGTCGTGCGACTCCTCCCGCAGCCCGCGCACCAGCAGCTCGTCGAGGGCCAGGCGGAAGCCGGCGTCGGCCATCAAGTCGCGCACCAGCGCCACGCTTTCCTCCTGCACCGCGGGCGCGGCCGCCAGGCGTTCGGCGGCGGTCGCGGCGAAATCCCGGACCGACGCCAGGTCGGCCGCGGCGGCCCCCAGCGCAAGACTCCGCGCCACCGGCCGGCAGCCGATCGGCGGGGGCCGCGCCGCCCAGCGATCGACCGCCTCCCGGGTTGCCTCCGGGTCACCCGGAACGATCCACCGCAGGCGCGCGTCCTGCGCCGCCCGCGTGCCGGCCAGCGCCTCGCGGACCGGTCGCATCGCCGTCTCGAACGGCGCGTCGGGCAGCAGCTCCCCGAGCAGCCCGCGCACCTCGGGCAGCGCCAGCATCCGTTCGGCCAGCGTCGCGCGATCCGCCGCCTCGACCAACGCCTCGACCAACGCGTCGACCGAGCCCGCCAGCGCCCGCTCCACCCGATCCCGCAGGTCTCCGCCGCCGGAGAGCAGCGCCGACCCGAGCGCCGCGAGCGCCCCGGGATCGGCGGCGGACTGCACGAGGGCGTCGGTGATCTGCTGCCGGACCGCCGGATGGCCGGCGACGGCCTCGACCAGCCTGCGACCCGCCGCCGACAGGCGCGCGTCCCCCTGCATCCGTTCCAGGATCGCCCGCAGGACCGCGGCTCGGACCGCGCCGCCGTCCACCGCGGCGAGCACCCGGTCGGTTCGGGCGGCCAGCGCCGCCGCGAACATCCGCTCGCACTCGGCCGCCGCCGGCGCGGCGTCCGGCCTCGTCTCCGTCGCGTCCGGCCCGCCGCCCGGAATGCTCGCCCCCGTTCGCGGGCCGCACGCTCCCAGCCCCCCGGCCAGCGCCAGGAGGGTCAGGACCCCGCCGGTCCGCTCGACGGTCACCCAACCATCGTACCGGCGACCCCGGGCCGTCGGCAATCCCTTCCCGCTCTCCGAATCCCGGCGCGGAGCCGCGGACCTCCCCGACGCGATCGGGAGTACCGCTGGCGCCGGCCCCGCGGTCCGAAGGCCGCAAGCCGGTGGCCCCGCGAGACGATTCTATGCCGACCGGCCGACCTCGAGGACGCCGACGCGGCGGGGCGCGGGTCGTGGTTCGGAAAGGGCGAGGCCGCAGAGACGGGCGCAGGCCCCGATCTGCCGGGTGAAGGCGTGATCCCAGGTGTACGAACGCTCGGCCACGCGGCGCGCGCGCCGGGAGAGGAGGCCGAGGTCGGCGTCGAGCAGTTGGAGGATGCACGCGGCGAGGTCGGCGCTGTCGCCGCGTCGAAAGAGCATGCCGGCGCCGGCCTCGGTCACGATTTCCCCGGCGGCCCCGTGGTCCACGGCGACGACGGGGAGACCGGAGGCGAGCGCTTCCAGGACGGCGAGGCCGAACGTCTCGTGCGGACCGGGCGCGAGGTAGAGGTCGGCCGCGGCGTAGAGATCCGCGACCCGTTCCGGGTCCGACACGTAGTCCAGCACCTTCACCGAACGGCACGTCGACAGCACCGCCCGCACCTCGGACGCCTGCGGGCCGTCGCCGACGAGGGCGAAGCGAAGATGGGGATGTCCATCGAGGCGCCGGATGGCCTGGAGCACAGGACCCAACTCCTTTTCCGGGTGGAAACGGCCGACGAACAGGACGAGCCGATCGCCGTCGGCGGCGCCGAGGTCGCGGCGAACGAGGCGGTTGCGGCGGTCGGGGTGGAAGCGGTGCGGGTCGACCCCGAGGGGAGTGTGGAGGAGGTTCGTCACGCCGTAGGAACGCAGCTTGCGTTCCATGTAGCGCGAGGCGACGCAGACGGCGTCGAGGCGTCCGTAGAGCGCGCGGAGGTAGCGGCGGGCCCCTTCCACCAGGCCGTCGGCGAGAGGCCGCGGGAAGCCGGCGACGGCCGGCGCGACGTAGGCGTCGGGGACGTCGGCGTGACAGAACGCGGTGACCCGGGCGTGGGTGCCGCGGGCGGCCGCGAGGGCGATCCACCCGTCGAGGTACGGGGAGCCGGATTCGACGACGTCGAACCCCTCGCGGACGACGCGCCGCACGGCGCGCAGGTCGGCGATCTGGCGGTAGGTCCCGCCCGGTGCCAGGGGCAGGCCGCGCACGCGGACGATCGTGCCGCCGGCGAGACGTTCGCACGACGGCCGATCGCCCGGAACGACCAGGACGTAGCGGTGCTCAGGGTGTCGGGCGAACCATTCCAGCTTCTGGCGGTGGTAGGTGCGGACGCCGCCGCCGCGGTCGGAATAGAAGCTCGACAGGTCACAGAAGCGCATGGCGTGGAATACCCTCCTTCCGGCGGAGCCAGCCGACGGCTCCGGTGAGGAGGAAGGCGCCGAAGGCGCCCACCCGGGCGACGGTGTCGCCGGCGGGCCAGGCGACGAGCCAGGCGGCGAGCATGGCGGCGGCGGCGGCGGCGAGAACGAGAAGGTCGGCGCGCAGCGCCGGGTCGTAGGGCCACCCGCCGGTGAGCCGGCGCGACTGCCAGGTCCAGAGGACGTTCTGCGCCGTGAAGGCGAGGCCGACCGCCAGGGCGGCGCCGACCAGCCCGAAGGGGGGGACGAGCAGAAGCAGCAGGAGCGTCTCCGCGACCAGGGTCGCGCCGACGTTCGCGGCGGCGAGGCCGCTCCTGCCGTAGCCGAGCACGATCAGGCCGTGAAGCCCGAAGGCGCCGTGGAGGACCCAGAAGGCGCAGAGGACGAGAACCGGGGTGGCCGCGGCGCCGTAGCCTTCCCCCAGGAGGGGGAGAAGCCAGGGGAGGAAGGCGAGGAGGAAGGCGTAGATCGGGGCCTGGGTGGCGAGGACCAGGACGGTGGCGCGGGAGAAGGCGGCGCGAAGGCGGGCGGGATCGGGTCGGACGTGGATCTGGGAGACGATGGCAAGGACGAGCGGGTCGAAGCCGGAGCGGACGGAGCGGACGGCGTTGCCGACCTGGACGACGACCCCCCAGACGCCCACGGTGGCCGGGTCGGTGAGAGCGGCCAGGAGGAGGACATCGAGGCGCAGGAGAGCGGAGTTGAGCAGCTCCATCAGGCCCATCGGCAGGGCGTAGCGCACCAGCGGAAGCGGGAGGCTCCGGCCGGCGCCGGGCGGGGCGGCGGCCGGGAACGAGCGGTGGAACAGCCAGGCGGCGCCGGCCAGCGCGGCAAGGTTCGAGAGCACGAAGCTCCAGGCCAGGCCGCCCGCGCGGAACCCGGCCAGCCACAGCAGCACCGCGGCCGCCGGGAGCGCCGCGGCGCCGAGCCCCTCCTTGACGAAGACCTGCGCCTCGAGCCGCCGACGGCCGAGGCAGGCGTGGACCAGCAGTTCCATCCCGGCCATCGGCACCAGCCCCAGCGCCATCCAGCGCAGAGGGGTGGCCGCCCCGGGGTCGCCGCTCCAGGCGGCGAGCCACGGCGCGGCGAGACCGGCCGCGGCCGCGGAGAGCGTTCCGGCGAACAGCACCCACAGGAACGCACCCGCCAGGCCCCGGCGCTCCTCGCCGGAGGGCTGGCGCGGGACCCACCACAGAACGGCCTTGTCGAGGCCGGCCAGGCAGATCCGCAGCATCACGAGCAGCCCGGCCTGCGCCGTCACGAACAGGCCGAACTCGCGACGACCGTAGAGCACGACGACGATCCCCGTCAGCAGCGGATAGAGCAGGCGCAGGACATAGCCGAGGAGATGAAGGCGCAGGCCGCGTCGCAGGTCTCGCGCATCGCGATCGAGGTCCGTGCCGGGGGCCACCCCGCTCACTTCACCAGCTCCACAACGACGTTCTCGGCCGGCAGCAGGCGCGCCAGGAAGGTGCCCTCGTAGAGATAGCGCGGCAGCGGCAGCCGGTTGACGAGCGGCTCGACGATGCGGTTGAAGGACAGCGCCCAGGCCTTCTCGAACTCCAGCCGGCGGACGGCGACGCGGGAGAAGCGGACGTCCACTTCCCACGAGCGGCGATGTCCGGCGACGAAGACGTCGAAGGTGGAAAGGGCGAAGGCGCGCCGGTGGGTCGGGTCGTCCCAGACGTTGCGCGAGGTGAAGTGGGGTACCCGGACGTGAAGCCGGCCGCCGGGACGCAGGACGCGATGCAGCTCGCGCATCACGAACAGCAGGTCGACGTGCTCCAGCACGTCGCGGCACAGCACCTCGTCGAAATCGTCGTCCCCGAACGGCAGAGGGCCCGCATCCAGGTCGTGGACCACGTCGACGCCGGGGAGGGGAGCCCGATCGAGGTTGATCCAGCCCGGACGCACGTCCCGCCCGCAGCCCACGTTGAGTCGCCGCACCGCTCGATCTCCTTGCGCGCGCCGCCCTCGATTCCGAGGACGTCGGCCGCAGGGCGGACGGTTGCGGATTCCGGGCCGAGCCGGCGGGCGGCGGTTGACAGTCCCGGAGCGCCGTGATCTCAATGGTTCGGCGCGGAAGGAGGCGGACGGGGATGTCCGCCGAGGTGGCGCGGTGGCCACACTGTCGTTCTACAGCTACGACCACACCGGAAACCCGTGGTGCGGCGGGGGGGGCGCGTTGCGGGACGTCGAGATCCTGCGGCGGTTCCGTCCGGCGTGGGACCGGATCACGGTCTACGTCGGGGACTATCCCGGCTTCTTCGCCCACGAGCGGGACGGCGTGCGCTACGAATCGCTCGGGGGCGGCCGGAGCGAGCCGGTGTCGCGGGCGCTGTACGCCCTGCACGCGAACCTGCGGGTGCTGTTCGATCGGGCCGACGTGGTGGGGAACGACGTCTCGGCCTACGCCCCGTTGCTCGCCGGCTTGCTGCTCCCGCGGCGCTTCTACGGAGTCGTGCATCACCGGGTCGGAGAACGGTACCGGGAGCGGTTCGGGTGGTGGGGGTGGTTGCCGTGGGCGGTGGAGCGGCTGCTGCACGCGGGGCTGCGCAACGTGGTGACGGTGAACGGAGCGGTGCGGGAGGCGATTCGCAAGGTCAACCCTCGCGCCCGCCTGTTCGACTCGGCCAACGGCTTCGATCCCGCCTTGCTGGAGCTGACGCCCACCGTTGCCGATCCCCCGTTCGTGCTGTTCGTGGGAAGGCTCGACCCGTTCATGAAGGGGCTCGACGTGCTCGTCGAGGCGTTTGCCGGGATCGCGGGGGAGCATCCGGAGGTGCGACTCGTGCTGGCCGGGCGCGGCGCGCCGCACGCCGTCGCGGACCTGGAGCGGCGGGCGCGAACGGCGGGGGTGGCGGATCGGGTGGAGGTGCGGCCGAACGTCGACGAGGCGGAGAAACGGCGGCTTCTCGCCGCCTGCCTGTTCTTCTGCTCGCCGTCCCGCTTCGAAGGGTTCGGGATTGCGGCGCTGGAGGCGAACGCGGCGGGCAAGGCGGTCCTGGCGACGGACACGGACGGCTTCCGCGAAAGCCTGGCGCCCGGAAAGACTGCGTGGCTCGTACCGCCGGGCGACGTCGCCGCGCTGCGCGGAGCGCTGGCTCGACTGGTCGCGGACCCGCCGCTGCGGCGAACGATGGAAGCGAACGCGCGCCCGTGGGCGCGGCGGTTCACCTGGGACGCGATCGCGGAGCGCGAGCTGGCATGGCTGCAGGAGACGTTCCTGCGGCGGTGAATCCCGTCCGGCCGGACCGGAAGCCCTTCCCAGGCGTCTCCATCGGAACCGCCGATCCCCCCGGCTCGCCCGGCGCCCGGGCCCTCGGCGACGCCCCGGATCCCCCTCGCCGCAGCGATCGCCGACGCCGTCGCCGAGGCCGGTGCCGCGCGGTCCCGCGAACGGCCGCTCGCCCCCGAGCCGATTCCGGCGGCGATTCGCGGCGGCGACCCGGAGAACGGCCCCGCGTCCCCGAAGGCCCCGGGGAGAGGCGGGTTGACCGGCGGAGAAGCGCGGTGTATCGGCGGCGCGATGGGGCGGATCGGGGTGGCGACGGCGGCGGGGGCGGCGGCGATGGCGGCCGCGTTCGCCTGGAGCGGCGGCACGGCGGTGCGCGACGGGACCACGCGGTGCGCGGCACGGGTCGTCTCGCTCTCGCCCCACGCCACCGAAACGCTGTTCGCGCTCGGCGCCGGCGCGTCGGTGGTGGCCGTCGATGACTACTCGAACGAACCCCCCGCAGCGCGCCGGTTGCCGCGGCTCGGATCGTACATCGACCCCGACCTGGAAGGGATCGTCGCGGCGGACCCGGATCTGGTCGTGTTGGCCGGGACGCAGGGGGCGCTGGCGGAGCGGCTGGCGGGATTGGAACGGCGGGCGCTGGTGGTGCCCGACACGCGGTTGGAGGACGTTTTCGGGACGATCGCGGCGTTGGGCGAGGCGGTCTGTCGTCCGCAGAGGGCGGCGGATCTGGCACGGCGGCTCCGCGAAGAGATCGCGGCGGCGGCGCGGGGCGGCCGGCCGGTGCGGGCGGTCCTGGTGGTCGACCGGCCGGCGGGCGAACTGCGGCAATTCTTCGTCGCCGGGCCGGACAACTTCCTCGGAGACCTGCTGGTCGCCGCGGGGGCGCGGAACGTCTTCGGGGACGCTCCGAGCGCTTTCGTGCAGGTGTCGCTGGAGCCGATCGTCGCGGCGGAGCCGGACCTCGTGGTGGAACTGATGCCGGGGGCGTCGGCGGCCGCGGCCGAGGAGCGGGCGGCGACGTGGCGCCGCGTGGCGCCGGGGTTGCCGGCCGTCCGGCGCGGCATGGTGGCGGTGCTGACGGAGTCGTGGTTGCCGGTGCCGGGACCGTCGGTGGGACGCGGCGCGGCCCGACTGGGCGCGCTGGTGGCGGCGGCGCGCGCCGCGGCGGAGGCGGATCCGTGATCGAAGTCCGCGACCTCGCGTTCGGGTGGAACGATACGACGCTGTTCCGCGGCCTGTCGTTCGACGTCCCGCCCGGCGAGGCGCTCGCGCTGCTCGGCCCGAACGGCGCCGGCAAGTCCACGATCTTGCGGCTGCTGGCCGGCCTGTTGCGGCCCCGCGCCGGTGAGGTTCGCCTGGACGGCCGTCCCCTCGGGACGCTGGCGCCCCACGAGCGGGCGTTGCGGGTGGCGTACGTTCCGCAGGGGATCGACCCACGGCTGCCGTTCACGGTGTTCGAGACGGTGCGGATGGGGCGCTACGCGCACCTGCGCGGCCGCTGGGAAGGAGATATTGACCGGGCGGTGGTGCGCCGGGCGCTCCGCACGATGCGGCTCGAGGCGGTCGCGGGGCGGCCGATGGCGGAGGTTTCGGGGGGCGAGCGGCAGCGCGCGCTGATCGCGGCGGCGTTGGCGCAGGAAGCCCCCATCCTGCTGCTCGACGAGCCGACGACGGCGCTGGACGTGCGGGCGCGGGTCGAGGCGCTGTCGCTGCTCGAACGGTTGCGGAAGGAGGAAGGCCGGACGGTGGTGATGGTGACGCACGATATCGACCTCGCCGCACGGTCGTGCGACCGCGTCGTGCTGCTCGGGGCGCCCGCCGGGCCGGTGGTCGGTTCGGCGGAGGACGTGCTGCGGCCGGAGCGGCTCGAAGCGGCGTTCGGCATCGCGGTGCGTTCGTTCGATCTGCCGGAAGGGGCGGGGCGGGTCTTCGTGCCGTCGTACTCGGAAGGCCGGGAGAGGGACGGATGACGGACCGCGGCCGCGCGGTGCTGCTGCTGGCCGGTGGTTTCCTGGCCTGCATCGCGGTGGCGGCGGCCGCGCCGCTGGTGGGGCATCGGGCGATCGACGTGGGGCGGGCGCTGGCGGAGTGGGGCAACCCGCGATCGGCGGACGCATTCATCTTCTTCCGCCTGCGGCTCCCGCGGGTGCTCTGCGCCTTGCTGGTGGGAGGTGGCCTGTCGTTGGCCGGGTTGGGCCTGCAGGCGCTGACGCGAAACGGGCTGGCCTCGGAGTCCACGCTGGGAGTCGCCAGCGGCGGGGCGCTGGGGGCCGTGGTCGCGCTGCGTCTCGGATGGACCGCGGTCTTCCTCGGATTGCCCGCCACCGCGCTCGGAGCACTCGCCGGCGCCGGCCTGGTGGCCGTGCTGGTGCTCGGATGGGCCGGCCGCGGGCGCTTCGACGCCGGCTCGTTGCTGCTGGTCGGAGTGACGATCGGGACGGTCGCCTCGGCGGGCATCCTGTTCGTGCAGTACTTGGCGGACGCCACGCAGTCGCATCTGATGGTGCGGTGGTTGATGGGAGGGCTGGACGTGGTGGGGTACGGAGGTCTACTGGGAATCCTGCCGCTCCTCCTGGCCGGCGGGCTGCTGGTCGGGCTGCACGCCGCGGAGCTGAATCAGATCCTGCAGGGGGACGAGCTGGCGGCGGCGCGGGGAGTGGCGGTGACGCGGGTGCGGGGGGCGGTGCTGGCGGGGGCGGCGTTGCTGACGGGAGGGGCCGTGTCGGTGGCGGGTCCGATCGGGTTCGTCGGTCTGATCGTGCCGCACACGGTGCGGTTGGTGGCCGGGCTGGACCATCGCTGGACGGTTCCGTTGGTCGTGTTGTGGGGCGGGGTGTTCCTGGCGGTATGCGACACGGCGGCGCGTTCGGTGTGGGCCGCGGAGATTCCGGTGGGGGTGCTGACCGCGCTGATCGGAGGGCCGTTCTTCCTGGGGGTGCTCGGGTCCCGGCATCGTCGGGTCCGGGTCCTGTAGGTCCGCGACGCGGGGCGGGTCGCCGCCCGCCGCCCGGCTCGGACTTGCGGTCGGAACCCCGGGGCGCGGATCGTTGCGGCGCCGAGCACCGCGGCGGGGGAGCCGGTGCCCGAGGTTCGCCGCCGTGGTCCTTCGACCGGCCGAGGGTCGCGCGGCACGGAGGGCCGCCGCGCGCAAGGGCTTCCGCGCGGTCCGTTTCACCGATCGGGGTAAACCCGCGGCCGCATCGGCCGACGCCTCGCGTCGGCGGCGGGACGCCCCGGCGATGCTCCGCGGAACGCGGTCGCCTGCGTGCACGGCGGGGATCCGGCGCGGGCGGCGTCTTGACAGCTCCGGCGTCGTTCGCCTAGGTTTCCGGCGGCCCGACGGGGTGACGGATGGCCCTCGGCGCGCCCGGGCGGCCCACGGGCGCACGGGCCGGGGAGTAGCGGGACCATGAAGGTGGAAGCCGGCAAGATTGTCAAGCTGGAGTACAAGTTGACGAAGAAGAACGGCGAGCTGATCGAGTCGTCCTCGGTCAAGGGGCCGATCGAGTTCGTGGTGGGTCGTGGGCATTTCCTGCCGGGGCTGGAAGCGAAACTGGTGGGGATGCAGGCGGGGGAATCGAAGACGTTCTATCTTCCTCCGGAGGAAGCGTTCGGCGTGAAGGACTCGGGGCCGACGCGCGAGATGCCGAAGAGCGATTTTCCGGAGAACACCGAGTTCAAGGTCGGCGCGCGGTTCTCGGCGAAGTTGCCGGGTGGGCTCGAAGTGTACTTCGAGGTGATCGAGAACAAGATCGACACGGTCGTGGTGCGTCTGCATCATCCGTTGGAGGGCGAGTCGATCACCGCCGAGGTAACGGTGCTCGAGGTCCAGGAAGCCAACTAGCCCGATGGAAGAGGAACGACCCGGGACGGGACCGGGCAGGGCCGCGGGGGCGGTCGCGCGCCGGGTGCCGCCCCCGGTCGTGTCGGCGGAGGATGCCGGGGCGGCGTTGCGTCACCACCGGGCCTATGTGCTCGTCTGCGTGGCGCTCGTGTTCGGGACGGTGTTTGTCGTGCCGATGACGTTCCTGGGCGTGCGTCCCGGACCCGCGGCCCGGGCCGCGGCGGGGGCGTCGCTGCCGACGGTGGTGGCGACGGCCGCCGCGGCGGCGGGGGCCGCCGCGACGGCCGGGCCGCAAGCCTGGACGGAGGCGGACCTCGATGCGGTCGGGGAGGACGACGGGCCGGAGGCTCCGCCGTCGTCGCCGCCGATGACGCTGGCCGACGCCTGCCGCCGCCTGCCCGGGTACGGAACGATCTTCGTTGAGCCGCAGCCGGGGGACAAGGGGATCCAGGTGTTCGAGGGGACGTTCGGGCGGCGGACGTTCTTCGAGGTCGTGCGGTCGCACACGCGCGACCTGGACGCGGTCGCGGCCATCGCGGAGGCGGTGCGCCGGACGCAGCTCTTCGATTTCCGGCGCATCCGACCGGACGACCGCTACCGCCTGTTCTGCGCCGCCGACGGAACGGTGCGGATGTTCGAGTACTCGCGGAGCGAGACGGAGATGTACCATGTGGTGCGGGCGGGCGAGGCGTCGTTCGTGGCGCACCGGGTCGAGGTGCCGGTGGAGGACCGCGTGACGCGGGCGGCGGGGCGCGTCGAGGGCTCCTTGGCGCGGTCGTTCGTCGCCGCCGGCCTGGATGCCTCGATCATGCCCCTGGTCACCGACATCTTCTCCTACTCGATCAATTTCTCGCGCGACGTGCGGCCGGGCGACCGTTTCCGGCTGCTCGTGGAGGAGCGATGGGTCGGGGGCCGGTTTCACCACTACACCCGGGTTCTGGCCTTCGAATACGTCGGACAGTTGATCGGGTCGGTGAAGGCGTACGCCTTCGAGATCGACGGGAAGACGCGGTTCTTCGCCGCCGACGGCAGCTCGGTGCAGCGGGTGTTCCTGGCGGCGCCGTGCCGCTACGAGGCGATCAGCTCGCGGTTCGACCCGAATCGGATGCATCCCATCCTCCACGTGCGCAAGCCGCACGAGGGAATCGACCTCGTGGCGCCGACCGGCACGCCGGTTTACGCGATCGCGGACGGGGTGCTCGCCTTCCACGGGGAGAAGGGACCGAACGGCGAGCTGGTGGTCGTGCAGCATTCCGGCGACATGATGAGCTACTATGCGCACCTGTCGGCCTACGCGCCGAACTTGCGCGACGGGATGCCGATCCGCCGCGGGCAGCTGGTCGGCTACGTCGGCAGTACCGGCCGCTCGACGGGGCCGCACCTGCACTTCGGGATCAAGGTGAAGGGCAAGTTCGTCGATCCCGAAACCTATCTTCGATCCCAACGCGCGCGGCCGGTGCCGCCGGCGCAGATGGAGGCGTTTCGAGCGCGGGTGGCAGAGCTGGACGCGGAGCTCGCGCGCGTGCCGTTGCCGAACGGTCCGGCGCCGGCGATGCCGCCGCGGGCGCCGGAGGTCGGGTATGCGCCGCCGGCGGACGCCGGGAACTGAGCCGTCGAGGCCCGCGGGAACGAGCCGGGCGACGGGATCGGCCGGGGCGCGGGCGGGGCGCCGGGGCGTCCTGGGCCGCGCCGTGCTGCTCGTCGCCTGTCTCGTCCTGTCGCTCCGGGCCACCTGCGAGCGCGGTGGCGAGTCGTGGCCCGGCGGCATCGGCGCCGTGCTTGGGCATTCGTCCGCGGAGCATCGACTGGTGGTCCGCGAGGTGCCGCCGGACGGCCCGTCGGCCGCGGCGGGGTTGGAGCCGGGCGACGAGATCCTGGCGATCGACGGGCGGGAGGTGGCGGGGCTGTCGGTGCGCGAGGTGGTGGCGGCGTTGCGCGGCGAAGTCGGCTCCCGGGTCCGCCTGCGGGTCCGACGCGGTGACACGGAGCGCGAGGTGGAGGTGGTGCGGGCGCCGTACCGGCACTGAGCGTGTGCGGGCGAATCGGTCGCGGTCGGCGACACGCCGGGCTTCCGGAACCGGACCGTGGGCCTCCGCCCGCGCCGGCGCCTGTCGAACGGGCGCAACAGGGGATGTCCGGACGACGAGCGGGGGCGCGGCGGGGTCGTCAGGACATCTCGGCGGCCAGCCGGCGGAAGCCCCGGGCCATCCCCAGCGCGACGGCGGGCGAGGGCGGCGGCACGTTGCGGTGGCGGCGCAGGTGGGCCTCCAGCTCGGTCCGCGCCGTCTGGCTGCCGAGGGCGTACGCGGCGTAGAGATACGCCAACGCCTCGAAGACGAGTCGGGGCGGGAAGCGGTCCGGATGACGCAGCACCTCGGCCTGGCGCCGGATGGTTTGGCGCACGCGAGCGCCGCCGCGGGTGGTGGTCGGGTCGTCCGGCGGGGCGGTACCTCCGGCCGCGACGGGGCCGGGGTCCTCGATCGGAACGGGGCGGCCGGTCGTCGAATCGCGCATCGGTGATCCTCCTGTCGCGGGCGGCGCGGGACATCGCGGCTGGCGGTCGGGGTGTTGCGCGGGGAACCGGCCGGCGCCGCGGCGGGG
>Ga0068707_1000591_pt1 | contig 24232 bp, 19 predicted proteins | sample YNPNPMetaG_FD_66600 | JGI IMG/M metagenome (GOLD analysis project Ga0068707, IMG submission 66600) | Anoxygenic and chlorotrophic microbial mat microbial communities from Yellowstone National Park, USA - YNP NP MetaG | ecosystem: Environmental > Aquatic > Thermal springs > Hot (42-90C) >... | reverse complement strand
TGGGGGGGGGGTCAGGGGATTCAGATGCCAAGGTGATCGGGGATCGTGGGAGGATCAAACAGGCCGTTCTCAACGTCATGAAGAACGCCATAGAGGCCACACCCCAAGGCGGTCAGGTGCAGTGGTGCCTCCAGCGGGAGGAGGGCTGGGGGGTGATCTCCGTGACCAACCCAGGGGCCCCCGTGGGGGTCCCCCTCTCTTCGAGGGTCGATTCTCCCCTGTCCTCCAGTAAGATCGGCGGGAGCGGCCTGGGTCTGGCTATCACCCATCAGATCCTCTATCACCACAGGGGACAGCTCCAGGTCAGGGACCTGGACGGAAAGGGTACCCAGGTCCGCCTCCTTTTCCCCTTGATGGGTGATCCGGGGGAGCGTCCCCGCAATGGCGAGGAAGATTCCTGTCCCTCGTTGCGGGAGACGCCCTCGGGAATCCGGGAGATGAAGGGATGAAACGAGTCGGCATCACCGGCATCCGGATGGTCGTCGCCATCCAGTTGTTCACGACAGTCCTGGTCCTCTTCACAGGGGTCCTCGCCATCGAGGTGGGCAGCGTCCATCTGAACCGGGTCCTGGGGTCGGAGGCCTTTTACACCTATTCCGGCCACCTCCGGGAGGCCTTTCATCTGCCGCGCGGCACATCCACCCCGAGACACGATCTGTCGTGCGTCTCCCTGTTTCAGACCAAGGCGGCCATATACAAGATGAGGGTCGTGGTCCTGGGCGGGGGGATCCTTGCCTGTCTGGCTGGACTGGCTTTGGGATATGCCATTCGAAGGCCCATAGATGCCCTGGTGCAGGGGGTCCAGTCCGTGGCCGGAGGAAATTACAAGGCCCTCGTTCGCCTGCCCAGGCACGACGAGTTCGCCCCCCTGGTGAATGCGTTCAACGAGATGGTCGATGCGGTGAACAGGTCCCAGGAGCAGCTGAGGAAGGTCTTCTTTGCCGCGGCCGATGCCATCGTCTCCACCGACACACAAGGGAGGATGACCCTGTGGGGCGGGGGATGCGAGAGGCTCTTCGGATACCGGGCGGAGGAGATCCTCGGGGAGCCTGTGAACAGGCTACTGGCCCCCGGTGTCCCCTCCGCCTTGGTCAGGGAGATGGAGTCCGTGGCCAGAGAGGCCGGCCGGTGGGAGGGGGAGACGCAATTCTCCTCCAAGGATGGCCGAGTCTTCAGCGGCTGGTGTGTGGCCACGAACCTGAGGGACGAGGACGGGACGGTCACCGGCTACCTCCACGTGATCCGCGACGTCACGGAGAAGAAGCAGATGGAGCTCAAGCTGATCCGCTCCGAGAAGCTGGCGTCGGTGGGGGAGCTGGCCGCGGGTGTGGCCCACGAGATCAACAACCCGCTTTCCGGGATCCTGAGCAACGCCGAGTTCCTCCAGGAGGAGATCCCGGAGGAGGAGGAAGAGAGGCACGAGGAGATCCGGGAGATAATCCGAAACAGCGAGCGCATAAGGGTCATCGTGCGGGACCTGCTCAGCTTCTCCCGCCAGAAGGAGGACGAGGAGTTCTCATCGGTATCCGTCCCTGCCGTGATCCAGGCCTCCTTGAACCTGACAGGCCACCAGATGGAGCTCGACAACATCAAGATCGTCAGGGAGATCCCCGATGGGCTCCCGTTCGTGAGGGGCAGCGCCAACAGGATCGAGCAGGTCTTCATCAACATCCTGAGCAACGCGAGATACGCCCTCAACAAGAAATATCCTGCGGACCACCCGGACAAGCTCCTCGAGATCAAGGCCTCTGTGGTCCTCAAGGGTGGACGTCCTCACGTGAGGACGGAGTTCAAGGACCATGGGACAGGGATCCCCAGGCACCTGATCGACCGGGTGATGGACCCCTTTTTCACCACCAAGGAGCAGGGCAAGGGGACGGGGCTGGGGATGAGCATCAGCTCCAACATCGTGAACGAACATGGTGGGACCTTGGAATTGGAAAGCGAGGAAGGGCGTTACACGCGGGTCATCGTGGACCTGCCGGTGGAGCAGGGCAGTGGGGGGGGCGATGGGGGGTGAATCGCTTGTATCCATGGGACAGATTCTCCTGGTGGACGACGACGAGACCGTCAGGAGATCCATTCAGAAGCGCCTGGAGAAGGAAGGCTACAGGGTGATAGCGGTCGACAATGCCGTGGATGCATTGAAGATCTTCGAGGCCATACCTTTCGACGCGGTCCTCAGCGACATCCGGATGAAGGACATGAGCGGTATCGAGCTCCTGGGGAGGATCCGGGAGAGAGACGGGGATGTCCCGGTCATCATGGTGACCGGGGATCCTTCTCTCGAGACGGCCCAGGAGTCGGTCAAGCGAGGTGCCTACGACTACATCACAAAGCCCGTCCAGAAGGAGGTCCTGCTCCAGACCGTGCGCAGGGCAGTGGAGAGGAGGAGATTGAGTCTGCGGCTCCAGGCTTATCAAAAGGAGCTGGAGGATCGGGTGGAGGAGCAGACGAGGACCATTCGGGCGCTGCTCCAGATGGCCAATCAGCTCAATGCGTTGGGAACGCTGCAGGACGTCCTCAGGGCAGTGGCCCAAGGGGTCCACAGACACACCCGGAGCGAGCGCGTCTTGATCCTCCTCAGGGGAGGCAAGGAAGAGGGCTTCTCCTATGCCTATGGTATAGGGATAGAGGAACACCTGGTGAGGGGGTGCATTATACCTTCGGAGGACCCCGTGCTCCAGGAGGCCTTCGCCTCCGAGGAGGCCATCAGGGTAAGGGGGAGGACCGATGCCGATTGCCGGGAGGCCCTCCTCCTCTCTCTGGGGGCGCCCCCGTGGCTGGCCGTGGGGCTGGTGTACCTCAAGAGGCCCTTCGGGGCCATACTCGCCTCGGAGAGGTCTGCAAGTGGAGACTACTCGGACGAAGAGGTGAGGATACTCAGCTACATAGGGGACTCCGCCTCGGTGGCCATCCACAATCAGATGGTGGGCCGGCGCCTCCAGGAGAGCTATCTGCAGATCATCCAGGCCCTGGCCTATGCCGTCGAGGCCAAGGACCCGTACACCAGGGGGCACTCGGAAAGGGTGAGGGGGTACGCCATGATGCTGGCCAGGCGCACGGGGCTTTCCGAAGAGGAGGCCCTGGTGATCGGCAACGCCGCGGTCCTTCACGACATCGGCAAGGTGGAGGTCTCCGCCGGGATCATAGGGAAGCCCGAACGTCTCACCGAGGAGGAGTACTCGGCGATGAAGGATCACGCGCTCTTGGGGGAGATCATGGTGGAGGGGATACCGTTTCTCGAGGAGGCAAAGGCGCTGATCCGGCATCACCACGAGAGGTGGGATGGAAAGGGGTATCCGGACGGAAAGAAAGGGGAGGAGATCCCCATCGGGGCCAGGATCATCGCCATCGCAGACATGTACGACGCCCTGACCACATCGAGGCCCTATAGAAGCGACACCTCGAGGGAGAAGGCCATCCTGCAGTTGCGCAAGGAGAAGGGGGGACAGCTGGACCCCCGATTGGTGGAGGAGTTCATCTCGATGATCCAGAAGGTGGGATGAGCCATGGGTTCGGCGACGGTTCTTGTGGCCGACGACGATCGGGCCATGTCCTTTTTCCTCACGGAGCTGATGGGCAAGGAGGGGTACCGCGTCCTCAGTGCCCATGACGGGCCGGAGGCATTGAGGCTCTTGGAAAAGGAGTCCCCTGACGCCGCACTTCTGGACGTCCGGATGCCCGGGCTGGACGGCCTGGAGGTCCTTCGTCGTGCGAGGGAGGCAGGGTCCCGCACCCAGTTCATCGTGATCACCGCCTTCGACGCCAGGGAGGTGGGTGTGGAGGCCATCAAGCTGGGGGCCTATGACTACTTCACCAAGCCGCTGGACAAGGACGAGGTGCGCATAGTCGTCAGGCGGGCAATAAGGCACAAGGGCCTGGAGGAGGAGCTCCTTCGCCTCAAGGGACACGGGGAGAGGCGCACGAGGTACTGGAACCTGATCGGTCAGAGCCCCGGGATGCAGAACCTCTACGATCAGATCGGGGCTGTCCTGGACAACGACATCACGGTGCTGATCACAGGGGAGAGCGGAACGGGAAAGGAGTTGGTGGCCGAGGCCATCCATTACCTGGGCCCCCGGAGCGGCCGGCCCTTCGTCAAGATCAACTGCGTGGCGATCCCCGACACCTTGTTGGAAAGCGAGCTGTTCGGCCACGAGCGGGGTGCCTTCACCGGTGCAGCGGAGCGGAGGATCGGGAAGTTCGAGCGGGCCCAAGGGGGGAGCGTGCTCCTGGACGAGATCGGGGACATGGGACTGGTCACCCAGGCCAAGCTCCTTCGCTTCATCCAGGAGCGCACGGTGGAGCGCCTGGGGGGGATGGGGAGCATCCCCGTGGACGTGCGTATCATGGCCTCCACCAACAAAGAGCTGTGGCAATGCGTGGAGAAGGGGAGCTTCCGGGAGGACCTGTTCTACAGGCTCAACGTCATGCCCATCAGGGTACCCCCGTTGAGGGAGCGAAAGGAGGACATACCGCTCCTCGTGGATCACTTCCTGGAGAGGTACAGCCGTCTCTTTGGCAAGAAAGTGTCGGAGATATCCGCGGAGGCGCTGGAGCGACTCCTGGACTACTCATGGCCTGGAAACGTTAGGGAGCTGGAGAACATCATCCAGAGGGCGGTGGTGATGAGCAAGGGCCCGAAGGTCACGCCGGATGTCCTCCCCGAGGTAATCTCCCTGCCCTCCAAGCCGGTCACGGCCGAGCAGGGCCCGAGGCTGGCCCCGGGCTTGGACCTCCAGAGCCAGGTGGAGCGCGTGGTGGAGAGATTGGAGAGAGACCTCATAATCCAGGCCCTCGACAAGAGCGGCTGGAGGCGCCAGGAGGCGGCTGACCTGTTGGGGATCAGCCGCCAGACCCTCCACAACAAGATGGCCAAGCATGGCCTTTCCTCGGAAAAAGGGAATGTAAAAACAGATTTACAAAATATGTAAAGATGGCTTTACATCGCCCGCGGGCTCAGGACGGCCCGAAGGGGTCCGGTCCCAGGGGTCGGGTCACGGTCAGGACCCACGCGGTCCTGACCTCCGGGGGGCCGGACGGGCCGGGATGGTCTGAAGAGGTCTCTGTAAGGTCCCGTAAGAACTATTCTTTCTAGGATTCGAGAGGTGGGCGCTCCCGTTGATGACTCCGGGGTCCTGGTCCGGGCCGGGTGAAAGGCGGACCACGGCACCCTGGGGGAGGTGAGTGGCATCGTTCTTGCTTTAAGATCCATCGAAGCATGAAGTTTGACGTCGATGGAGGTGGTTCTTCATGAAAGGGCGAAGGGGGGATAGCGAGGGCCAGAGGGGCTTCACCTTGGTCGAGATGATGGTGGTGATCATCATCGTCGGCATCCTGGCCGCAGTGGCTGTGCCCCTCTACACGGGATACGTGGAGAAGTCCAAGATCACCGAGGCCACGAGCATCATCGGTGCCATTGTCACCTCGGAGAAGCTCGAGATGCAGCGGGTCCCGTCCCAGGGCTTTTACAGTGCCGACGGCGTCGACGCATTCAAGGCCAAGGGGCTGGATCTCTCGGACACCAAGTACTTCACCTACAAGGTCGAGGCAACCGACTGCACCCCTTGCAAGGACTTCAAGGTGACGGCAACGGCCACCGACATGTACACCTCGGATCCCACCAAGCCTACCATCACTTATACCTTCAGCACCAAGAAGTGGGAGGGGACCGGCTCCATCACACCGGACATGCTCCCTGACTAGCAATGGGGTCGGCCTTTGGCCCTCGCCGGGGAGGCCGGGGCCTCGAGCGTTTCCCTCCTGAGCCAGCCCGCGTGTCCGGTCTTTCCTTGACGGGGGGCCGGCTGCCCGATAGAATATGAGGGCCATGTGGATGGGCCGGCCCGCCTGCGTTCCAGTTCGCTCCCCCGCGAGGGACAGCCGGGGCCGCTGCCGTTTCCTCCAGCCTTTCGCCTCTGGGTTCACCCTCACGGAACTGATGGTGGTGGTGGTCCTCGTGGGGATCCTGGCCGTGGTGGCGGTCCCTGTCTACGACCGTTACATCCGGCATACCAAGGGCTCCGAGGCCAGGGCCATGATAGGGGCCATCGTTGCGGCCGAGAAGGCCTACGCCGAGCGCAACGGGGCCTTCGTAGCGGTCAGCACCCCGGAGGATTTCATGGACAAGTTGAAGATAGACATAAGGGAGTCGGGCCTTTTCGACTACGTGGTCTCCGGGGTGAGCGGCAAGGACCGTTTCACGGTGACTGCCACCGTCAACACCCAAGGCGTGAGCGAGGGTCTCCCCTCCGGCGGGACCGTGGTCTACCGTTACGACCGAAGCAGGGAGCCCAGGGGGGAATGGCAGGAGAACCTGTGATCCGTCGCTGTCCCGCTGTTCGGCATGCCGCGACGCAAGGCGAGAGGCGCACGCCGTGAAGCCGCTGGAGCCACGGGGGTCTTTGCGGTTGCATAAGGGCCAGAGGGGCTTCAGCCTGATGGAGGTCCTTGTGGCCAGCACCCTTCTGGCCGTGGCGGTCATCGGGACCGGATACTTCTTCGCCTCCGGTCAGGCGCGGCTGGAAGAGAGGGGCTACGGCCGGGGGGCGTTGGAGGCGGCGCGGTCCAAGCTGGAGGAGCTCCAGGGCCTTTCCTTCCAGCATCCGGACCTCCTGGGGGCCCCGAGTCCCGGCTTGACGCACGTGGATCCCGCCAACCCGGTGGTCATCGACGACAGGGGGACCGGCGACACCGGGGATGACCTGCTGGGATATCGCAGATGGGTGGTCGTCAACGTGGATGACCCGGCAAACGGCGAGGGACAGGCGGACTACAAGGAGGTCAGGGTGGAGGTGGCCGAGGACCCCCTTTTTTCCGAGGGGCGGATCTGGGCCAGCCTCAAGACCCTGGTGGCGAGGTGATCCAGAGTTGATTCGTGGCCATCGTGCAGAGGGTCCCTTTCGGGGAGGTAGAGCGGATCGCTGTCACGGGGGTATGCGGGGGATCACCCTGGTGGAACTGCTGGCCGCCGCCACGGTCTTCGGCGTGGTAGGCCTGGCAATGGGTGCCTATTACGTCTTCTCGGTCCAACGGGTGGAAGAGGGCGCCGCCCAGGCCGAGCTCCAGAGAAACGGCTCTCTGGTCCTGCAGGCGTTGGAGGGGACCATCAGGGCCGGGGCCCTTGTCCTCATCCCGGCGGAAGGGGAGCCTCCCGGGGAGCGATCCAGCATCACGGTGCGGTTTCCTGAGGAGCCTTTCGAAGACGAGGACCTCGACGGCCGGTGGGACCCGGAGGGTGCCACCGGTCTCTGTGCTCCCATGGAATGCTTCCAGGATCTCAACGGCAACGGGCTCTGGGACGCCGAGGTGAGACCTGCAAGGTCGTTTCGCCTCTCAGGCGGGGTCCTGGAGGAGAGGGAGGGCGACGGGCCGTGGTCGCCATACCTGGAGGACCGATATCCCGAGGCAGTGGCGAGCAGCGTCTGGGTGGACGAGCTGGAATTCAGCCAGGATCCGAGGTACAGCTCTCTGATCCTGGTGAGGTTCGTCCTGAGAGACGACCGTCGCACCCCCGAGATCAGCGGGGACGACCTGAGGCAGGCCTTTGATCTGCGAGTGCGTAAGAGGGGCTGAGGCCTCTCGGACGGCCAAGGAAGGATCGGCCGGCGTCGCATATGTCGCGGTGCTGATATTGATTCTTCTGATAACGGTCTCTGGGCTGGCCTTCGTTCAGCTGGGGGAGATGGAGGACAGGCTCTTCATGGAAGAGGCCCGTCTTTCCCAGGCCCTTTGGGCCGCCGAGGGCGCGGCGAGGAAGGCCGTCTGGGCCCTGAGGCAGCTGCCTCTTCTCCAGTCGTTGAACCCGGCTGCGACCTTGAACCCTTTTCATGGGAAGTGGTATTCGGACCCGGCGCACCCCCTCGACGACACCGACCTCATGGAGCTGCTGAACCCCGCTCCAGGGGGGCCTTTTTACCCCGGCCCACTTGCGCCGTATTACAGGGTCACCGACTTGGTCGGGGCCGGCACCAAGGTGCGGATGCGGGTCATCGGCTCTGTGGACCGCGATGGAGACGGGGATGAAGGGATGGCGGACCAGGATGGCGACGGATCCATAGGCTTGGCCGAGGCAGACCCCCAGGACACCAACCGTTTCGTGGAGTTCTTCCTGGGCCTGCCCGGCAGCCTCGGGAGGGATGTCTCGGTGGCCGCGGCGGACCTGGTGGACGGCAACGGCCAGAGGGTGTCCTTGACCTGGAACGGCGAGGCATTCCGGTCGGCCAAGGGACAGGTCATCTCCGGGTTCTGGTACGTCAACAGGACAGGGACCTATCAGTTCGACACGGTCTTGAGCAAGCTCGTCCTGCGGGGGGACTCCGACAACGACGACCTCCCGGGCCCGGTGCAGCTCCCCAAGGGCCTGTTTCTTTCCAGTGGGGACCCTGATCCTGGATATTTCGCCGATCTCCCGGTCCGGATCTTCGACGGGGACCAGCTCTTCGACCAGAACGCCGATCCCACCGCAGGGACGGCCCCGGGGACGGTCCTATGGGTCAACGGAGACGTCACCCTCAGGGATGTCAATTTCGGGACGGTCTCGTCCACAGGGGGTGTGGTGGGGAGCGACTGGCAGAGGACCGACGTAACCCTCGTGGCCGCGGGGGACATCACGGTGGAGAACGTGGCCTGCAACTGGGTGGGCCGGCTCGTCCTGGTGGCCAGAAACATCCACCTGAACGGGACCTGGGGGAGATGGATCAACGGGCTCTTGGTCGCCAGCGGAGATGTCCACCTCTGGTCATCTCCCCCCGCCGGGTTCCCGCCCCAATTCGAATGGATCACCCAGTGGGTCTGGTCCTTCCCGTCGTGGAACGCCTTCGGGACCTATTTCTTCGGGAGCCTCCTCGCGGGCGGGAAGGTCTACCTCCATGAAGGCGGCTGGGCGCTTCTCTTCGACAGGCACGTGCTCAACGGGATCATGGGGGTCCTCCCGCGAACCGTGCTCCTGGATCGATTCGAGGGGGAGGGGCTGGGGCCGTGCTGGGCCAAGTCGGGGGAAGTGATCACGGCTGCCCAAGGGGGTTATCTCCAGGACGAGAGGACCAACGGGGCAGGGGACTCGCCGGACCCAGGCGGGGATGGGATCCCGGAGCTCCTCCGCGTGACCGTGACCCCTCTTGTGGACGCAAGCGGTCAAGGGGAGACGGTCCGCCTGGTCCTGGACGGCTCTTTGGCGGGGTGCGCAGCGGGCCTTCGGGACTGGGCGTCGTACAGCGAGATCCATCTCTACATGGCCCTGGACAACTATCGCAGGGTCAAGGAGCTCGGAGGGGGCGGCACCCTCGCCACCGAGAGGGAGGCCAGATTCAGCCTCGTCCTCCTGGACGGGGGGAGCACCCCGAATCAGCTGGAGGCAGCCTTGACCTATCCCAAGGGGTCTTGGTCCGACAGGCCCTACATCCTCTCCGATGGGGAGGTCCAGGACCCGGACCCCACCAGGGACGACTATCTGGAAGGCCGCCTGCCCAAATGGAGGAGGATGGCGCTCGCGTTCTCGGATTTCCAAGGCGGGGGCATGGGGCAGTTCGACTTCCGCACGGTGAAGGAGCTCCAATTGCGATGCTCGTCTCCCACGGGAGCGGGATGGTTCAGGCTGAGGTGGTCCTTGACCGACGCCTCGGGGGGCGTGGTCCGTTCCAGGGAGGTCTATAGCAGGAGCGGCGACGACAGGCTCTTCCATCGAAGGGACGGCTCCGACGGCTTGAGTGTGGTCAGGGCGTCGGGGGACGGCCATCTGCAATACATCGATCCTTCGGTCTCCCCGGACCCTATGGACATACTGTGGGACGCGGACGGTGTGGACAACGACGGCGACGGGGATTACGAGGACGACCTCCTCTTCGAGGAGGATCTGCGGACCACCCTACGGGTGGACCGCGTGGTGTTGCCGGGCGGGGCGATGCTGAACTACGGTCTGCCGGTGGCCTTCTCCCTGGAGGTCTGCCGGTGGAGGGAATTGGAGGCGCGAGAGGTGGGCCTCTGATGGAGTACTACGAGATCCTTCACCTCGGACGGGAGCCTTTTTCCAACTCTCCGGACCCTGACTTCTTCTATTCGGCCCCTTCGTACCAGGAATCTTTGCAGAGGCTCGAGATCGCCATCAGGCTTCGGAGGGGCCTCAACGTGGTCTTGGGCGAGGTGGGGACAGGCAAGACCACCCTGAGCCGTGTCCTGCTCAAGGCCTTCGAAGGGGAGCCGGAAAGATTCGAGATCCACCTCCTCCTGGACCCGGGGTTCCAGTCGGACCGGGAGATGCTGGATTACCTCCTGCGCCTCCTGGGGGGAGTGCCCGTCAAGGACGCCACCGTCACCGACCTCAAGGACCAGCTCCAGGGGATTCTGTTCCGGAAGGGGGTCGAGGAGAGAAAGGTCGTGGTGTTGCTTGTGGACGAGGGACAGAAGCTGAGCCCGTCCGGCCTGGAGATCATAAGGGAGTTGCTCAATTTCGAGAGCAACCAGTACAAGCTGCTCCAGGTGGTCATCTTCGCCCAGATGGAGTTCTGGGAGAGGGTCAAGGGCATGGAAAATCTCCTCGACCGCGTCAACGCCGTCGTCACCCTGCGTCCCATGTCGCTGCACGAGACGAGGGGCATGATCCAGCACCGCCTCGTGCAGGCCGGCATGACCCCGGACCGGGTCCTCTTCACGGAGAGGGCCGTCAGAGAGATCCATCGGGCCGCGGCCGGCCATCCCAGGAGGATCATCACCCTGTGCCATCACGCCCTGCTCAAGGCTCTGATCCTGGGCCAGGGGGAGGTGACCTCCCGCACGGTCCGCAAGGCCATGGCCGAGCTACCCCAGGGGGGCCATGTGCGGGTTGCGGGGCTTTCCCGCGGCCGCGGCCTGGGCTGGATCGCGGCCCTGCTCTTTCTGGGTGGGCTGGCCATGGCCGCCCACGAGCTTCGAGCCCCTCTCGCCCCACTGACTTCGTCGGAGAGCGACCAGCCCGCAGCGTCCCAAGGCCTCGGGGCCGAGCCGGCCCCGCCATCGCCTGGTCCCGACCCAGAGGAGGACCATCCAGCCGTGCAGGGGCAAGACTCATCGCCTCCGGCGCAGGAGGCGAGAAGCGCGCGTATCTGGGACGGCGAGGAGTGGTTCAGGCTCTACGCGGATCTCCACGAGCTTGATTCCGCGGTGACAGTCGTGGTAAGAAAGGGTGAAACGCTCTCGGCCATCGTTGAGAGGCACTACGGGATGCCTCTTGGGTCCCAACTGATGAGAACGATCCGGATGGCCAATCCAGGGTTGATCAACCCCGACCGTCTTGCCCCAGGGGATACCGTGGTCCTCCCTCGTCTGGGCGAGGGGAAGAGGGGCCTTTACTGCGAGCCGCGGGCGTGGTTCGTCGATGCGGAGAGCGCCGGGAGATGGGCCTCGGCTGCCGCGGCAGAGGAGGGTCCCCTCTTTTTGGTGCGCACCGGGCGAGAGGGTGAGGTGCTCTTCGGTGTGGTGAGGGACGCGCGGGTCAGCCCCGGGCGTCCCTCCGCGGACCACCCCCGCGGGACCTTCTGGGTCGACAAGGAGGAGGTCCTCAAGGTCTATGAAGGGCCCTGAGGGCCTCCGGAGAGAGGGCTCTGGTGAAGGGAGAGGATGACCTGCTTGCGACCCAAAGGCTCCTGGAGGTGATCCGGGGGGAGAGAGACGCGCGGGGCCTTTCTGCAGCTTCAGGGATGGATCAGGAGCCCCGGAAAGGAGAGGGGCTGGAGCCTTCCCTTGCCGCCCCAGGGGTGCTCCTCACCCGTGCATTGAATTCTCGCCGCCTGCTGCCCGGAAGGGTGAAGGTGGGGCTCGATGTGGGCAGGGCCTCGGTCAAGATGATCCGACTGGAGCGTGCCGCACGAGCTTTCCGCCTGCTGCAGATGGGGGTGGGTGAGGTCGCCCCAGCTGAGGACAGTGCCGAGGCCCTGATGAAGGCGCAGGCGGAGGTGACCAAGGTCCTCCTTAGGGATGTCCAGCCCAGGAAGGAGCTCATCGTCACCTCTGTCACGGACTCCGGGATCATCATCCGCCAGGCGACCCTCCCCAGGATGCCGCCCAAGGAGCTCGCCCGTTCCATCCAGTTCGAGGCGCGCAAATACATGCCCTACGACCCCTCGGAGGTGATCCTGCGCTACCAGCTGTTGCCGCATGACAGGAGGGGACCGAGCTGTCAGGTCCTCATGGTAGCGGTGCCCAGGCAGGCCGTGGAGAGGCACAAGGGCTTTCTCGAGATGGCTGGTCTCAAGCCCTACGCCGTGGAAGTCGGTCCCCTGGCCCTGGCCAACGCCCATTTCTTGAGCCCGCGAAGAGACCCCGAGCCAGCCGTCCTCCTGGATCTGGGAGAGAGCCGGACGGTGATCGAGATCTTCAGGGACGGCGGGGTCTTCTTTTGCCGGCACCTTTCCATCTCGGGCGAGAGGTTCAGGGAGGAGATCGCGGGCAGGCTCGGGGTCTCCAGAGAGGCCGCGGAGATGATCAAGAGGGGTGCCGAAGTCCCGGGGGCCCCCGATGCCAAGGATTTGGTCCGGGCCTTGACGCCCATCATGGATGAGCTGCTCGTGGAGATCAGACGATCCATGGCCTATTACGACAACGTCACAGGGAGGCTGGGTTTCTCCAGGGTCCTCCTGACGGGAGGCGGGGCGCTGATCAAGGGTCTGAGGAGATATCTGGAGGAGGGATTGGGGCTGCCGGTGGCGATCATGGACCCGTTGGAGGGGCTCGCCTGGGACGACGGGCACTTCCCCAGGGGTTGGGTGGAGAAGACGCGCCCCCTGTGGGCCGGGGCGGTGGGGCTCGCCACCAGGAGGTGAGGGATTCTCGGGGGTGGGGGCGGTCGCTTCGGGGCGGAGGGGTTCTCGGACCTCGACCGCAAGGAGGGTGAACTGGGCCGGGGAGTCTCGTGTTATGGGCTTCTCGGGCCGGCTGGGTCCACTGGGACATAGGGGTGCGCCTCGTTGCGCCCGCATGGTGGGGTGACCAGCTCCTCGAGGAAACTGCGATGCGATACGATATAGATCTCAGCCAGGGCTCGCGGCGGTGGACCCCATCCATCCTCCTGTTGGTCGAGGGCCTCCGGCGCATAGTGACCTCCACGCCTTTCATCGTCCTGCTCATGGGGATCGTGGTCATGGGGCTCGGTTACTTCGCGATCTTCGTCCCTTTCTTCAGGGTCTCCCCCGTGCACAAGGCGCAGCTCCGGGACCTCAAGTTACTCCAGAGCGGGATCGAGCAGCAAAGGGAAGGCTTGATGAGGGAGGCGAAGGTGGCCCTGGAGCTCCAGGCGCAGGCGGCGGGCTGGGCGCACAGGATCGCGGCCCTGGAAGAGCACCTCCCCGATGGCCTCTGGTTGAGCCGTGTGGCCCTGGAGGAGGAACAGATCAAGGGGGCACGCCCCAAGCCCCAGACCGGCCAAGGGAAACAGGAGCCGCCCAGAAAACATCTGGTCATCGAGGGACGTGTGGACGCCCGGCAGCACCCGTCCCCCTTGGAGCCCATCTCGCGTTACATGAGGGGTCTGCAGGAGGATCCTCGCATCAAGGAGGTGGTGAGCTCTCTTTGGCTCACATCCAGTGCGGCCACCAAAGAGGACCCGGCCTTGGTGGGCTTCCAGGTCAGGGGCCTGTGGAGCCCTGCGGATCCGGAGAAGAGGTTACAAGAATGGATGGCGGCACAGGGCCGGGCCAGGGCGAGATGAAAGTCGGCTTTCGTGCCGCGACGATGCGAGGACTCGCTCCGTGTTGGATAGTTCCCTCGGTGCGGGAGGGCGCGCCTTTGCGGGCCCTTCGTGATCACAAATGAGCCGGAATCGGGACCCTCGCGATGGGAAACAACAATAGGATGATCTTGCTTCTCAGCCTGGCGATCCTGGGATGCCTGCTGGGGGCGTATGCGCTTCTTTTCTATCCCCAGCAGAAGAAGAAGGAACTCAGGATGACGGAAGAGGTCAGGATGACGGAAGCGCTCGTCCAGGCAGCGCAGGAGCAGCTCAGCCGCGCCGAGGCAAGTCTGGCCGAGTTGTTGCAGGCGGGGGTGCCGGTCTACCCGGCCTCCCAAGGCGGGTGGGCCCGGACCATGTCGGCCATAATGCAGGGGATCGATGAGTGGGTGCGCAAGAGCAACGTCACCTTGACCAGGCTGGAGCCTGAGGCTTCCGAGGAACGCCCCCCCCTGGTCGTTCACCCGTTCTCGCTGGAATTCGCAGGCGGCTTCTCGGAGGTGCGCACCTTCATGAACGCCTTGGAGCGCGACCTGAGGATGGTGCCCACGCAATGGGCCCTGGAGGCGGAGCCCAAGGGGGCCGCAGGGGTCAGGGCGACCTGCAGGGCCATCGTATATGAGTGGAACGGGAAGGTCCTCAGACCGCCTCCTCCTTCGGAAGGGGTAGCGACGCCGGTCGAGGTGGCCGGGCGTCGCGATCCATTCGCCAGGGTGAAGGCCGGTTACGTATCGTCCGCCGCCAGGACGGGGGCGGCGGCCCTCGAGCTCAGCGGGATCGTCGAGATCGGTGGCAGGCGCAAGGCCATCATCAACGGCAAGCCTTTCGCCGTTGGGGAGAGGGTCGGAGACAAACGCATCGTCTCCATCACCGAGGATCAGGTGGTCCTGGAGGGACAAGTCGCCCCCCTGATCATCCGCCGTCCCCTCCAGGTCGTCGCCCCGGCCTCCGGGGGTTGATGGAGAGGGGCCGAGGGCCGGGCGAGGGCTCGAGGTGGGGAGGCCGGCCGGGGCAGGGGAAGAAGAGGAGGGACACGGCAGTGAGAGCTGTGATGGGCATGATGGGGCCTCTCTTTCTCGCCGGTATCTTTTGCCTGGCGGGTCCCTTGGGGAGCGTGCTCGGTGAGGAGGCGCCGGCTTACAAGGGGTTCCCCATTTCGTTGAACCTGAAGGATGCCGACGTGGTCACCGTGCTCCATCTGATCGCGGAGGAGACGGGTCTCAACCTGGTGGTGGCGGACGATGTCAGGGGCAAGCTGGACATCCATCTCAAGAACGTCCCGTGGGACCAGGCCCTGGACCAGATCCTCAGGGCCAAGGACCTGGTGAAGAGACAGGTGGGCAACGTCCTGCACGTTTACACCGTGGATGGTCTGAAGAGGGAACTGGAGATAAAGGACCTGCAAAGGGGGGATGCCAGGAAGGAGCTGGAGGCGGAGCAGAAGGCCCGTGAGGTGAGGGACAAGCTGCGCACGGACGAGATGGAGGCCAGGCCCTTGGTCTCGCGGGTCTTCTCCATACGCTACGCCAAGGCGCAGGAGCTCCAGAAGAACCTCCTCCCTCACCTGAGCAGGGACGCCAAGGGCCAACCCAGGGGGAGCATCGAGGTCAACGAGTTCTCCAACACCCTCCTGGTCCGGGACATCCCGGAGGTGCTCGATGAGATCGCAGGGCTGCTGGCCCGTCTGGACAGGCCTCTGCCCCAGATCCTCATAGAGGCGCGGATCGTGGAGGTCAATACCGACGCCGTCAGGGATCTAGGGATCCAGTGGGGGGGGCAGTTCCAGAGGGGGGAGCCGATCCCCGGCACCACCAATCTTGAGAACCGCATCGGCGGAGGGCGCGGATTTTCCCCGAGCACACTGACCGGCGCTACCATAACAGGGATCGCAGAGAGGGCCTTCGCCGTGAACTTCCCGGCGGCCCTGACCCCTGGAGGGACCGGTGCAGCCCTCGGGATAACCCTCGGGAGCCTCATGAAGAACCTCTTCTTGGACATCCAGCTTACGGCCTTGGAGAGCCAGGGGCGGGCTCAGATACTTTCCAGGCCCAAGGTCGTCACCAGCGACAACTTCGAGGCCGTCATAAAGAGGGGAGAGGACATCCCCTACATACTGCGAAGGCAGGCCGACGAGGTCCCGGACGTTCAGTGGAAGGAGGCCAAGCTGCAGCTGAAGGTCAGGCCTCACGTCATCGGCGAGGACCGCGTTTCCATGGACATCACCATCAACAACGACGCGCGGTCGTCGGACGCCGTATTGGCCTCCGGCAGCGAGTTCCCCATCATCAGCAAGCAGGAGGCCATCACCAGGGCCCTGGTGAGGGACGGGGAGACCGTGGTGGTGGGGGGTATAGTCCAGCAGTCCAAGCGCAGGACCGATGCAGGGGTCCCCTATTTCAGGGATATCCCGGTGCTGTCCTGGCTTTTCGACAGGAAGCAGAGACAGGAGACCACGCGGGAACTGCTGATCTTCATCACCCCGAGGATCCTGGAGGAGCCTGGGACATGAACGCAGAGCTGGGGCCGAAGGGATATCACCGGGGATACGTGCGGGTCGGGGCCATGCTCCTGCGGGAGGGGAAGATCACCGAGACGCAACTACAAGAGGCCCTTCGAAGGCAGGAGCAGCGTGGCGGGCGGCTGGGGCAGATCCTGGTGGAGATGAAGGCCATCGGGGAAGAGGAGATCCTGAGGACCCTGGCCCGGCAATTGCGAATCCCCAGGGCTCAGATCCCCAGCCTGGCGAATTTCAGCACGGAGCTGCTCAGCGTGATCCCCGAGAACCTGGCGAGCCGCTACAGGGTGGTCCCGCTGAAGAGGGAAGGGAACGTGCTCTCTGTGGCCATGGTTGATCCTTTCGACATACCAGCCATCGATGACCTGAGGGTGGCCACAGGCCTGGAGATACAGCCGCTGATAGCGTCCGAGGCCGAGGTGCAGGACGCCATCGAGAGGCTCTACAGGCAGAGGGAGGAAGGGGATGAGACCGTCCTCAGTCAGGAGCTCCTCAGGGACATCTTGCAGTCCGATGTGGAGCTCCAGAAGAAGGAGGAGGAGAAGCTCGACCTGGAGAAGATCAGGATCCAGGTGGAGGACGCGCCGGTAGTACGGCTGGTGGATTACATCATATCCAACGCGGTAAGGGAAAGGGCCAGCGATATCCACATAGAGCCCAGGGAGGACCGTCTGGACATCCGCTATCGCATAGACGGGATCCTCCACAACGTCATATCGCCCCCTCGGAACCTCCAGAACGCCATCATCTCCAGGATCAAGATCCTCGCCGATATGGACATCGCCGAGCGGAGGTTTCCCCAAGACGGCAGGTTCACCATCAAGCTGGAGTTCCGCGAGGTGGATCTGAGGGTCTCCACCCTGCCTACGACCTTCGGAGAGAAGATCGTGATCCGCCTGCTCAGGAAGGGTCCGCTCTCCCTGAACTTGGAGGACCTGGGCTTCGAGCCGGAATCTGTGGAGGTCTTCAAGAAGTACATCCTGAGGCCCTACGGCATGATCCTCCTGACCGGCCCCACCGGAAGCGGCAAGACCACGACGCTCTATGCCGCCCTGAACCAGATCACCAGCTCGGAAAAGAACATCGTGACAGTGGAGGACCCTGTGGAGTACCAGCTCAAGGGGGTCTATCAGATGCAGGCGAATCCAGCCATCGGTCTCACCTTCGCCGCTGGCCTGAGGGCGATATTGAGGCAAGACCCGGACATCATCATGGTGGGCGAGATCCGCGACTACGAGACAGCGGAGATGGCGGTGCGCGCGGCCTTGACCGGGCATCTGGTATTCAGCACCCTGCACACCAACGACGCGGTCGGGACCATCGTCCGGCTCGTCAACATGGGGATCGAGCCCTTCCTGGTCTGCTCGGCCCTGTCCATGTCCGTTGCCCAGCGGTTGGTCAGGAAGATCTGTCCGGAGTGCAAGGAGCCGGTGGTTCCGACCTCGGACATGCTGGCCGGGGTGGGGCTCGACCCCAATGACAGGGAGATCCGCTTCTACCAGGGACGTGGCTGCCCCAAGTGCAAGGGCACGGGTTACTTCGGCCGCACTGGGATCTTCGAGATCCTGGAGGTCAACCAGAGGATAAAGGACCTGGTCCTGCAGGGGGCCCTGCCTGAGACCATCCACCACGTGGCCGTGGAGCAGGGGATGGCCACCCTTCGGCAGTGCGCGGTGCGCAAGGTCCTCTCCGGGGTGACGACCTTCGCAGAGGTCCTCAGGGTCTGCATCGAGGAGGAGTGACGGGCTTGAGGGGGCTTTCATGCCGGTTTTCGCCTACAGGGTGAGGGACCCGGACGGCCGGGACTCGGAGGGTTGGCTGGAGGCCGACAATGAGGACGCCATAATCCGGCTCCTCCACCAGCAGGGCAAGGTCATCCTCTCGGTGGAGCGAAGAGAGGCGCCTCGTCGAAGGGCTGGCGGGGAATTGGCCCTGAGGCTGCTGGAGCCCAAGGTCAAGTCCCATGAACTGGTCCTCTTCGCGACCCAACTGAGCGCCATGGTGGATGCAGGCCTTCCCCTTCTGAGGTCCCTGAACGTGCTGACCCAGGAGACGGAGAACCTCAGGCTGAGGAGGATCCTGACGGACGTCAGCCTGAGGGTGGAGTCCGGCAACTCCTTTTCCCAGGCCCTCTCCTACCACAGGGTCTTCAGCAACCTGTTCGTGAGCCTGGTGCGGGCAGGCGAGATCAGCGGCCGGCTCAACGAGACGCTCCGCCAGTTGTCGGGATACATGGAGAGCGTTGATGCCCTGCGCAGACAGGTCCGCAACGCCTTGACTTATCCGGCCTTCCTCTTCGGTTTCTCCATGCTGGTGGTGGTGATCCTGGTGGTGTGGCTGATCCCGGCCTTCTCCAAGGTCTACGAGAAGTTCAAGGCCAAGATCCCCGCGCCGACCTTGCTCCTGATGGACATCAGCCACTCCCTCAGGGAAAACGCCCTCGTGATCCTGCTGGTGGCCGCGGTCGTGGGATTGGGGATCTGGATCTTCATAAGGACGGAGAGGGGGCGCTATCTCTGGGACCTGATGCTGCTCAAGCTCCCGGTGGTGGGCCCTATACTCCTTCGGTCCTCGTTGGCCCGGTTCTGCCGAACCCTCGGTGTGCTCGTGGGCAGCGGGATCTCCTTTCTGGAGGCCCTGGATTTGGTGACCCTGGCCACCGACGACCGTGTGCTCAGGCGGGCCCTCACGGACGCCTCAGCTGCCATCCAGCGCGGAACGACCATCGCCTCGGCCCTGGAAGGCACGGGCGTGTTCCCGCGCATGCTGGTCTCCATGATCGCCTCCGGGGAGGAGGTAGGGGCCCTCCACCAGATGCTCATGAAGGCCGCGGATTTCTACGACCAACAGGTGGGCTCCGGCATCAAGGGGCTCCTATCGCTCCTGGAGCCCGTGATGATACTGTTCCTGGGCGGTATGATAGGCGGGATCCTCCTCACCATGTACCTGCCTGTCTTCACCCTGGGCCGGGCGATCAGATGATTTGTGAGTGGTCACGGGGGTGGCGGCATTTCTCCCCGCTTCAAGTCTTCGGCGCTCGATCTTCGAAAGGATTCGAGCCTCCGGGGGATGCTTGCCCCCTCCCTCGGTCGGCGTCAGCTCCGCTTCGGCCGAGAGGGCTTCCCCCAGGTCCAAATCCTGGAGAATCGAAGTGCCTGCGCAAGGCCGCTCCGAGAAACGCCGCCACCGCTGCGACCAAATTGCGATGAGTTGACGGAGGCGCATGGAGAAAGAGATCCAGGTGGAGTTTCCCGACAACCAGATGGCCTCTGCCCTGTTCGGGAGGAACAACGAGCACCTAAAGGCCATAGCCAGGGAGATGGACGTGCGCCTTCAGGCCAGGGGGAACATGGTGTGGATCCGCGGGGATGAGGCCGGGGTCGCCCTGGTGGAGGACCTCCTCAGGCAGCTCTACGGGATCCTGACCAAGGGGCACCCCCTGTATGAATCCGACATCGGCTACGCCATGAGGATCCTGTCCGAGGATCGCAAGGCCCGTCTGGAGGAGATCTTTCTGGACACCATCTTCATCTCGGGCAAGAAAAAGGTCATCACGCCCAAGAGCCCGAACCAGAAGGCCTACATCGATGCCATACGGAGCCATGACATGGTGGTGGGGATCGGTCCGGCCGGGACGGGCAAGACATACCTGGCCATGGCCATGGCGGTCTCCTACCTCCTCCGAAAGGAGGTCCACAGGATCGTCCTGGTGCGGCCCGCGGTGGAGGCCGGTGAGAAGCTCGGTTTCCTCCCGGGGGATCTCTACGAGAAGGTCAATCCCTACCTCAGGCCGCTCTACGATGCCCTGCACGACATGATGGACTTCGACAAGGCGTCCTCCCTCATCCAAAGGGGGGAGGTGGAGGTGGCCCCTTTGGCGTTCATGAGGGGGAGGACCTTGAACGACTCGTTCGTGATCCTGGACGAGGCGCAAAACAGCACCTCGGAACAGATGAAGATGTTTCTCACCCGCATGGGTTTCGGATCCAAGGTCGTCATAACAGGGGACATAACCCAGATCGACCTCCCCTCGGCCAGTCGCTCCGGACTCATCGAGATCGCCCAGATCATGAAGGGCATAGAGGGGATCTGCTTCGTCTACTTCACGGAGAAGGACGTGGTGAGGCACAGGCTGGTCCAGGACATCATACGGGCCTACGAGCGGGCCGAGCGCGAGAAGGCAGAGGCCAAGAGGCAGGAGAGGGCGCAAGGCGCGTGAATCTCGGAAATGATACCCCCTTTTCCGCTCACCCAAGAAGTCCTGGAAGGGCCGCCGCCCCGTGACCACTCGCTGAGGGACCGACAAAGGGATATGCCCCCGCCATGCAGATCTGGACGGACATCCGGCACCGCGACGCAGGGATCTCCCCGGGAGAGGTCGAGCGGCTGGCCTCTCGAATCCTGAAGGAGTTGGGACTCCCCGAGGCCGAGCTCTCCTTGGTACTGGTGGACGACGAGGAGATGGCCCGCCTCAATCTCCGTTATCTCCGGAGGACCGGGCCCACCAACGTGATAGCCTTTCCCATGAGGGAAGGAGAGGGGGGCCATGTGGCGCCGAATCTGCTGGGAGACGTCGTGATCTCCCTGGACACGGCCAGACGGGAGGCCGGAGAGGCGGGCATACCGTGGCGGGAGCGCCTCGCGGCCCTCCTCGTCCACGGCATCCTCCACCTCCTGGGTCACGACCACGAGCAGGGGGAGGGCGAGGCCGAAAGGATGGAGGCGGAGGAGAAACGCCTCACGGCCCTTCTAAAAGGTCGAGATTGAGGGACGCTGTCGGGTGTCGAAGGGGGTTCGCGATCGCTCGTCACGGGGGGGTGGCATTGGTCCTTCCGTCTATATCGTCTATTCCGTCTATTCCGTCTGTTCGGTCTATCTGGTCTGTCTCGTCTATATCGTCTATTCCGTCTGTTTGGTCTGGATGACACACGGGATTGTCAGCTATTGGGGGCCCGATTTCCGACGGATTCAGCCTCCGGGGGACCTGTCTGCGTGCGACGCACAGGCGGGCCTTGCCCCCTCCCCCGGCCGGCCCCGGCTCGGCTTCGGCCGAGAGGGCTTCCCCCAGGTCCAAATCCTGGAGAATCGAAGCGCCTCCGCCAAGCCGCTCGGAGAGACGCCGCCGCCCCGTGATCACTGACGGGGGTTCTCTTCGAGGTCTACTGCTAGTGGTCCATTGCCGGTTGCTTGGGGTCCTTCCAGAGGGCCCAGCTACGCCTGTGAAGAGACCCGCGGCCGGGCACCGGCATCATCGCCCGGAAGAGATGGCGCTCAGCAGGTAGGCCTCGATGAATGGGTCGAGCTCTCCGTCCAGGACCGCGTCCACGTTGCCCATCTCCACCCCGGTTCGGTGATCCTTGACCAGGCGGTAAGGCTGCAAAACATAGGAGCGGATCTGGCTCCCCCAGGCGATCTCCTTCTTGCCGTTGTGCAGGGACTGCATCCTCTCTGTCTGCTGCCGCTGATAGAGCTCGTAGAGCCTCGCGCGCAGTATCATCATGGCCGTGGCCCTGTTTCGGTGCTGGGACTTCTCGTTCTGGCACTGGACCACGATCCCGGTGGGGATGTGGGTGATGCGGACGGCCGAATCGGTCTTGTTCACGTGCTGGCCGCCGGCCCCTGACGCGCGATAGGTGTCGACGCGGAGGTCCTTTTCGTCGATATCCACCACGATCTCCTCCACCTCCGGATAGACGAACACCGAGGCGAAGGATGTGTGGCGGCGCTTGCCCGCGTCGAAGGGTGAGATCCTCACCAGGCGGTGGATCCCCACCTCCGCCCTCATGTAACCGTAAGCGTAGTCCCCGCGGACCATGAAGGTGACGCTCTTGAGGCCGGCCTCGTCTCCCTCGAGGTAGTCCAGGATCTCCGTCTGGTAACCCCTGCGCTCGGCCCAGCGCAGATACATCCTGAGGAGCATCTCGGCCCAGTCCTGTGCCTCTGTCCCTCCCGCCCCGGGGTGGATGGTCACGATGGCGTTGCCGGGGTCGTACTCGCCGTTGAGGGCCTGCTGGATCTCCAGCTCCTGGACGGCCTTGCCTAGGTCGCGCAACCTGCGTTGGATCTCCCTCTCGGTCTCGGGGTCCTCCTCCTCCTCGACAAGTTGGAGGAGTATGGACACTTCCTCCGATTCCTCCCAGAGGCGCTTCCACGGCTCCAAGATGCGGATGATGGATGAACGTGTCTTGGTGACCTCTCGGGCCCGGTCGGGATCGTCCCAGAAGTGTGGTTTGGAGACCTCCTTGTCGAGCTCCTGCAAGGCGCGTTCCTTGCCTTCCAGATCAAAGATGACCTCGAAAGAGCTCAAGCTTCTCGCGGATTCGTTGAAGTCTTTCCTTCCATTCAGGGGAAAGCATCGCGCCTCCTCCTATCGGACAAAAGCAGCCATGCGCTCACCAGGACTGTCCCAACAGCCCAAAGGGAACAAAGGTGCGCGAAGAGATCTCCGTGGCGGCTGTAAAAAGAGTCTACCTGAAGCATAGAGACCTTGTCAACGAGGGCCGCCTGTTCGAAAAGAGGGGCCTTTGCCAAGATCTGCCCGAGGGGGTCGATGACGGCGCTTATGCCGGTGTTGGCCGCCCTCACGATCCAGCGGCGGTTCTCCACGGCCCGGAAGGTCAGGAGGGTGAGATGCTGGTGGGGCGCCGCCGTGTCTCCGAACCACATGTCGTTGGTGATGTTCGCGAGGATGTTGCCGCCGTTCCGGACGAAGGCGCGCGAGATCTCCGGAAACAGGCTCTCGAAGCATATCATCACCCCGACCGAGGCCCCGGTGGAGGAGACCAAAGGCCTAGGGTCCTGCCCGGGCGAGAAATCCCCGATCATATGGGCCATGCGCCGCACGAAGGGCAGGAACCTCTGAAGCGGCACGTATTCGCCGAATGGGACGAGGTGCATCTTGTCGTAAGATCCTCGGACCTGACGGTCCGGGCCCACGAGATAGGCCCGATTGTAGAACCCCCCTCCCTCGCCCTTGGCCAAGGCCCCGAAGAGGATCTCGGCCTCGGCCTCCTCGGAGAGGGCCAGGAGGCGGTCCCGCCACCCCTGGTCCTCCTGGAACAGGAACGGGGCCGCTGTCTCGGGCCAGACAAGGAGCCGCGCGCCCCTTTTCGCGCACCCCAGGGTTTGATCGCGGTATATGCGGAAGGTCATCTCCTGGAAATTCGGGTTCCATTTGAGGTGTTGCTCTATGTTGCCCTGGGCTATGCCCACGGTCACCTGCGGGGCTTCACGGGAGAGGGCCATCACCCTGGGGACCCTCCATTCCCCGTAGAGGATCGCCCCGCCTGCCATGAGAGCCGTCCCGCCAACCCATACAAGGGCCCAGCGACGCGGGGATCGCCCCTCGGGGCGCCACGCCTCCAGGAGCGCCCAAAGGGCGCAGTTGCTCCACACGAGCAGAAAGCTGAGGCCTGCGACCCCTGTCACGTCCGCCACCTGCACGAGGGACGTGAGCCTCCACTGGGAGTACCCCAAGAGAGCCCACGGGAAACCCGACAGAAACACCCCTCTCAGGGCCTCCAGGGCGCACCAAAGGGGAGGGGCGATCCAGATGATGGCCATGCGGGTAGCAAACCGCACCATGGTCAGGAGCCCGGCGAAGAGGGCCCAGTAGGACGCCAGGTAAAGGGCCAGCAAGAACATCACCGCCGCGGCCAAGGGGAAGGGCAGGTTTCCGTAGGCCTGCATGGTCTCCACCAGCCAGTAGAGGACGACGCAGTAATGCAGGGTCCCACCTATCCAACCGAGGGCAGCGGCCTCTCTGGGGGTCCTGCCATGGAGGGCGTGAAACAGCGGGATCATCCCCACCCACGCCAGGGGCCAAAGATCCCAGTGGGGAAAGGAAAGGGCCATGAGGAGCCCGGAGATGCAAGAGCCAAACACGCCCGCGGCGGTCATGGCGGCGCCTTTCCATGCGGGTTGGGGCCCGAAGGCGGTGAGGCGTCTTCAGAGACAGGTCCTGCCGGGGCCTGGCACCCGAGGAGCCGCGTCACCTCGTTGGCGATCCCCTCGAT
>Ga0068707_1000590_pt1 | contig 24257 bp, 20 predicted proteins | sample YNPNPMetaG_FD_66600 | JGI IMG/M metagenome (GOLD analysis project Ga0068707, IMG submission 66600) | Anoxygenic and chlorotrophic microbial mat microbial communities from Yellowstone National Park, USA - YNP NP MetaG | ecosystem: Environmental > Aquatic > Thermal springs > Hot (42-90C) >... | reverse complement strand
CGAGGGGCAGGAAATAATAAGGATAGACGGCATACTGCGGCAGAATGCAGGCTCGGGCCTCGGCGAGAAGGTACGCGTGTGCAAGTCGGACGTGAAGGAGGCCAAGAAAATAGTCCTGGCGCCGCGCGAGCCGGTCCGCTTCTACGCGGGCTTTGACCAGTACCTGAAAAGCAAGCTTATCGGCAAGCCGGTGGTGAAGGGGAATGTCCTGCCGGTGGGCGTCTTCGGGGCAGCGATACCGCTCGTGGTGGTGAACACCGCGCCAGCCGGCGGTGTCATGATAGGCGAGAAGACAGAGGTAATCCTCAGCCAGGAGGTTGAGGAGGCAGAAACCATCACGGGCGTCACTTACGACGACATAGGCGGCCTGGGGGAAACCATACAAAAGATAAGGGAGATGGTGGAGCTCCCGCTGAGGCACCCGGAGCTTTTTGAAAAGCTTGGCATAGAGCCGCCAAAAGGGGTGCTTTTGTACGGCCCGCCAGGGACAGGAAAAACCCTGCTCGCAAAGGCAGTCGCCAACGAAAGCGAGGCGAACTTTTTCTACATAGGCGGCCCGGAAGTGGTCAGCAAGTTCGTGGGAGAAAGCGAGCAGAGGCTTAGGGAGATATTCAAGCAGGCGCAGGAGAATGCCCCCTCCATAGTCTTCATAGACGAGATTGATGCAATCGCCCCAAAGAGGGAGGAGGTCACGGGCGAGGTGGAGAGGAGGATGGTGAGCCAGCTCCTTACCCTCATGGATGGGCTGAAGTCCAGGGGGGAAGTGATAGTGATTGCGGCCACCAACAGGGTGGATTCCATAGACCCTGCGCTCAGGAGGCCCGGAAGGTTTGACCGCGAGATAGAGATAGGGGTGCCTGACAGGCAGGGGAGGAAGGAAATCCTCCAGATACACACGCGCAACATGCCGCTGGAGAAGGACGTGAGCCTGGACGAAGTTGCAGCGCTCACGCACGGGTACACGGGCGCAGACATCTCCGCGCTCACAAAGGAGGCGGCAATAAAGGCCCTCCGCAGGATTCTCCCGAAAATAAAAATGGAAGAGGAGTTCATACCTCCTGAGGTGCTGGAGGAACTGAAAGTCACGAAGGACGATTTCTTCTCAGCGATGCACGGCATCCAGCCATCGGCATTGAGGGAGGTGTTCGTGGAAAAGCCGAACGTGCACTGGGACGACATCGGGGGGCTGGACGCGCTCAAGCAGGAGCTTAGGGAGGCGGTGGAGCTTCCGCTCAGGCGCCCCGAGGTTTTTGAGAAGATGGGCATACGCCCGCTCAAGGGCATTTTGCTCTTCGGCGCGCCGGGAACCGGAAAAACCCTGCTCGCAAAGGCGGTTGCCACTGAAAGCGAGGCGAACTTCATCGCGATAAATGGCCCCGAAGTGCTGAGCAAGTGGGTGGGTGAGTCCGAAAAAACCCTGAGGGAGCTTTTCCGAAAGGCGAAGCAGGCCGCACCGTGCATACTTTTCATAGACGAGATTGACGGCCTTGCGCCCGTAAGGGGCGCAGGCGCTGGCGAGGGGACGATGGTGAGCGAGCGCCTTGTGGACACACTCCTCACGGAGATGGACGGCCTGAAGTCCATGAAAAAGGTCATAGTGCTGGGCGCGACCAACCGGCCGGACATCCTTGACAAGGCGCTGATGCGCGCGGGAAGGTTTGACCGTGTGATAGAGATTCCGCTGCCGGACGAGAAAACCAGAATGGAAATTTTCAAGGTGCACACAAGGAAGATGCCGCTCAGGGGGGTGGACCTTTCTGAGCTCGCGAAGGCAACGGAGGGATACAGCGGGGCGGACATAGAGAACATATGCAGGGAGGCGGGGATGTCTGCGATAAGGCACAATGCCGCGAATGTTACAAGGCAGAATTTTGAGGAGGCGATGAAGTCCATCTCCCCGAGGATACAGAAGGCGGATGTGGAGAGGGTGAAGAAATTCAAGTCCTCGCTCACGGAAATGATGTACCGGTGATTAGCATGCTCATAACAAAGGCGGCGCAGCTCTTCATCGGCTTGCTTGCGGTATCCCTCATCTACTTTGCGGTTACCCCGGGGCAGTCGCTTTTTGACCTGTTCAAGTATGTGGCGCTTTCTGCAGGCGTCTCATTGCTGTTCCTCCTTCTCTACCCAAGGGTGAAGCAGATAAGGAAAGGCGACCAGGTGCTGATAATGGGGGCCGGGCCGTTCCCATCCCTCCTTGGGTTCACCGCGACTGCCCTTTCGGATGCGTCCATGGGCGAGGAGCTGAGGGTGAAGCTGGGAAAGGGGAGGGAGGCGGTCGGGGTGGTGGAATCTTACGAGGGGCTCTTCTCACCGCCCAGGATCAAGCTTATTTATGAAGAGGTAAGCAAATGAACTTCTACATCACGGACAGGGAGGCGAAGGAAATTGCAATCTCTGTCTTCGCGATAGCGGTATGCTTCACCATAGCGAATTTCGGGCTTGGCATATTCGCAGCACCGCAGCAGGCGATGGCCCTCGTCGCCCTTTCCCTTTCAACGATAGGGATAGGCTTTATATTCCACGAGCTTGCGCACAAGCTTGCCGCGAACTTCTTCGGTGCTGCGGCGGAGTTCAGGATGTGGTCCCAGGGGCTCATACTGATGTTCTTTGTCTCGCTGATGGGCATGCTTTTCGCGGCCCCGGGCGCGGTTTACATCTACTCGCCTTACATAACAAGGAAGCAGAACGGCCTTATCTCGCTTGCTGGCCCGATGACAAACATGGCGCTTGCCGGGGCATTCATAGCGCTTTATCTCATCCGCCCCCTCCCGATACAGGCAGGGGACGGCACGATGGATGCCTGGCTTTTTGGCGCCTTGATAAACACGGTGCTGGGATTCTTCAACATGCTCCCGATGTTCCCGCTGGACGGGAGCAAGATAATAGGCTGGAACTTCTTCGCATGGCTTGCGCTTATGGCCGCGTTCTTTGGCCTCGGCTTCATGCTTATTGGCCCTGAAGTGCTTTTTTCCTGGGGGATTATGATGGCGCTGGCCCTCATATTCTCAAACCTTCTTTTCGGTAGATTCTGATGCGCGGGGCGGAAGCAGTCCTCTCGTTCGTTGGTTTCCTCGGCAGGAGGATGGTGAGAAAGCACCGGAAGGAAAAGGCATACAGGGCAAAGGAACTGGATTTGAAAATACGCTCGGAACGCACAAGGAGGGAGGCGCGCCTCCTCCACAAGGCGAAGCTCGCCGGGGTTTCCGCCCCGGCCGTTTATGCGGTGGATGAATATTCCATAATAATGGAATACATCCGCGGCAGGAAGCTGGGCGAAAATGAAAAAGAGCTGGAAGAAGCTGGCAGGCTCCTTGCATCCCTGCACAATGCGGGCATCATCCACGGGGATTTCACGCCATACAATATCATAGTGAACAGGAAAGGCCTGCATGTGATTGATTTCGGGCTTGGCTTCTTCTCCGGAAGGACGGAAGACAAGGCGGATGACCTTCTCACTATGCTGAGGGCTATAGAAGGCAGGGAGGCGTTCCTCTCCGGATACAGGGAATGCAGGGATTACGGGGCGGTTCTCCGGAAAAAGGAGGAGATAGAGAAGCGCGTGCGCTACCAGTAATCTATATAAACAGCCTCTTCGTATCCATATCCGGTGGGCTAGGCGGGGGCTAGGGGTCCCCATTCCGCAAATCCCCTTCAGGCGGGCCGAAAGCCCGGGGCGTGATTCGCCTGTTTTGCGCCTTTTGCCTAAGGCGTCGAAGCCCTCCCTTCTGGGACAGGGGCTTTGTGTGAACCGGGTCAGGCCGGAAGGAGCAGCCCTAAGCGCAAAATCCCGTGCTCAGGAGCAAGGGGGTGGAGCTGACGGTGGAAGCTCCGCAGGGCAGGCGCTTCGCAAGCCGGGAGGCCCACTACCTTTTTAACTACATCCGCCTTCTCTAATTATGGACGCCAAACTAAACGCCTGCATGGGCGCGATGAGATACCTTAAGGACGGGATGGTGCTCGGCCTTGGGACAGGCTCTACGGTTTTCCATTTTATAAATCTGGTCGGAGAGGAGATGAAAAAAGGAAAGAAATTCGTCTGCGTCGCCACCTCTTTTGACACGGAGATGCTCGCAAAAAAGAATGGAATTCCCATCGTCTCGCTGGACCAGGTCTCCGGTATAGACCTCGCGGTGGACGGCGCGGACATCGTCTCAAAGGATTTTGTGCTGAAGGGCGGGGGCGGTGCGCTCGCCCGGGAAAAAGTTGTGGATTATTTTGCGGAAAAATTTATCGTAGTGGTAGATGAAGGAAAGCTTAGGCTCAAGTCCTATCCCGTGGTTGTGGAGTGCCTCCCATTCGCTTATTCTACTGTGATGAGGGCGATGGAAAAGATGGGCGCAAGGCCCAGGCTCCGCGCCGGAGGGGGGAAGGCCGGCCCCGTAGTATCCGACAACGGGAACTTCCTTCTTGACTGCGAGATGAAGGTATCAGATGCAAAAGCTATGGAGCAGGCCATAAATTCCATTCCCGGCGTGGTGGAAAATGGAATATTCACAAAATTCTCAAAAGTGATAGTGGGGACGGAAACCGGGTTCAGGGAGCTTTAGGTGCCTTCCAGCGCCTGGCATCTCTCACCCATGCCCACATCAGTATTGCTGACGTTCCTGCTGCCAGTGCGGAAAGCACGAAAGGCGCGTGCGCGCCGAACAGCTGCATGTCCCAAAGAAGGCCCGCTATAATATTTGCCGGCAGGAGAAGGATGCCGGTTACCCCCTGGTAGGCGCCTATTGCGCTTGCATACCTATGGCCCGGGACCGTTTCCACGATGTACACGCGCGGGGTTGTCTCTGTTATTGCGATGAACAGGCCCAAAAGGGTGAAACCGGCGAAAGCCGCAAGCGGGCTGCTGAAGAACGCGAACACGAGCGATGTCACGGCGAAGAGGCAGTACGCCACAACCATCATCTTTTTCGGGCCAGCCCTTTCGGTCAATACGCCCATGGGGATTGCCATGGCCGCATAGGTGATGTTGTATGCGAGATAGGCGACGGGCACCATCACAAGAGGGAGCAGCTCGTTGCTGCGGAGGATGAAAAAGGCGATGCCCACCTGCCCTATTGAAAAAAGAGCGGCCACGAGCATGAATCCCCTCAGTTCTCCGTTGAAAAGCTTCTTCCCATCCCTGATCCTCTCCAGCGTCCTTTCATTTTCCTTAAGCGGCAAGACGAGAAGCACGCCAAGGAATGCGGGAACCACCGCAATCGCGAATATTGCCCTATACGTGCCCTCCTCGCCCATCCCGGAGAAGAATGCGAGCAAGATGGCGGCGAGCAGCGGCCCGACTATCGCACCGGTGGAGTCCATCATCTTCCTGAATCCAAAAGCCTTCCCGAGCCGGCTGGCGGGCTCGGATTCGCCGATCATCGCGTCCCGCGGGGGTGTCCTTATCCCCTTGCCGACCCTTTCCACGGACTTCAGCACGAAGAACTGCTGCCAGCTGCTGCTTAACGGAAAAAATGCCTTCATCACCGTAGAAAGGGAGTAGCCAAAAAGCACGAGCTTTTTCCTGCTTCTGTAAGCGTCTGATATCCAGCCGGAAAGGAAACGCATTATTGCAACGACTATCTCCGAAATCCCTTCAAGAAGCCCTATTGCAAAGGCGCTTGCGCCAAGCACGTTTGCCATAAAGAGCGGGATTATCGGCTCAAGCATTTCGCTGCTGGCATCGTTGAGAAAGCTTACTGCCCCGAGCAGCTTCGTGTTCGTTGAGAAATTCCAGTCCCCCCGCCTTGCCATGCAATCCCTTTTTTAATTTGCCAACATGATTAAGCCACATGGTCCGCTTGAGTGAGGATTTGAAAGCAACCCTTAAAAAACCGCTTGGAATGACGTGCACAATTGGGCAGGCCATCCAGCTCGCCAAAGGGAAAAAGATAATCGCGGTGGGTGACCAGGTGTCATTTGCGCTTCTTTCCAAAGGAATAAAGCCGCACGTGGCCGTCTTTGATTTCAAAACATTGCGGAACTCGGTGGACACTGTGGTCAGGGAGAGGCTGGAGAGGGAATACCCGGGGGCAACAAGGGTCCGCAACCCGGCAGGCGAAATCACGGAGGAGCTTGCCCTCGCCGCACAGGCCCTTGTCCAGGGAGGCGGCGCCATCCTTGTTGATGGCGAGGAGGACCTCGCCGCCCTTGTTTTCATATGCATCATGGGGAAAGGGCATGTTGTTTTGTACGGCCAGCCGGAAAAAGGGGTGGTGGTCGTAGAGGATGGCAGTGATGGAAAGAAACTGGCAAAAAAGATAGCAGGGAAGCTCGGCTTAGCTTCCCTTTCCGATTGATTTGAGCAGCACGAAGAGAACCACTATGGATATTATGGCGACAGCGGCCGCATTGGTCCAGTCGTTCATGCCGAGCGGCGGGTTAATATACCAGAAGTAGCCTATGCCTAAGCCTATCACAATGGCCAATGCCGCACGCAGGGCATCCATTAATTCGCCCATTGGGCTTCACCTAAGCCCTGGCCCTTGCGACTACCATGACATCTTCTACGGACTTGACGTTCTTGTAGAGCACGCTTTTTTCCTTGAGGATTTCCTTTCCCTTGGAGGAGGAGAATGACTCAAGGAGTATCCTTGCAACCTCTCCCGCTTCCAAGTCCATAACAAAATCCTGCGCCGTGCCGACGTATTTGCCGCCATCGGTGAAGATTTCCATCCCGTACAGCTTAGACAGCTTGACAGTCATTTTCTCACCTTGCGCTAAGCTTACAAAGTAAGAATTTATAAAGCATCACTAGCCGCTCAGATGTTCGTTTTGTGGAAGAAGAAAAGCTCCTGCGCTTCCCTGCTCCCAGGCCTTATGCCGAGCGCCTCGTATGCAGAGTGCACACCCATCTTTCCAAGGGGGCATTTCCCCGGCTTCCTGTCCGCAGCCTTCCTCAGCCCGGCAGCGCGGGCGCGGTATATCGCGTCGCTTGCGGGAAGCGGCTGGCCCGGCCCGCCCACGCAACCGTATGGGCAGTTCATCACTTCCACGAAATGGTATTTCGCCCCTTGCTTTATCTCATCAAGCACCCTGTCCAGGTTTGCCACCCCGTAAATAGAGACCACGTTCAGCCTATGCCTCCCTATCTGCACGCAAAGATGCTTCACCTGCTCGTCGCTCCTGAACTTTATTTTTTCCGGGCTCTTGCCGCACATGCAGGCGAGGGTGCTCAGGAGCGCTTCCGTGATCCCGCCGGTTGCACCGAATATAACGCCGTCCTTGGAGCTGTCCGGCAACAGCTCCGTGAACTTCCCCTCCGGTATCCTGCTTATGTCCAGGCCCCTTTTCTTTGCCCATTTCCCAAGCTCCTGGGTGGTCAATACATAATCCACATACCTGATTCCGGAAGGGAGCCTCTCCTTGGCCTCGTATTTTTTGAGGACGCAGGGCATCACGCTGACCATGCATATCTTCTCTATCGGAATCTCCAGCTTTTTCGCAATCACGTGCTTGCCGAGGCTCCCTGCGATCATGTGGGGGGAGCAGATTGGGGAGACAAGGCGGTAAAGCTTCGGGTGCTTGTTCCTGCAATAAAGCCTCCAGCCTATGCAGCATGAATTGAACACCGGGAAATAAGCGTTGTCGCCGCGCTCAAGCGCGTTGAGGACTTCCAATGTTTCCTCATAGATGTTCACGTCCGCGCCAAGGGGGGTGTCCATCACGTGGTCAAAGCCGAGCTCACGCAGGAGGCCAACGGCCTTGTAGGTCAGGTCCTCGCCCGGCTCCCGCCCGAATTCCTCCCCTATGGAAACGCGCACCGCAGGGGCAATCTGCGCGACCATCAGCTTGCCATCTCTCTTTTCCTTCTCTATCGCAGCGAACAATTCCTCAGGCTTGTTGATGTAGATTTCGTCATCCATACGCATTGCGTTTCCCGCATAACAAATATAATGTTTGGTTTCAGGCTTTTCATGCGCCTATGGTTGCGTTTGTCTCGCCCCCCTCCCAATTTTTCCAGAACGCGAAACGAGAACATAATGGTATTTAAATGAATCTGGAGTAATATTGTTATGGGAGATGCTGGTGGAAAGTGGTTAGTCCCTGCGATGCTCCTGCTACTGCTCACTCCCATTTCTTCAGCTATTTCTTCAGGCGGATACGGCTCGCCGTGCACTTTGTGCAAGATGACTGAAATATACATGTTTGAAAACCAGTCCACTGTCCACGCGGCCCTGATAGCCATGAACATAAACATTCCGGAAGGAAGGACGGAGGAAGAAAATGAGATGCTCCGCAATGTTTATGAGCAGGCCCTCCATGAGGACTACACAATAACGCTAGTTGGCTCGCGCCAGACCGCAAATGTGTCCCTTCTCGTTAACCAGCCGGTCTATTTCACTTATGACTCCTATTCCTATGACGCAATGAAGGGCGCGGTTGTCTCAACCCGCACGCAGATATACGGCTGCTACCCCGCAATGACTGATGAGAATGGCACCGCCTCCTGCACCATTGACTATTCTGTTTACAAGGGAAGGTGCACAAACATCTACGCCTCTTACAGGGGGACAAACGACCACAACCCCGCCTCCCGCTTCATAGTCATGTGCGACAGGGACGCAACCGGTTTCTCAGCCATGGCTTCATCCATTTCAATGCTCTCCGCGGGGCAGCCGCTTTGCCTGCTGGCCTCCATAATACTGGGCCTGCTGCTCGCATCCATGTTTTTCTCGGGAAGGAGCCCGCTCATGCTCCTTGACATAACCACCCCCCTCCTTCCAAAGCCCAAGTCCATTTCCTTCAGCGGCCTCAGTTTCGGAACGGGCTACGTGCGCATGATGAAGGAGATCAAGATGGCGCAGAAGCTCACTGCATCACACCTCGGCATCCAGGCGCAGCTGCTCAGCAAGCAGATGCTCCGCAACGGTTTCTCCGCAGACGCCATAAGGCGCATAATGAAGTTCGTGAAGGAGAACCCTGCCATGGCCTATCTTGCGCTGCGCGCCCTCAAGGACGGCAAGCCGATTTCCGAGGTCATGAGGATAGCAAACCTCTTTGGCCCGGCCGCTGAGAAGGACAGGAAGCGCATGGAAGCAGACCTGGCCGAGGCCGGAAAGGCCCTCAATGACCTGGAGAAGAAAGGAAAGGACGCCGGCCTGGATGCAGTATGGCTCCACATCGCATCCAAGCAACAGGCCTCCCTGCTTGCCAAGATAACCGGAGGCCTCACCCCAAGGCAGGCCAAGATAAGGGATATACTCATTGACAACCCGCTGATGAAGCTGATGATGCCCGAGAGGATAAGGGACCAGCTGAAGGTCGGCGTCGGCTCGGCATTTTTCGGGGTGAAGACCACCCGCGACATGGCGAAGGCTGCCGCCAAAACCATGGGCCGCGCTGCCGCTGAAGCAGTCGGCTCCGCGATTGGCAGGCCGACCACTCTTTTTGCACCCACTGCCAAGGAGATTGAAGCCGGCCGTGCGCGGCTGATGGAAATCCGCAAGCGCATCTCCCAGCTATATGAGATGCAGATGCAGGAAGCGAAGGCGAACGCAGCGATGTACCTTGTCAAGAAGATGCTTGAGAGCAGGGGCGTGAGCATGCGCCTGAGCCATGATGAGCTGCTCCGCCTCGGGGAGGATATTGAGATAATCCAGAGGATGAACCTCAAGAATAATCCCAAGGCCGAAGCCCTGGACAGGAAAATCCGCGAAATCCTCTCTGGCCCAGGTTCAATGGACGAGAAGATAATGCGCTTCATGGCCCTTGCAGACGCAGAGAAATGCAGCTACGACCGCCGGGGAGTCTCAAGCTTCCTGAAAAAGCTCAACCTCATCAATAACAACACCTTACTCTCCGACCACAGCAAGCTGCAGCTTCTCCATGAGTATCTAAGAGACCACAACAAAAACAACCCGCTTGGCTCGGAGGGGTTCTACATATGGTCCAACCGCGACAGCCTCCGCATCGTATCCGGCAACACCACAAAGCTTGACGACACTTGGACATTCCTCTATCTGCGCGAATACATGGACCAGAGCAAGGCCGCAACGGCAGCGGATGTCGCAAAGCTCCAGTGGGTAAGGCTTGTAAATGAGATGTGGGGCCTCGTCCCGTCCAACACCAAGGGCCTCCCCGCAGCGAACCGGCAGATGATGAAGCGCGCCGAAGATTACCTAGCCAGCCTGCTGACCGAAGCAGGCAGCAGGCTCAAGAACAAGATGGCCAACGTATTCTCTCTGCTGTACAACCCCGAGCTTCCCGGCATGAGGATTTTTGCCGCTGGAGAGGGCGCACGCGAGTACGGCGCAAACCCGGACCACTGGAAGGTGAACATGCGTGGCTACTGGCGCGTATACAGCCCAGGCTCCAACCTCGCAAAAACATGCGTCATGGAGCAGGCGCACGGCGCCATATTCCGCTCCCACATCTCCCACCCCGTCATTTCCGAAATCCGCAGGGAGAACCCCGGGATGAAGCAGGAAAAGGTCCTTGAGCTTGCGAGGGAAAGGGTCGCCGCCCAGATGTTTTACAACCGCATACGCAGCATGGTTGGCTCGCGCTATCCTGACGCATACTACACTGCAAACAGCGAATACGCTTTTGTAAACTCAGTTTATGGGGCTTACAGGGAAAGGTTCGCACAGATGTATGGCAAGCAGCTTGGCAAGAACCCGTCAAATTACAGTTGGGTCACCGACAAGGATGTTGAGGCGCTCATTAAGAGGGGCATTTCAAAGGAAGACATGTACAATTTTGTATGGATAAGGACACGCGAGGGGTCTTATATACCATTTACGGAGGGGAGGGAAGCCCTTGCCCTCCGCGTAAGCGACGGAGAGAGCATCATAAACGGGCGCCTTACAGTGAACATGCAGGGGAGATGGGTTGAATTCAAGCCTTCCGCAATAGAAAAGAAGATGATGGAACCTGGAAACCAGCTTAGCAAGGACCTCGCCGAGTACAGAATCGCGATAATGGACGCGCTGAGCGCCGCCCCGCGGGTTGCGGAAGGGATGTTTCCTAAGAAGGACCTTTCGGCCATGGTGAACTACAAGGGCAGGCAGGTTGAGCTGAGGCAGCTCATAGACGAATTCGGCAGGATGGCAAAGCAGTGGGGTGAGAGCGGAAACCGCCAGGACATCGCGGCCCTTGTGCTCCTCAACATATGCAAGGATGCCCGCTATTTCGCCCCGCTTGAGGAAACGAGGCTCCTCTCCATTCGGCCTGTCAAGGACACGGAATTCATAGGCTTCAGCAAGCTTACGCAGAAGATAGCCCAGCCGTTCAGCAAGGGGATACAGTCCGTTCTCGTCTCCGGCATCATGCCGCAGATAAATGACATACAGAGCTTTGTCATGCACTCCGAATATTTCCGTGCGCGCGCGGCGGAATTCTCATACAGGATTTCCCTTGACCCTGCGGCCACAGACCCGCGCATAAACAGGGAGCTCAGCAAAAACGTCTCCGACCTCGTTGACAACCTCTCCCGCTACCGCGCCGTATGGGACATGACCATCACGAGGGACCCGAGAGGCAACTCTTCTGCGATAGGCCAGCAGGCCAACTTCGCTTCGCTGTACCACCACGGCCCGGCGTTGCATCCCGTCCCAAGCGCAGTGCTGGGCCAGATGACCGGGCGCGGCTTCGCCAAAATGATGGAGTCGTTCCGCCTTATGCCACTAGCCCTGAACTGGACAGTTGGCGCACCGATGATACTCATGACCAGGAGCGCCCTTACCTCATGGATGGGATACCCGAGCAAGCATGACAAGAGCTACCACCCTCTCCAGCCATACAACATGACCTCTTCACGCTCGCTTGACGGCTTCCGCGCCCTTTTTGACCCGTTCTATGCCGCACTGGACTTCACTTCGGGCAGCTTCAGGAAGGTGGGGTCTATGCTGACCGCACCTTTATGGGGCCTTACCCAGCCAATAAGGTACACCCTTGAGGCGGTCCAGAGCGTAGTGGACCGAATAGCCCCGCCCCACAGCACGGTATCCGGGGAAAAGGGGGCATTCCAGAAAGTTTCCAGCATCCTCGGGACACCCGAGGAATGGATGTTCCACTCCAGGCCGGATTTCTTCATGCCCTATTACCTCAGGGAGGCCGGCATTCACGAAAAGTTGACTGGCCCCATGACAATGCGCGAATACGGGGGCAAGTCCATTCAAGACGGCGTTGTCAGGACGCACGAGGACCACGCCTGGTTATACAAGAACATTAACGTTGTCTGGAACGTCAACACGAACCCAGGCGTTTCCTATGTGGACTTCTACTACAACGTGAGGGCAGACCCGCGCCTTGCCACCCACCTGGTCAGCGCCTCCCCCTACAAGTCCTTCTTCGCGCAGGATGAATACCTGCAGAAGCAGGCGAACCTGGGCATGGTCCACCGCGAGGCATCGCCTTACGAGCTCGCGGCCATAAGGGAGGACGAGCTCCGCCAATACAGCTCCCTTTTCAGGAACAGGATGCTGGGCCTGATGAACCCGGCATTCTTCTTCATCAACAACCCCCTGCCTGGCTTGTCCTTCCTCAGCGTGATGGGGCTGAAGCACCAGTGGGACAGGTGGAGGAACATCTTTGAAAAGATGGAGGCGCGCAAGGAACTCCGCACAAAGGACATCCACGCCATGCCAACCACCGGAATGTTAGGCCAGCCCCTTGCCGGGGTATCGTCCCAGCTGCAATACACCACGCTTCAGCCCAACGAGGCGGCGAAGGCCGAGCACATTGCGGAGAAGTTCATAAGAAAGACCGGCTATATCTTCTCCTCCGTGTTCCTGGACAAGCAGTTTATTGCCTGCGGCGCCTGCGGCTCCCCGATGGAAAGGGGTGGGGTCTGCCCGGTCTGCTCAGGCAAATCCCTTTATTTGCTAAGGTTTAGAAAATGGGCAAACTACAGGAGGCGCACGCCCGCACCAGGAGGAACAACATGAGAAGCATAATTATTCCGGCCGCCATTTTTGCCCTCCTTCTGCTGCTCCCTGGCTGCCTTCTGCAGAAGGAGTATTTCAAGGAGGCAGTGCGGGGCGAACCGGTGTACATATCCCTTGGCCTGTCAGGGAGCTGCCCCACAGGCGACTGCATCTGCATGACCTGCAACATAGACCTCCCTAAGGACCCATACGACAAATTTTTCCCGGTGTCATACGCTTCCAGGCTGTGCAAATTCAGCGAGTGCGGCCCGGAGCAGTACGCAAATTATATCCAAGCTCCCGTGAAGGGCCAGGACCGCATAAACTTCTTCATGATTGGGCAGGGCGGCTTCGGCGAGTTCAACAAAGCAAACCCGTATTGCAACAATTCCCTGCGCATGCCCGTGAAGTGGCTTGACAGCAGGGATGGGTTAGGCGAATATCCTCTTCCAGATGTCGGCCGCGCCACCTGCTTTATGGAAAAAAGCTCCATTCCTGTATATATCCTATACAGCCGCGGAGAGTCGGTCAGCGCTGAGAGGGCTGGGAAAATTGCCTCCCTTTTCCTGGACCGTGGCCCGGTCATAATAACCTCCGAATTTGAATTCAACTCCTCCAACCCGGAGATAGCCGCCAACGTTACCGCGCAGGTTCGCGCAATGAAGCAGGCGTGCCCCAACTGCCTTATAGCCCTCGCTCCCTCCCTCTGGGACGACAGCGAGGCCTTCCAAAAAGTGGCAAGCGATTCCGGCAGCTCAGTGGACCTTTTTGCATTCGGCCTGAACAGCCACGATTTCATCACCTGCAATCCGGCCAAGATGTACTACGCAGGCATGTCCTATTCCCAGTACCTGCTCTTCAAGTACAAGAAGCCTTCCCTGTGGGCATACCTTCTTTTTGATAGGGACTACAGCGCGGACGGAAGCTGCATGTGGGACGACGAGGCTCTTGCCCATGCCTACTCTTCCTTCTACACATACGCCCCTGGCATGGCCGCCTCTGGAGTAATCGGGGCTGCCCCCTATTCCCTATACGGGGTGGGCCCGCTCTACTGCAGGAACTGCTCCCTTTTTGGCCCGTCCGGCTCACCCATCCTTCCGATGCAGGCGGCGTGGTTCGCAAATTGCCAGGAGGCCTACGCAACCAGGAGCCTCCTCCCGCTCGCCTTCAGCAATGCGCCGGGCACTACCTGCCTTTTTGGCCCGCGCATATACAGTTACACTGGCTACAGCTATTACACGGAACGACCCGGCGCACAGAAGCAGCCCGCTGGCAACACCTCAACTTTCTATAGCTGCGACGCCTGCCTCGTGACCAATATTCCTGCTTCGCTGAAGCTCTCGCCGATAAAGCCCTCCGGCTCGCAGGCATGCGAAGCATACCCCATCCTTGATGCCTATGCTGACATTCGCGACATTGACCCTGCCCTTGTCCGCGCAACCGTGCAGCGCGAATCCGGTTTTGACCCCTGCGCAACCTCAAGCGACAGCGCCACATGCGGCAAAACTCCAGGCATGCGCTCAGTAGCGGACCCCGACTCATCCTGCACTCCTTACACCGCACCTTCCGGGCGTTATGTGTGCGCAATGGGCCTCATGCAGACCCTTGCCCCGCCTTACACATACTGGGATGAAATAGATTTCGCACACGAGGGGCAGATGGAGGAGGCAAAATACTGCGCAGAGGGGGAGAAGTTCAACCCATACAACCCGGGGCACAGCGCATGCATCGGGACGGCTGAGCTGGCAGATGCGGTAAGGGCCGCAAAGTCCCGGATAGAACCAATAGAGGGCAAGGTGCTGGCCGGCTACAGCAGGGGCAGTGACGATTACAACAACATGAAAGGCATACTGACCGTTATGCTGGCCCGCCTGTATTATGCGGGCCCGGCTCTTGTAACCCCAGGCAACGTGAACAAATGGGCCAATGATTTTGAGGATTTCCGCAATGCGGATTCCATATGCAGAAACAACCCGGGCAGCCACCCGTGCTGCTCCGGCTCAAGGGTGGACTCCATCCTTTCAGCCGCTGGCTGCTGCGGCTCCGGCGCGGACTTCGTCAATTATGTGACCAATGAGAAATGCTACGAAATCCGCCCAAAGAACAGCAACGAGGGCGGGAAAAACAAGGACTACATAACCAACACTAATTCTTTTGTCCGCCTATACCTTGGAATCAGGGAAAAATGCGGGATATGCGACTCCAATAGGTGGGAGCAGAACATAGAGGACTGGTACGCCAGTACTGAGCACCTCCCGATGTATGGCTGACTCTAACGCTTGTGCCCATTCAGCCTCTTCTTCCAGTAATAATAAGTCCTTCTTGACATCCCCAGCGCGCCCAGCCTCTCCTTCTCCCCCTTGCATTCCTTCAATACGCGCAGGAACTCCTTCTCGTCGAATTCCCTTGGCCTCCCCTTTTTGCCCTCCCTTATTTCCACATCAACGCTTTTCCTGAGGCTTTCCATGACCTTCCCGGGTACCGTCCTGGCAACGCCGCTGTTCATGCGTATTCTCCTTGCCTTTGTGGCATCCAACAGCAGCGCAAAAACCTTTACGCTTGGCTTGGTCTTTATGAAGAACTCCTCGCACCCTGGGTTGGCCAGTATGGCATCCAGCATCTCCCGCCTGCTGCCCTTAAGCTCAACCGCCTTTGATTCTCCTGACAAATTCTGCTCCACGTTTTCCCTCTCTGAAATTCTTCAGCACCTCAAATGCACCGCGGACTTTCGCCTCGTCCATTCCCATGTATTCCGAGACCCACTTCTCGCCCTTCCCGCTGTCCGCCAGCATCACCGCAGCCCCGAGCTCCTTCCCGCCCAGAGGCACCTTCCCCTCCGCCTCAAATTTCCTTTTTAGCACCGCCCTCGCAGGCACGCCCTCATTTTCCATGCAAGAGAAAATCATCAGGTGGTTCTCCCCCGGGGCAACCGCTAATGAGGGATATAAGTTTTCCTTCCTCCTTCCCTCCTCATTGCTGGACAGGTAAAACTTGAATATGGGCGACAGCAGCAGCAACGCCGCCCTCCTTGCGATCTCGCCCCTCCGGGCCTTCCTCCTCTCCATCACCTGTTTCCTGAGGCTCTCCTTCATCACGAACCCGCCATTCTTCCTTGCGAGGAAACCCCTCTTCACCAGCTCTGCCTTGGCCTCCCCGAACCCTTCCACCAGGTCCATCCTGGCATCAGGCCTGACCCCAAACTTGCTGAGCAGCGCGTTGTACTCCGCCACTTCCCCTTCCCCGATGCCCATCCCCCGGCTCACGCTCTTTGCCGCATAATGCACTATTGAGGAGAGCAGCGAAATCCTCACCCCTTTTGAAGCAATGATGGGGACCCTCTTGAAGCCCGGCCTCGTGGAGACCACCTCTGCTCCGGAGCCGAACATTTTTGAGACCTTGAGCTCTATGCTTTCCCCCTCCGCAACCTGCACGGTTTCCGTTTTTCCCCCGAACTTCACCTTCGCGAAAAAGCACCCTTTCTTCTCGCTTGCCTCCTCCATCCTGTCCATCAGCTCCCTGTACGCAATAATCCCGTCGTCCCCGGCTTCCATGAGCAGCCTTATGTGGTTTCCGTCCAGCGGAAGGTGCTCTGCGATGTCAGAATACCCCATTCTCATGAACCCCTTCGCCACCCTGTGCGCATCAAGCGCGATGCTCACCCTCGCAAGGCTGTATTTCTTGAGGTTGGCTATATACCTGAAGTATCCCATCTGCTTCTTCAGGTCCGCCCACTCCGCCTCCCCGAGCTCGTCCGCCTCCTCAACCGTCTTCTGCAGGAGCCCCCTGAACGGGCTGTTGAAACCGGATTCCGCCATCCTTTCTTTCAGGGCTTCCAGTTCCGGCACATTCCTCTCTTCATAGGAGCCTATCCCGTTGAGCAGCTCATTCGCCTTATGCACGTAGGCCATGGATGGCAGCACTTCCAGATCCTTCCCATTTATCACGGCAACCACAACTTTTTCTCTATTTTCTCTCTCACATACTCGCCTACAAATGTCAGCCTCTCCCCCTGGAGGGCGTCCTGCTCAATTTTCTTCTTCGTCTTAAGGACCTTTTGGAGCTCCACAACCCATTCCTTGTGCCTGTTTATCCAAGGGTAGCTGAGCATCTCCTCCGCCCTTTTTAGGTCTATTTCCTTTGCATTTATGGTGAGCCTTTTCAAAAAGTCATACTTCTCTATGTCTGCCATCGTCACCCCGAGGAACCTTGACTCTGGTATTGAGAAGTCCCTGCCCAGGTATGCGAGGTTCATGCTCCCGGTCTTTATCGTCCAGTAGATGTACCATCCCCAGGCATCGCAGTCCGTCATCACATACACGGGCAGCTTCTTGTCCGCAAGTTTCCGCAAAAGCCTCCTCGTCCCCCTGCTCGCCTGCCCCTTCGGCGTCACCAGGATGCAGTTCTCCTTTTTCCAGAACCTGTCTTCATTCAGCCTCTGCCATAGCGCGTCCTTCTCAACCACAAGCACGTAATCCGCGCCCACATCCACAAATTCCATCCCGTTGTCCACGTCGCTTGGAATCATCCAGCCGCTCCTTCCCTGCTTGGTGCAGTCTATTGTGGTTTCTTCCCCGGTGAAATTGTCCTTCACGACCATGGGGCCGGCGACCACCCCTTTCCTGTCTGTGGTCAGATGCAAATCCTCCCTCTTTATCCCGAGTGAAACTTCCAAATCCTCTATGAGCACGTTGCTCTCGCTCTGCTCCTCAAAGAGGCTCTCGTCCACATCATCCCCGAGGCTGAATTTCAGCTGGTAATAAAGGCCCCTTATGCTCGTGTGTAGGTTTTCGGCTATGAACTTCCTGGTCTTGTTCGCAACCGCAACCGTCTGCATGAACGTCCTTGCCTGGCTCACATTGAGAAAAGTCCTTTCCTCCTTCTTGCTCCCCAGCTTCAGATACCCCAGCCCATCCTGGAACTCCACGTTGCCCCTGCTCCTTAGCGGTGTATCAAAAGTAGGCGATTTCCCCTCACTCACCTGGGAGAGCATGCTCTTCCCGAGCTCCTCAAGCTTCTCCATCGCCTTTTTCTCGCTCATTCTTCCGCCCCTTCCTTTTCCTCAGGGGCACTCTGCCCCTTTTCCCGCTCCCCAGCCCCCTCTTCAGCACCCATGTTCCCTAACGAGTACTTCTCCTCAACCATTTTGAGCAGCCTTTCCTTGACCTTCCCGCTCTCAGCCTTCCTGCCGCCAAGTTCCGCCAGGTCCACTGACAGCTGTTCCACATACCTCAGGATGGCGGCCCTCTTGCTCACCATCTCCTTTGTCCTTCTCTTCCCGGAAAGGTGCCTCTCCAGCCCCCTTGCGGCCTCCATGACCGCGTTCCTTATCTCGTCCACGACCTCTTCCTCGTCCGAGATGGATTGCTTGCCCGCGGACGTGTATGGCACATGCACTGACGCAAAATGCACGAATATGCTCAGTGGCTCCTCCTCCAGGCTCTTTATCCCGTACCTCTTCCAGTCAATGCTTTTTATTGTCTGCGTTATGGCGCACCCCCCTGCATCAAACAGCAGGGGCGCCCTGTTCGCAAACCTCAGTATCTCCCCGTTTGCCCCCTTCCCGTTGTAGGCTAACCCAACCTCCACCACGAAGGGAATGCCCCCCCTGTATATTTTCGGCGCCCTCTCGGTCACGTGCATGAACTCAGGGCTGATTATGCTGCTTAGCGATTTCTCAATCTGCCTGGTCCCTATGGGCACAACGCTGTCCGTTGCAGGCGCAATCCATTTTATTTTCCTGAACCCTGCGACCAGCTTCTCAGCGTCCTCCCAACCCATTTCCGAAGGCTTCTTGCCCAAATCCACTTCTGGCACCGCCTCCTGCAATTCCCTTATCTTGTTCAGCGTTACGCGGGTAAACTCCTCCTGAAGGAATGAGGATATCCTCTGATACGGCGCGTTCCTTGCCTTCTCTATCAGGTCATGCGCGCTTATCCCCAACGGGTGCGGCTTCACCTCTACCGGTTTCTTTGGGAGCTCATCCACGGATTTCGGGAACACGAACCTCTCCCCCTCCGGGGAATTGAACACTATTGCCGCGTGGGGATTAGCAATTGCGGTCCTCCTTAGGTACTCGTAAACGCCGTAAGCGCTCTTGTCGTACTTCACTTCCCCGAATACCCCATCCACCTCCAGCCCGCTCTTCCCCCCCTCCGCAGGCCCTTCGGAAATCAGGTTTATGAGCGGCTTGTTGTTCCTGAAATCAATGCCCACCTCGCACTCCACCATGTTCCCATCGTGCGAAGACACCACCCTTATCGGCTGCCCGGTGGTGACCAGCGCATACATCGTGCAGCCAGTTGCGCCGATGCCCTGCTGCCCCCTCTGCTGCATATACCTGTTGAACTTTGTCCCGGCCAGCATCATCCCGAGCGCCTTTCCTATGTGGCTTTTTGGGATGCCGGGCCCGTTGTCCTTTACCCTCACCCTGTACTTGTCTTCCCCTTCGCTGGCCAGCCAAACCTCTATCTCCGGGTAGACCCCGGCCTCAGAGCACGCGTCCAGTGAATTGGTCACGTACTCGTGCACTATTGTGGTAAGGCTCCTCACCTTCCCGGAGAAGCCGAGCATCTGCCTGTTCTTCTTGAAGAACTCCGCAACAGAGTATTCCTTGAATTTTGAGAATATTCCGTCTCCCATCCTGTCGCCCTGCTACCTTCCCTTCAACCGGTCAAACATCAAGGTTTCCCTTATTCTGCCCAGATAATTTATAACTGTTGTGTGTGGGGCGCCCCCCATTATCATCCTTATCGCCTCCTTAACGTATTCCATCGCATCCGAAGGAGCTATTATCCCCACAGTGTGCCCGTAAACCTCTATTGACGATTCAGTCGCCTTCTCAATTCCATCCTTCACCTTGCCCTCCTTCCCTATAATTCTCCCCTTCACCCTTCTCATCGCATTGTCTGATGGGAAGTGCTCCCTTAAGTCTATCAAGTAGAACGAATAGTTCTCCCTGAACAGCTTCGCCGCATCCTGCGGGGAAAACCCCCTCCCAACCGCATGCACCACATCCCTCGCGAGGTATGTCCAGACGCTTTCTCCACTCAGCTTGACCTCCCCTTCCGCATCCACTTCAATCCCCACCCCGTATTTTTTCTCTATCTGGGGCTTCGCCTGCAGCAGAGCGCCGACTCTCTCCCTTGGAATCCGTATTATCTCCATCCCTTCGCCTTGCTTAAGGAAGCCCTGCCGGAGCCTCCTGTTTACCCCCTTCTCTCCCCTCTGCGCCTATTAATTCTTTCGCAGCCCTCTTTCCATACACCGATTCCACCAGCTCCACCAGTTCCCTGCTGACCTTTTCATTGTATTTCCCGGCGTATTTCGCGAACTCCCCCTTTGCAGCTTCCTTGTTGTTCCTGATGATTTCCTTCAGCAGGTTTTTTGAGTAGGGGTCAAACTCATAAACGTACGCCATAACTGCCTTCTTCCCGACATCCGCATCCTCAACGCCCGATAGGTTCTCAAGCACCACCTTCTTCGCTCTCGCGTCCCAGTCATCCATCAAATCCACGAAGACCTTCTTCACCTGCGCATCGTCCCTCACCATCACGGAAAGCGCCTCCAGCGCATAGAGCTGGGGCTCGTTTATCTCGCTCCTCGCAATTAATATTAGTTGCTCCTTCAGCGCCTCCACGAGCTTTCTGTCGCCAAGGCCGGACACGTAAGCCAGAAGCGACTCCGAAGGCCTCCCCCCGCCAAGCAGCTCCTTCAGCCACGCAAGCAGCTCCGGCCTGGTTTCCGCCGCACGCCCCAGCGCCAGCATCATGTTCAGGTTCGGGCCGTTCCTCCTTTCGTAAAGGTTCTCAAACAGCCTTTCCAGCACGTCCTTCCATCCGCCTGCAAGAACCATTTCCAGTAGGCATTCCGCCAGCTTTGCCTTGGTGATCCTGGCGTGGTATGCACTCTCATCCTCAAGCAGCACGGTTGCGCCTATGTTCACAAGGGCCTCCCGCCTTTTGGCGTTCTTCCTGAGGAGCTCCTCCAGCCCGCTCTTCTCCTGGTATGCGCGGACTATTTCCCAGAAGAGCGCCCTCGGGTTCGCGTCCGCCTCCATCTTGTATTTGGACAGCTTCGCTATCTCTTCCGGCGCTTCCGGCGGCTTCTCCTCTTTTGCATCCTGGGCCATAGGAATCTACATCCTATTATTTGCACAACCCTACTTAAACCTTATCCCGTCCCCACGTCAATCCAGTATGAAGTTTATAAGCGCGGTTTTCAGCCCGCCCGCGCCCCTCCCTTCTCTATGCACCTTTTCCCTCAGCTTCCTCTTGAATATCTCCCCTGCAGTCATTATGGTCTCAACGAAGAAAACCCCTGCCAGTATGTAGAAAATGAAAAGGGAATAGAAGAACACGCGTGGGAGCATGAGCAGAGAGAATGCGAAAGCAAGGCCCACCGATGCTGCCAGCAGAAGCACCATGGCGATGCTCCTTGTCATCATCTTCCTGTCCAGGTCCTCGTACGGCTCTTCGGCGTACAGGAAGGCCTTGCTTATCCCGCGGGTTATATGTATGGCAGACTGGAAGAATTTGGGCGCCTCATGCGCTATCCCGGCTAGGGCGAGAATCGCCGCCAGCACCTCTATCCAGATTGAATAGCTGGCGGCGATGCCCAATTCCCCCACTCTCAGCAGGAACAGCGCAAACGCCACGCATATGACAACGTTCATAAGGCTTATGCCAACCCTGCCCAGCTCCTTCACGAACACGTTGTGGAAAGTTCCCCCTGGCTCGAACGCCTCTGCGACCTGCGACATATACCTTGAGACCCTTCTAAGCGCCATCTTCGTGTTTGCGGGCACCGCCTTCTCTATGGAGGAACTTATCAGCGCCATGTTGTTTATAGAAACCGAAGATATTGCCGCCGTTATGAACACTATTGAGCCAACCAGGGAAACCAGGTCCGTCCCATAGGACGCCGCCTCCCTGGCGATGAGCAGCGAAAACTCGCCTGTTGAGAGCATGAGCACGCCCGCCCCCAGCGCGGCCTTGCTCTCAACCCCCATGAAGTACATGGCGGTTGCGGTCCCGAAATATTTCCCCAGTATGCAGACAATAGAGAAAATCGCTATCTCCGCCGGGTTTGCCATTATCCATTCCAGATTTAGGCTCATCCCAACCGAGAGGAAGAAGAATGATGAGAATATGCTCGTGAATGGCTTTACGGTATTGTTCACTTCATCCTGGCCGCGCAGGCTCGCCATCACGTTCCCGGCGAGGAACGCCCCTATAGCCGCCTCCAGGCCGACCGCCTCCGCCCCGAAGCTCAGTATGAAGCACAGCGCCAGGGACGTGTATAGTATGCTCTCCTTGTTTCCGCTCTCTATGAAGAACGGCACCGCAAGCCTCAGGATTTCCCTCGCCGCCAGGTACCCGCCCAAAAGTATGAGGAAGGATACCGCCATGGAGAAGAGGGCCCCAACGTGCCCCGCATCCACGCTTCCAAGCCCGGGTATCATGGCCAAAACGAATATGGAGAATATGTCCTCTATTATCAGCACCGTTACCAGCAAATCCCTCTCGTTGCTCACGCCCCTGCTCATCATCGCGTAAATCGCGGTGCTCGTTACCGAGAGCATGGAGCCAAGCAATAAGGATTCCAGCAGCCCGAGGCCGAGCAAAAGCGCGCTCTCGTAAACTATTATGAAGACTATTGCGAGCTTCAGCACCGCGACCACTATCGCCCTCAGCCCCTTATTCAGCATCATGTGAGGGTCCACTTCCAGCCCTATCCCGAAAAGCAGCAATACCGCCCCGACTTCAGCCAAAAATGTTATGAGGTCGCTCTGCTGGACGATTCCGAGCATCGCCGGCCCTGCCACTAATCCCAGCAGGAGGAGCCCTGCAATCGGGTGGAGCTTCAGCCGAAGTGCGATAACGCTCCCTACGAGGGAGAGCAGGATAGCCACTCCCAGGCTGAACAACTGGTCTGCCATTGCAACGTAAGCGCTCTTCCTAATCTTTTATAAACCTTCCTCCGTTCTCTCGTCTTTTTTTGCAATTTCCTTTTCCGCTCCCCCACGTTGTTTAACCTTGATGCCCACCCCTAAATAAATTTAAATGTTGCAGGCAACCTTATTTCATGGTTCATAAGCATATGGATGCCCCGGCGGAGAAACCCATCTCAGCCCCTGCGGGCCACAGCAGAAAGCCCCCTCTGAAATGCCTAAATCCGCTCTCTTCCGAATATTCTCCCTGGGCGGCCCCATGCGCTACCTACCACTCCGCTGCGGGGAAGAGGCAAACGTGCTCAACCGCCGCGTAAGGTTTGAATCCGTCTCCCCCGCCGAGAACACCACTGCGCTTTCCGTTCCGCCCAGTGCAGTGCTCTCCATATCCTATCCCGACGGCTCAAGCACAAGCAAATACCAGGTTGAGCAGGGCGGCCACTTCTTTTTCGGAGACCACACCTTCAAACTGGTGGCAGTCCGCTGAGCCCTTCAATTTCCCGGGCGATTTCATTATTCGTTCTCCACGCCCTTCCCGCGCTTGCGGCCTTCGCCAAAAACCAGGTTCCGCCAGGCCGACGCAAGAAAATCCAGCGGCCACGGCATCCTCTCTTCTTTCTCAGCTTCGCAGACCGCTGGAGGCACTGCGTCCTCCTCTGCCCTGAATTTATCCCTCTCCGCAATCGCCATGCCCATAAGCTCAACCGGATAGAACATGTGCGTCGCCCCTCGGTCATCATCGCAGAGCACCTTGGCATTGCAGCCGTATCTCCACATCTCTATGGCAAAGGTGGCGCCCATCCCCGCTGAAAAGGCCCTGTCCGCAAGCACGGTCGCAAGCCTGGACCTCTCGGCCACATCATTCTTTATGTTCCCTAGCGGCCCGCTCAACTTCCGCACTTCCGCGAACGCCTTCATGAAGACTTTTTTGCTCTCCTCCCGCTTCCCCTCCTTCGCGAGATCTTCTGCCTGCTTCGCGAACATCACCGCCTTCGCCTGCGGGCAGGAACAGAATTCCCCACTTTTTGCCATATTTTCATTATGCCATCCGGAGTATTAAATCCTTTCCCTCCCACCAACACTTAAAAAATGCTTTGCGGAATTTCATCTTATGAACAGGCAAAGGATGCTCTTGCTTGCGCTCCCTCCGCTCTCCGTCATCATTCTCTCATTCGCGCTCTGGTTCCTTTCTTCCAGTTCGCACTACTCATTTGACACCAGCCTTTCCTCCGCCACCCCCTCCACGCTTGCCCTGGCATTCATCTCGCTTTTGATTTCCGCAATCACAATCTTGTTCGCGCGCCGGTTCCTTCCAGCCCCCGAAAGGCTCCCTTCCGTCCCATTTAGGGTGGCAGGCAGTGGCGGTTTCACCCGCGCCCCCATCCCCCTTGCCGAGTTTCTTTCGCCCGCTCTCACAGAAAACATAATCATCCTCGGCCTGGTTGCTGCCGTTC
>Ga0068707_1000587_pt1 | contig 24259 bp, 18 predicted proteins | sample YNPNPMetaG_FD_66600 | JGI IMG/M metagenome (GOLD analysis project Ga0068707, IMG submission 66600) | Anoxygenic and chlorotrophic microbial mat microbial communities from Yellowstone National Park, USA - YNP NP MetaG | ecosystem: Environmental > Aquatic > Thermal springs > Hot (42-90C) >... | reverse complement strand
GCGCCGAGCAGAACCAGGATCAGACCCATGCCACCGTGCCCTTGGGTTCTCATTCGTGCCTCCTTTCCCGGGTGGGCATCGCCCCGGCGAGCAGCCGCGCGAACGCCGGCGCGAACAGGTCGCGCAGCGACGCGTCGAGCGGCGCGCCGAGCAGCCGGCCGATTCTCTCCTCGGCCGAGGCTTCCACCCCGGCCTCCCGGAAGGCCCGTTCGATCTTCTCCCGGACCACGGTTGTGAGGTCGGTCTCCGCCCCGGGCGCCCCCGGCGGCACCTCGCACTCCGTCGAGAAGACTTCGCCGGCCAGCGTGGCCAGGAGGCCGGCCGACGCGGCGAAGCGCACGTCGCGCGGGCGCGCGTTCCGGACGGAGTAGCACGCCCCTTCGCGGCGGCGGCCGAGCGCTCCCTGCAGGAGGCGGCCCATGTGGCGCAGCGCCTGGAACGTGCCGCGGTCCGCGAGACGGGCGAACAGCGCCTCGTCGCGCGCGCCGGCGCCCGGATCGGCGATCGCCCGCAACACTCCGGGATACCGCCGCAGCATTTCCCAGGCGGCCTTGCGCGCCCCTTCGCCCCGCAGGTCGCCGAACGCGTCGAGCAGCGCCATGGGCCGGATCACGCCGTCCACGAGCCGCACGGTTCGTCCGAGGTCGTGTCGCACGACGACGCGGGCGGCCGCGCGCCGCACCTCGTCCTCGTCGCGTGCCAGTCGCGCCGGGTGCAGCGACCGCGGCGTCAGGTCTCCGTCGAGCAGTGCCAGCACGGTGGTCAGCGGCGCCGAGAAATTCACCTCCACCGGCGACAGGGGGCCCGTCCGGTGGGGTCGCGCGGCGTCCTCCATCCCGACCGTCAGCGCGGTCACCGACAGCTCGATCCGCTCCACGTCGGCCGCGGTCACCTGCCGCCCCCGGGAACGCTCGAACTGCCGCGCCGTCTCGGCGGCCGCCTCCGCCGCCGCCGAAACGTAGGCGCATCCCGGCACCCGCTTTACCGCCAGCGTGTCGGTCAGCCAGACCTCGCCCCACCCCTCCAGGAATCCCTCGAGCGGGGCGTGGGCGAAGTGGCGGCCGAGGCCGTCCGTCGCGTCGAACACGGTGGTGGGCGCACGGAGGGCGGTGGTCCGGGCGAGTCGCAGCGCCTCGAGCCCCAGCCGGACCGGCACCGCCGCCGCCAGCAACCTCGAGGAGCCGCCGAAGAAGGCGGCCGGCAGCGGAAACGGCGGGTTTGCGAACGCAAGCCCCAGGGCCCGCGCCACCACCTCGGGGTCGTCCCCGGCCAGCCGTCCCGCGGCGACCACCGCGGCGGCCAGGTGGACATGCGTCCAGAGCTGGCCGTTGTGCGGTCCGACCAGCGCGTATCCGCCGAGCCGCGCGGCCACCTCGTCGGCGGCGGTCGCCGCCGCCAGCGCCTCCCCGAGCGACACGTCGTGCGCGGCGGCCCAGGCGAGCGGCACGGCGGCCGCCGAGTGTCCCGGGTGGCCGAACAGCAGATAGTCGTCGTGGTCCAGCGCGATCGAGGCCGCCGCGAACCACGACGCCAACGCCCCCAGCCCCGGCGGCTCTCCGCGGCCGCGCGCCGGCTTCCTCCGCCGCGCCCCGGCCTCCTCGGCCCAGGCGGCGCGCAGCGCGACGACGTCGGGCAGCGCCAGCCCGTCGAGCAGCGAGGCGACGACGGAAGCGAACTGCAGGCGCACCCGCTCCGCGGTCCCCGGCGGCACGGCGGCGGGGTCGAGCGACCGGCTCCAATCGGCGAGGGCGCGAGGATCCACGGCGCCACCCCTCAGCCGCGCTGCACCCAGTAGGCGACCACGGCGATCACCGCGGCAATCACCAGGAACAGGATCGTCAGCTTGATCCAGCTCCACGGCGCCTTGCCGACCACCTCCCCGGTCTGCCCGTTGACCAGAAAGCGGTAGACCTTGTTCTTGTAGCGGTAGGCCGCGATCCAGATCGGCAGCAGGATGTGCCGCCAGGTGACGTTGGAAAACGTGTTGTTCACCGAGAGCGCGCGGTGCGTGTCGCCCGGCACGTCCTTGTCGCAACGGCGGTACTGCTCGTCGGCGATGCGCTGCGCGCCCTGCTCCCACCCTTCCTGCAACCCGACGACGTACTCCTCGGCCCGCCAGCCGGACAGGTAGCCGGGGTGGTACGGCACGAGCTGGTTGCAGTCGAAGTTCTGCACCCGGAGCACCAGATCCGGCGGCAGCCCCCTGGACGCGCAGACCAGCAGATCGCGGTAGTCGTCGTCGCGCTGGCCCGAGGAGGGCACCCATCGGATGCGGCGTTCGCGGACCGTGTACGTCCGTCCCTGGCGGTCGCGCCGGGTGACGGTGACGTAGTAGTAGTACCCGGACTCCGCCGTCCAGCGGGAGTGGACGTGCGCGTTGTACGCCCAGAACGGGACGTACACCCCATCGATGTTCTGCACCTTGGCCCGCGCTTTGAGGTCGCCGGGCCGGAACCACAGGCCGCCGATCCAGTCGGAGAAGCGCTTCCCGGCGGCCGCCCGGTCGATCCGGAACGGGACCAGGGACTCGGGCCGGATCGCCTTGGCCGAGACCTCCTGCGGCGCGACGTAGCTCGACCCGCAGAACGGGCACTGCGTCGTCGTGACGTTCGGCTCGAACTGCACCGTGGCGCCGCACTCCTTGCAGCGCACCGCCAGCGCCGGCCGGCCCATCCCGCCGATCTGCTCCTGGCGAAGGCCGGCCATCAGGTCGTAGGCCTGGATGTGACTTCCCTCGGGACCCGGCGCCGGAACCTCCTGCGTCGTGCCGCAGTGGTCGCAGCGCAGCTTCTGCGCCGCCGCGTCGTAGGTCATTTCCGCGCGGCAGTTCGGGCAGCGGTACGCATGCGTGCCGTCGATCTCCTTCGGCTCCTCCCCGCTCACCGGGTCCCTCCCTCGGCGCCTCCCGAGCCCCGGGCGGTGCCGGTCGATCCGGCGGGGCACTGCCCTCCGGCCTCGCCCGCCGGCGCGGCCATCCTACGACGGCGGCCGGTGCCCTTCAATGATTCGCCGCGCGGCGAAGACGTCGAGCCGGCCAGGCCGAAACGCACCGCCTTGGCGTAGAAGTTCTTCTTGTCCATCCGGGCCAGCCGCGCGGCGGCCGAGAGGTTCCCCGCCGACCGCCGCAGCGCCGCCTCGACGTACGACCGCTCGAAATGGTCGACCCACTCCTGCTTCAGCTCCGCGAACGGTCGCGACAGGTCGATCGGCGGGGGGGCCGAGGTGGCTGCGCCGGGCGCCGCCGCGTCGGTCGGAATCTGGTCGGCGTCGAGGACTCCGCCGCGGACCAGCGCCACCGCCCCCTCGATGGTCGCCTTGAGCTCGCGCACGTGCCCGGGCCAGGACCGCGCCCGCAGGCGGTCGACCGCCCGCGCCGTCAGCTCGGGCGCCGGACGCCCCAGGTCCGCCGCGGCGGTTTCGACGAAACGCGCCGCCAGCGCCGGGATGTCCTCCACCCGATCCGCCAGCGGGGGGACCGCTGCGACGCGCGCTCCGAACAGCGCCGCCAGGTCCGGATGCAGCCGCCCCGCCTGCGCCGCCCGCTCGGGCACCTCCTCCATCGTCGCCACGAGCAGGGGCGGCGACGCGCCATCCTCGCGCGGGCGCACCAGCCTCGCCCACAGCTCCGCCTGCAACCCGCGCGGAAGCTGGTCCAGGTCGCCGACCAGAAGCGTCCCCCCGATCGCCAGTTCGAACTTCCCGGGCCCCGCGGCCGCCGGGTCGAGGCCCCCGGTGGCTCGCTCCCCGAACAGCTCCTCGCGCAGCCACGGCTCGTCGCGGAACCGACACGACAGCTCGACCACCGGCCCGTCGCGCCGCGGCCCCACCGCGGCCAGATACCGCGCCAACGTGCGGCGCCCGGCGCCCCCGGGCCCCACAATCGCGTAGGGCCGCGCGAGGCTTGCCAGCGCCCGCCCGCGCTCCACCGCCGCCGCCATCGCCGCCGACAGCGCCACCGGCTCGAGCTGGTCGGCCGTCCGCCCCAACGCCGCCCGCTCGGCCCGCAACGCCTGCACCAGCCGCTCCGCCTCCGCCTGCCGCCGCCGCTCCCGCTCCGCCGTCCGCAACCGGTTCCCCAGCAGAAGCCCCGCCAGCTCGATCAACAACCGTTCGTCCGCCGCCAGCACCTCGGTGCCACGCCACGGTCCCGCCGCGAGGAATCCGCGCGCCACCGCCCCGCGCGGCTGGGCGAGAACGAATCGCGCCGCGACGTCGACCGGCAAGGCACCCGCGAACTCCCGCTGCACCCACGCCGGTAGCTCGCCCAGCACCGCCTCCCGCGCCCCATCCGCCCCCTCGCCGGACGGCGGGATCGACACCCGAGCCCAGCCGGCCCCCCCGGGCCAGCTCGCCAGCGGACGCCACACCGGCGCCGCATCCGGCTCCGCCGGCACCAGGAGTAACCCGGGCGGCATCCCGAGCCCTTCGGTGTCCCGCAACGCGACCAGAATCCGCCGGCCCGGCACCCCCTCGCGCAACCGCTCTCCCAATACCGATGCCAGCTCCTCCGGCGCGCAGGCCGCGGGACCCGCCACCGCCGCCACCAGCCGCGCCGCTGCCCGCAGACTCCCCTCCACCTCGATCGGCAGCACCAGGTCGCCCCCCTCCGGCCCCACCGCCCCCCCCTCCGCTGCCTGCGCCCCGACCCCCTCCTCCGGCGGCGCCGGCGCCGCCACGTCCGTCGCCAACAGCTCCGCAAACCGCACCGCATCCGGGTGGAACAACCGCGGGGAAAGCAAAACACACAGGTACGTGTCGCGCCGGCGATGGACGATCGGCAGCAGCACCGCCGTGGTAATCGACCCGATGAGCGACGAGTCGGGCTCCAACCCCTGCAACGCGACGTGGTGCACCTGCAATTCGCGCGGAACCGCCGCTGTCGGCGGCTCCGCAGCCCCGACAAATGCCACCACGTCGTACAGATTCGTCCGCAACCCCATCTTCCGGCGCGTGGAAACCAGCCTGGTCCAGGCCAGGTTGCAATCAAGAACCGTGCCATCGCCGTCGACGATGACAATCGGGTTGGCGTCAAGAACCGGTTCCAATACCACGGTACGCATGACCGCTCCAGGTTGTCGAGCCCGTTGGCATCGACCTCGTCGTCATGCGTGCGGCTGACAGCCAGGGCGCATGACCGCTCCGGGTGGTCGAGCCCGTTGGCATCGGGACCAACGTGATCGACCCTGGTGCAGTAAACCACGACCAGGAAAGGGGCTCAAGCCGTGGTCTCCGTACCACCAACGGCGGTTCGATGGGGTTGGTCCACCCGATGTGCACAAGCCTGCCCGCGACCCTGGTGGGGCCGTGCCCCGGCCGGGCGGCCGTCCCGCGAGACCGGTCCTGAGCCAGCGGATGCGGGAAATCCGACGGGTCCTTCAGCGCCGGCGGGTGAGGTTGTCGACTTGCTGGAGGCGACCCTGGACGTAGGCGGGGTCAAGTCCCGCGCCGTCGCCGTTCAGCGCCGCCTGGTAGTGTGCCCGGGCGTCGGCGTACCGTCCCTGTTCGAACAGGATGTCCCCGTACAGAACCTCGGCCCGCGACAGGTTCGGCCGCAGGGACAGCGCCTTGTCGAGGAACCCGAGCGCCTTGGTGTTCCGGCCCTGACCCCGGAGCACCGTCGCGATGCGCAGCAGGATTTCGCAGTTCGTGCTGTCCAGGTTCGCCGCGGTTTCCAGTTCCGCCAGGCCGTCGTCGACCCGGTTCGAGGCCACCAGCACTTCGCCGAGCCCCTCGTGCGCCCGGGCCGAGTTCGGCACCCTCTGGATCGCGGCGCGCAGCCGGCTTTCGGCTTCCGCCAGGTTCCCGGTCCTCCACAGGGCGATCCCCAGCAGTTCGTTCACCGGTCCGACGTTGGGGAGCTGCGCGAAGGCCGCCTGCAGCGGTACCAGCGCCTCGGACCACCGGCCCGCCGCCGACAGCTTGCGTCCGTACTCCAGCTGCGCGTCGGTGAACGACGGGCGGATCGACACCGCCTGCGCCAGGTGCGCGAGCGCCTCGTCCCCCGTTCCCAGGCGCCCGAGGTGATAGTGTGCATCGGCCGACCACGGCCGGATCCGAAGCGCCGCCTCCAGCTCGGCCACGGCGCCCGCCGCGTCCCCCTTGCGTTCCAGCATCGCCGCCAGCCCGAGATGGGCGGAAAGCAGGTTCGCGTCCGCCGCGATCGCCCTGCGGTACGACTCGATCGCCTGCTCCAGCTCGTTCGCCCGCGCGTGCGCGTCGCCCAGACCGGAGAGCGCCTCGGCGTTGTCGGCATCGACCGCGAGCGCCTTGTTGAACTCCTCGATGGCGAGCGACGAACGGCGCCAGACCAGGTAGGCCTGGCCCATGCAGACGTGACCCTCGGGAGCGGAATCCCCGGCGGCCAAGATCACGCGGCGGCAGGCGTCGCGGGAAGCCTCGTACTCCCCCTGCGCCATCTTCACTCGCGCGAGCCCCCACAGCGCGTCGACCCAGTTGGCTCGCTGACGCAGGGCCGTCTCGAACGCAGTCCGCGCCCCCGCAAGATCGCGGGCCTCCAGAAGCGCCTCACCCAGGCGGAACTGCGCTGCGGCGTCCGTCGCCGAGGCGGCGACCGCGGCTCTCGCCTGCGTCAGTTCGTCGAACTGCTGCGCGGAAGCCGACGCGGTGGCCAGGACCGCCGCCGTCGCCACGACGACGATCGTCGTCCTCCCCCGGGCCCCGATCGTTCCGTTGCCTGCTTCGCGATTCATCCTGCTGCCCTCCGTGCGGCGCGACCCTACCATGGTTGGCCGGCAGGAATCCAAGTCCAGCGGTTGACCTCTTGCCGTCCCGCCGGCCATTGCTCTCAGACGTCCGTTCCGCCGCCCGATTCAACCCGTTCGAACCCGGCGTGGCCCGCCCCCGCCACCTGCCCCCCTTCCCCCCAACCTCACGCCGGCGTTGTCGCGCTCGTCCTTCACCCCATATCCGCTCTCCTGCCGGCGGAAATTCACCTCGTTCTTCCTCATGTACAGCTCGTGCAGGTCCCGCGCCGACAGCCCCGCCACCTGCGCCAGCGACACGAGGAAATGGAGCAGGTCCGCGATCTCCACCCGTACATTCTCCCGGTCGTACCTCTGATACCGGGCCCACCATTTCCATGGCAGCGAATCGACCAGCTCGGCCGTTTCCTGCGCGAGCGCCCGGCAGTACTGCAACAACCAGTGGACCTGCTGATCCTCCGTCATCCGCGCGGTGTCCACGCCGATGCGCCGGTTGAGCGCCTCCTGGCACGCGAAGATTTCCTCGAGCATGTCCCGCTTGGCCATCTCGTCCGCTCCCCGTGCCGGCCCGTCGACCGACCCGCCGACTCTAGCACGACCTTGTCCGAGAAGGCCCGGGAGACGCGCCCGGCGCTTCCCCACACCGCGAGCGAGACGGGAACGGCTGCGGTCCCCCGACCGGGAAGCCCCGGATGGGGCCGGCGGTCGTCGGGGCACGGCGCCGGCGACGCCCCGGCAGGGTCCGGCGGACCCGGTTCGGAAAATGCCGTTCCCGCCCCGGGCCGTCCTCGACGACGCGACTCCTGTGCTACTCTCCTTCTTGTGCTGCGCCCGGTCGTCCGCTGCCCGATGTGCGGCGAGGCCGTCTGGACCGATCGTCCGAGATGCGAGGTCTGCGGGGTGGCCTTCGGCTTCTCCCCGGCCGGCACCGGCCTGTCCCCGGCCGCGGCGCCGGCGCGCGACCCGCACAGCACCGGCGCCCCGCCGGCGGAGGAGGTTCGCGGGGAAAGGGTGGCGACCACCGAAGGCTCCGGCCGCTCGTCCCTCGGCATCCCGCTGCTTGGCCGTCACGCCCTGATCGACCGCCTCCAGACCCACCTCCGGCAGGCGCTCGCCGCACGGCGCTCGGCGGCCGCCGTCATCCACGGGGCTCCCGGGAGCGGCAAGTCGGCGGTCCTCGCCGCGGCCGCGGGGGCGCTGGTGACGTCGACGGGAGCGGCGCGGTTCGAGATTCGCCTGCCGCCGACGGCGCGCGAGCCGCTGGCGCCGATCGAGCGGCTGGTCGAGCGGTGGGCTGGCGAGGGGATGACCGACCGGCACGACCCGGCGTCGCTGCCGCGACGCATCTCGCGGCGCCTGCACGAGTTCGGCACGGCGGTGTCGGCCGCGGAGGCGGCCGAGGTGGAGGGGCGGCTAGGGGTGCTGAGCGGCTCGCGGGGGGTCGAGGCGCCTTCCTCCGGCCAGGAGGTGCTGCGGCGGCCCACACCGTACCTGGACGCCCTCGCCGCGGCGTTCCGCTACGACACCGATCGCGGGCCCGTCCTGATCCTCCTGGACGGCCTCGACCGCGCCACCGACGAAGGGCGCTTCCTGCTGGCCGGACTGGTCCGACGGCTCGCCGACCGGCCGCTGGCGTGGATCGTCGCCTCGCGCACCCCGGACGTGTCCACCATCTTCACCGCAGCGGTGCCGACCGAGACCTGCGAGCTCGAACCGCTCGCGGAGAACGACCTGGCCACCCTCGTCCAGGCCTGCCTGCGTTTGCCGCCGTCCCGCGATCTGCTATCGCTGGTCCAGCGGCTGTCGCACGGTCACCCGGGACGCGCCCTCGACGCCGTCCGCTCGCTGGAACAGTCCAAGGCGCTGCGGCGCGAGGACGGGATCGTGCACGTCGATGCCGCCGCCGTCGGCGAACGCCTGGGGACGGAAACGGCGGAGGCGCTGGTCGGCGTGCAGTGGGAAGGACTGTCCGTCGCCGAACGCGCGACGCTGCAGGCGGCGGCGGTGCTGGGCGAGGTGGTGTGGGACGAGGCGCTGGTCGCGCTCGAACGCGCCCGCCGACCCGGACCGCTCCCGGACGGACGGTTCGAGTCGCACCACCTGGAGGACCTCGAGGCGATGCGCGATCGCCTGGGCGGACTGTGCCGCGCCGGCTTCCTGGTTCGCCAGGAGGAGAGCGAGTTTCCCGGCACGCAGGAATACGTCTTCGCCCTCGACGGCCTCCGCACGTTCGTGCTCGGCACCCTCGCCGGCGACACTCGCGCCCATCTTCACCTCGCCGCCGCCCGGTGGCTCGAGGTGCGCGCGGCGGGCAAGAGCGGCTTTGTCGAGACGATCGCGGGGCACCTGGCCGCCGGCGGGCTGCCGGCTTCGGCCGCGCAGCGCTACGGGGAGGCGGCGGAGGAGGCGCGCCGCCGGACGCTCTACGAGCGGGCGGTCGGCCTGTACAGACGCAAGCTCGAACTGCTCGAGGCCGACGACCACCCGGGACGACTCGCCGCGCTCCACGACCTCGGGACCGTGCAGGTCGCGATGGGTCGCACCGACGCCGCGGAGGAGTCGTTTCGCCAGATGCTCCGCAGCGCCTGGACCCTCGGGGCCCCCGGCAAGGTCGCCGTCGCCCTCTCCAAGCTGGGCCGCCTCTCCCGCGGCCGCGGGGACTACGCCGCCGCCCTGCGCGACCTCGACGAGGCGCTCCGCCTGTTCCGCCAGTGCGGCGACCAGGTCGGCGTCGCCGCCGCCCTCGCCGACATCGGTTCTCTCCGCTTCCTCCTCGGCCAGTACGCCGAGGCGCGGCGCTGCCACCGCGAGGCGCTCGCCCTGCGCCGGGAACTGGAGGACGATCGCGGCAGCGCCCTGGCCCTCCTGCACCTGGCGATGCTCGACCGCGCCGAAGGATGGCTCGACCGCGCCGCCGCCAAGACCCAGGAGGCCCTGCGCCTCGGGGAGAACTCCGCCGCCCAGGAGGAGCTGGCCCAGGCGATGAACGTCCTCGGCGTCCTGGCCTTCGACCGCGGCGACCTCCAGAGCGCCGCCGGCTATTTCCAGGAAGGGCTCAAGCTCGCCACCGGCGCCGACCGCCGCATGGAATGCTACCTGCTCAACAACCTCGGGGAGGCCCAGCTCTGGGCCGGCCAGCTCGACGAGGCCGCCCGCAACCTCGCTCGCGCCATGGAACTGGCCAGCGAACAGGAAGACCGGCGGGCCCTCGGCGAAACCCACCGCAACGTCGCCCGACTTTCGATCTGGCAGCGCCGGCCCGAACGCGCCGCGGCCTACGCCGACCGTGCCCTCGCCCTGGCCCAGCAGATCGGCAACGAGGAGTCGCTCGGACTCGCCTGGGTGCTGGTCGGCGAGGTGCGCGCGTTCGCCGGCGCGCCGGCCGGCGCCGAGCCGCCCGACGTCTGCTTCCGCCGGGCGATCGACATCTTCCGGCGCATCGGCCACCAGGTGGAGCTGGCCCGCGCGCTGTACTCCTACGGCCACGTCCTGCGCGCCCAGGGTCGCGCCGCCGACGCGCAACCGGTCCTCCGCGAGGCGCTCGAGTTGCTCACCCGCCAGGGCAGCACCCTGGCCGATCGCGTCCGCCGGCTCCTCGAGTGACCGACGCCGTCGCGGCGCGCGGGCTCGTTCGGCGGCTCCCGGTCGGCCTCACGCGGCGAAGGGCAGGGCGAGCGCGCTGAAGAGCTGGCGCTCGGCGTGCGCCCGAACGTAGGCGGGATCGATCCGCGGCACGATCCGCGCCGTGCGGACCGACGCGTACCAGTGCACCGCCACCGTTTCCGGCGGCAGAACCTCGTCCAGCGTCCGAGGCCGACCCACCCGGAACCAGTGTTCCGAGATTTCCGGCGGGAGCGGGTAGAACCGCGGCGGCGGATGGACCACCACCTCCGCCCGCCGCGCCTCGGCCACCGTCTCGCCGAGCAGGTGGGTACCGAGCGCGTAGCGCCGGCGGCGCCGCTCGCGGGGACACTCGATCATCCGGCACAGCAGCTCGACGACGAACGGATGGCCCCGCTCCGCACCCAGGACGGCGTTGTTCGGCGCCGCCGGGTACCAGCGGGCGACCCGGCGGAAGGCGCGGTCGCCGGCCGGGAGGCGGCGCAGAAGATCGCGCACCAGCAGCTTCACGCCCGCCGCCGCCCAAACCAGCGGGTTGCGCGAGCGGCGCACGCGGAACGGCAGCGCCAGCCGCTCCAGGCCGCAGAACGCCTCGGCGCGCCGCAGGTCGTCGAAGGGGCGCACCGTCACCGTGTCCGCATCGAGGTACACGCCGCCTTCCGCCGCCAGGATGGCCGCCCGCAGCACGTTCGCCTTCGCCGCCGGGGCGGCCAGCTCCGCATACACCTCGCCCAGCGGGGCCGCCAGGGGTCCCAGCCGGGCGAACACCGCGAGCGGGTCGAGTCGCCGGATCTCGATCCGCGGTTCGGCGCGCAGCGCCTCCGGCCCCGGGCCGGGTTCCAGCTCGTCGGCGTGGTGCAACACGACGCGCGAGAAGCCGCCTCGCCGCGCCGCCGACACCGCCGCCAGCGCGTGCGCCCACGGCAGCCGGCGGCCGAACCAGATCAGATGCGCCCGCGCCGGAATCATGCCGCCCTCCCCCACCGGCCGACCGTGTCGTCGTCCGCGAGGCGCCGCGCGATCGGCTCCACGGCCGCCTCCCATCCGGAACGCGCCGCGCGCGCCCGCGCTCCGCAGGACAGCCGGCGCCGCAAGGCCTCGTCGGACAGCAGGCGCGTGAGCGCGGCGGCGAGGGCGGGGGGATCATCGGGCGGCACCAGCAGTCCCGAGACGCCGTCATCCACGGCATCCGGGACGCCGCCCGAGCGGCAGGCGACCGACGGCGTGCCGCACGCGGCCGCCTCCAGCAGCACCAGGCCGAACCCCTCGACGTCGCCGTTCGGCTCCTCCCGCGCCGCCAGGACGAACAAGTCGGCGGCCGAGTAGAGCGCCGGCAGATCGCGGTCCGGGACGCGCCCCAGGAACCGCGCCGGGACGCCCAGTCCCCGCGCGAGGGCTTCGAGCCGCGGGCGGTCGGGACCGTCGCCCGCCACGACGAGAGCCGGGGGGGGCAGCGATCGCGGCAGCGCGGCGCAGGCCCGCAGCAACGTGTCGATCCCCTTGCGCCGGACCAGCCGGCCCGCGGACAGCACGACGGGCCGTCCCGCCGGCGCCAGCCGCCGCCACGGCCCCGGGTCGACCGGTCGGAACCGGCCGAGGTCCACCCCGTTCGGCGCCGTCACCACCCGGCCGGGCGGGACGCCCAGCCCCCCCACCAGACCCGCGGTGAACCGGCTCACCGCGAACACCGCCGCGGCGCCGCCCAGGATCGCCGCGCGCCACCGGCGCTGTGCCGGGCCGAGCGGTGTCCAGCGCAGCTCCCGGCCGTGCGCGGCGACGTAGTACCGGTCGATCCATCCCGCCCGTCGCGCCAGCAGCGCCGCGCCCGCGGTCGCCGTCTGCGCGCACAGCACCGCCCGCGCCCCGCTGCGGGCGAGGGCCCAGGGAAGGGCGAGCGGCAGGATCGCGCCGAAGGCCGAGGTATGCGGCGTGCGCCAGCGCAGGACGGGACACGGCATCGTCGCGTCGTGCGCCTCGTCGCCCGGGGCGGCCGGCGCCAGCACCGTCACCTCGCAGGAACGCGCCAGCGCCCGCGCCACGCGATCGGTCCAGGTCTGCACTCCGCCGACGGCCGGCGGGAAGTCCTGCGACACCACCAGCAGCCGCATCGCCCCCCTCCTCAGGACGCGCCCGACTCGCCGGTCGCCTCACGCCCGGCCTCCCAGAACGCCCGGAACGCGTTCTCCCACGTGCGCTGCTCGGCATGCAGCCGTCCCTGGTACCCCATCTCCTGGCGCAGCTCCCGGTCCGCCACCAGCCGCCGCAGGGCCGCGGCGAAGTCCTCCACGTCGCCCGCCCGGGCCACCAGCCCCGTCCGCCCCTCGACGATCACCTCGCGCGGCCCTCCCTGATCCGTCACCACCGCCGGCAGCCCCGCCGCCTGCGCTTCCAGCACCGCCGAACCGTAGGTGTCGGTCGCCGAGGGGAAGGCGAACACGTCCGACGAGGCGTACAGCGCCGCCAGCTCCTCCCCCTCCACGAAACCCGTGAACACCACGCCCGGCACGTCGGCCCACTGGCGCCGCAGCTCGTCGAGATACGGGCCGTCGCCCACCACGACCAGCTCCACGTCGTCCCGCTCCCGTCGCAGCCGCCGGTACGCCTCGCCGAGCAGGTCCAGCCCCTTCTCCCGCGAGACGCGTCCGACGTAGAGCAGCTTCGTCGCCCCGTTGAGCCCGTAACGCTTCCACACCGTCCCGTCCCGGCGGTCGGGATGGAACAGCGTGACGTCGGTTCCCTTGGGGAAGATCCGGATGTCCTTCGCCGCCAGACCGTTTTCCTGCAACCGCCGCCGGTACGCCTCGGTCAGCACGTAGATCCGGTCGACCTTGCCGTACAGGAACCGCACCAGGTGCCAGGCGAGCTGTTCCATCGCGGGGTCGTCGGTCAGGATCCGGGCGTAGTTCGGCAGGTCGGTGTGATAGACGGCGACGGTCGGCAGGTCGAGGATCTTGGCGATGGCCAGCGCCGCCAGCCCGACCGGCCCGGGCGTCGAGATCACGATCCGCGTGAACCGCTCCTTCTCGCACCAGCGCAGCATCTCGAGCAGCGGCGGAATCGACAGAACCATCGACTCGTACTCGGGCAGCGCCGCGTGGTGGATCGGCGTGAAGTTCCGCAACCGGCCCTCGAACGGCGGCGGCGTCGGGTGACACGTCACCGTCGTGATCGGCGTGTCGTATCGCTCCGCGAGTTTGGCCACCGTCTGGATCGTCCGGGCCACGCCGTTGACGTCGAACACCGTGTCGGTAAACCACGCCCACTTCTCCGGCCGCCCCGCCCCGGGCTCGGGCAACCCGTATTCCCGCGCCACCCGCCGCTGGTACCGCTTGTCGGCGTGCAGGTGGTGGAACCCCATCAGGTACGGGATGGCCAGGATCCCGGTCGGGAAGACCAGCGACAACTTGGTGAAGGCGTCCATCAGCCGGCCCTGGCGCGCGTGCTCCCACCAGGCGGTCAACGCCCGCCGGATCAGCGTGTTGAAGATCTGGTTCACGATCGCGAAGGTCTCCTCCTGCAGGTCGCGGCCCACCACCCGGTCGAACAGCAGGTTCGGGTCGTGCCAGTCGCGCATCACGATCCGCACCAGCCCCTCGACCAGCATCTCCTCCGGCGTCGGCTCGTCCGGCGGCTCGGGAGCACCTTCGGCGTGCGCCCGGAACCGCGACGCCAGCTCCACCTCCTCGATCTGGTCCCCGTACGCCAGCCGCGCCAGCTGCGTCGCCCGCTCGTGCAGCGGGCCGGGGTCGCAGAACCGGTTCAGCATCGTCTCCGCCGTGCTGGTGAGCGCGCAGTGCGCAAAGGTCAACGCGCTGGCCCCCAGCCCGCGCCCGCGGCTCTCCCGCCCCCGTACCGCCCGCAGGAACTGCGCGACATCCTCCGCCGCTGGCACCTCCGTCCACGCCCGGGCGAGGAAGAATCCCGAGTGGTCGTCGCTGCCGCCGAGCCGCCCCTTGCGCCACGGCTCCGGAAACGCCGGCTCGATCCCGTGCTTGTGCGACCACGCCTCGATCCGCTCCGGCGTGAGCCGCGCCAGGAACTCCCGGTTGAGCCGGTTTCCCTCCGGTAGCTGCAGCCCGTTCACCTCCTCGAAGTGCTCGAACAGAAGCACCAGCTGCTCCAGATGTCGCGGCTCCAGCCGTCCTCCCACGTCGTGCATCGGGTGCGCCACCGAGGTCACCACCCCTTGCTCCCGGAAGTAGGCCGCGAACTCGCGCACGTCCCGGGCGAAGTACCGCCCGCGCCGGAACTGCTCGTCCGTCAGGTCGTACGCGCACACGTGCACCTCGGTCTCCTCACCCGGAAACCGCACCGTGAACTCGCAGGACACGAACGCGTCGTCGTGTCGCTCGGCGATCTCGACCGCCCCGGCGATCGTGTCGTGATCGGTGATCGTCACGAACGCCATTCCCCGCCGCTTGAGCCGCCGGTACAGCTCCTCCGGTGCCGTGTAACTTTCGCGCGCGCCCAGCTTCCGCAACGGCCAGTAGACCGGCCGATCCGAATGCCGGCTGTGGCAGTGCATGTCGACCTTGACCATCGCCACCTCCCGCGGGCCCTCCCCCCGGTGACCCGCGGATCCGGGAAGAGCGAGATCCGTGCCGCGCGTTTCGCGTGGAATGCCGCAGGCCCGCCTGTGCGCGGGAAATCACACTGTGCCGCGGCGGGACCACGCCCCCCGCCGCTCCCACAACACGACCAGCACCGGCAGCACCGCCAGCGTCGCCGCCAGCACCGCCCCCAGGCCGACCATCGCGGTCCACCCCAGCGTCGCCAGCCCGCGGTGTCCCGTGCAGGTCAGCGCGCCGAATCCGGCGGCCGTCGTGAGCGTCGACAGCGCCACCGCCGGCCCGGTTCGCCGCAGCGCCTCGCCGATCGACCCGCGCCCCAGCTCCCGATAGCGGTGCATCAGGTGAATCGCGCCGTCGATCCCTGTCCCGACCACGACCGGAAACACCACCGCCGAGTAGAACGTCACCTGCAGATCGAGCACCGCCAGCAGCCCCAGGAACCAGACGAATCCCACGAGCAGCGGGACGTAGGCCAGCAGCGCGGTGGTCACGCGCCGGAAGTGCGCCAGCAACAGGCCCAGCACCACCAACAGCGCGAGCCCCGTGACCGCGGCCCCTTCCTCCCGGAGGAAACGGATGATGTCGGCGAACACAAACGCCGACGACGCGACCGGCACGGTCGTCCCGTCCGGCAGCCGCAGCGACTGCCACCGCTCCTGCAGGCGGATCGCCTCCCGGCCGTCGTTGAGGTTCCCCTCCGTCAGCAGGTAGGCGAACCGGCCCTCCGTGCGCCCGTCCCGTTCCCGGAACAGCGCCCGCGCCCAGTCGGGGAACCCCGGCGCCTCGGGAGCCACCGGCGACATCCGCAGCCGCTCGCGCCAGCGTTCCAGCCGCGCGAACTGCCGGTCGTCCAGCCGGTCCTCGTAGAAGCCGAACGCCGGATCGCTCATCCACTCGTCGATCTCGCGCAGCAGCACCGCCTTGCGTTCCTGGTCCGGCGGCACGAACGAATCGAGCGCGGCGACCTCGCGCACCCCCGGCTCGCCGGCCGCCATGCGCCGTCGCGCCTCCTCCGCGGCCGCTCGCGCCTGCTCCGGCGTCTCCGCCAGCAGCACCGCCGGCGAGCTGGTGTACCCGCGAACCGCCGACCGGGTCGGCAGTCCACCCCGCACGATCCGCGCGCTCCCCAGTTTCCCGTAGTCGTCGTCGAAGCCCAGGTCCGCCGCGAACCTTCCGCAGAGCGCCGTGAGCACGCCCAGCGCCACCAGCGCCCCGATCGCGAAGCGGCGTCGCGGCGGGGCCGCCGCCCCGCAACCGCTCCCCGTCCTGCGCCGGATCCGCTGCGGACGCCACCGCTCCGCGACCGTCGCCACCGCCGGAAACGCCGCGAACGCCGCCACCATCGAGACCGGCAGGCCGATCAGGCACAGCAGCCCGAACTCCGAGAACGCCCGGAACGAGGACGGGATCAGCATGGCGAACGCCGCCACCGTCGTCCACAACGCCGCCCCCGCCGCCCTTCCCGTCCCGCGGAACGTCCGCTCCAGCGCCTCGACGTGCGCCCGCCCCGCCTCCCGCTCCTCGCGGTAGCGCCGTCCAAGATGGATCCCGAAATCGATCCCCAGACCCGTCAGCACGGCGAAGATGAACGCGGTCAGCACGTTGAGCGACCCCAGCAGCAGGGCGGCCACGCCCAGGCACATCACCATTCCCCCCGCGAGCGGCAGCAGCACGTACGCCAGCGCCCGGAGCTGCCGGAAGGCGAGCAGGATCAAGAGCGCCATGGCCGCGGCCGCCGCCAGGGTGGCCGTCCGCACGTCCCGCGCGATCGCCGCCGCTTCCACCACCCGCGACCGGAACGCCCCGCCCGTCTCCGCGCGCATCCCCGGATGGAAATCGGCCGGCCGGAGCGGCTCCGCCCGTCCCGGGTCGATCCCCGCGCATTCCACCGCCGGGCGAGAGCCGATCAGGCAGTCCGCGCGTTCCACTGCCGAGCGGGCCAGGTCGAGGTCCACGGCGGATCCGCGGAACCGCACCAGGAGCACCGTCGCCGTCTCGACCGGCGCCCCCGGCGCCGCCCCCGCGACCTCCGTCTCGAGGTACACGAAGCCGTCGTCGGCCGTCCCGTCGTCCGCCCCTGCGGCATCCCCGTCCTCCTCCCACCCCGCGAACCACTCCCCGGGGTCGCCGAAGTCGTCGCCCAGCTTCGCCCGGTACTTCTCGACCAGCCCCGGCGGTACGATCTCGGGGGGTGGTTCGCCTTCGAGATCGATGTAGGCCGGGTTCGAGTGCACCTTCTCCCAGCGCACGCGGCGCGCCAGACCGTCGCGCACGGCTTCGAGGTCCGCGACGTCGGCATAGTACAGGGCGCGCTCGCGGAAGTACCGCACGTCGAGCCGGAAGAACACCTCGGGCTGCTCGGGCCATCGTTCGATCGCCGCCGCGACCTCGGCGAGGAACCGCCGGTTCGCCTGCCGGTCGGGCGACTGCGCGGTGATGTAGAGCGCCTCCGTCGATCCGACCCGTTCCGCGGCCAGCCGCAAGTGGCGCACGCTCGGCGAATCCTCCGGCAGCACCGCCCCCAGGTCCGCCACGATCCGCAGGTCGCGCGCGGCGAGCAGCGAGGCGCTGCAGACCGCCCCCACCGCGATCAGCACCGCCCAGGGGTGCCGGGCGCTCCAGGCGGGATAGCGGCGCAACCGATCGCGGAGGCGCGACAACATGCCCGCGAGCGATGCAAGCCGCGGGCCGCGCGGCCCCCGCTTCCCTCGGTGCGGCATTCGTGGGGGAAAACGGCCGTCGCCCCCCGCCGGCGTGTGGCGCAGCGACGACAATGGGAGGGCGGCGCCTCAGCCCGATGCTCCGCACGTCGGGAACCGGTACGCGGAACCGTCCCGCGACCCGTCTCCGCGCGGCCCGGTCTCCGGCACGCGACGTCGGCAGCGCACCGGAGACGTAGCGCGCCGAACTGTTGTAGACTGCGCGTCCATGGCGGGACGGACCATCGCGATCGGCGATCTCCACGGTGACCTCCAAGCCTTGCTCCGGCTGCTGGAGCGCCTCCCGGCCCTCGATAGCGACGACACGCTCGTCTTCCTGGGCGACTACGTTGACCGGGGTCCCGACTCCCGTGGCTGCGTCGATTTCGTGTCGCGCGAGCTGCCGCGGCGCACGCCGGCGAGAATCGTGCCGCTGTGCGGCAACCACGAGGATGCGTGGCTTCGCGTCATCGATGTCGGCTGGCCGGAGTTTCTCGGTCCACCCGGCAACGGCGTCCTCCAGTGCTACCGCTGCTACGTCGGACAGCCCCAGCCCGAGCTGGGGCAGATGCCGACGGAGGAGGAGTATGCCGCCATGTCCCGCGGCGCCTTCTTCCCCCCCGAACACGTCGCCTGGTTCCGCTCGCTGCGGCCGTGGTACGAGGACGAGCATGCGATCTACGTGCACGCCGGCCTGCCGTGGTCCGAAGGTCGCTTCCTCCATCCGTCGGAGGTCGAGCCGGTGATGGCGCTGTACTGGGTGCGCGACGAGAGGTTCTATCGCGAGTACCGGGGCAAGCACGTCGTGGTTGGGCATACGACGACCAACGAGCTGCCCCAGGAACTGAGCAAGTTCACGCCGGCCGACCCGGACGACCTGTGGGCCGGCGACTACGTCACCGCGCTGGACACCGGCTGCGGCAAGCCGGGCGGTTTCCTCACCGCCTTCGAGTTGCCCGCGCGGTACGTGTACGAGTCCCGCTGATCCGGACCCGGCGCGCCGTCGAACCCTCCGCCCCGCGACCGCCGACGGCGGACGGTGTCATCGCCGGCGCAAACCGCGGAGACAGCGCGCAACCCCCTGCGCGCGGAGGCGTCGGAGCCGAGCCGACCGAGCTCTCCATGGATCCTCGGGGTGCCCTCGCATTCCCGTCCGCAACCGGGACCCCCACGACGCCCGCCGGCGCGCAGGTCCCCCGTTCGCGAGGACAACCGCAGGGCGGGCCCCAGCCGAAACCCACCAACGTCCTTGCTGGTTCCGGGAGCGGGAGACGGGATTTGAACCCGCGACGTCCACCTTGGCAAGGTGGCACTCTACCCCTGAGTTACTCCCGCACGCGCCCCATCCGCGCAATGGCGGCTTGTAGCCGCAAGCCCACGAGGTGTCAAGCTGCCCCCTGCAGCCGGCGGTGGACGAGCCGGGCCGCCATTGACCGGGCGGGGTCGCCGAGCGTATCTTCCGGTTTGTCCGGGCGGCGCGCGGTGGCGCCGTGCCGGCGGGACGATTCCGGCGGGGCGCCCGCCGAGCGAGGAGAACACGATGTCCGGCCACAGCAGATGGAGCACGATCAAGCACAAGAAAGGGGCCGCCGACGCCAGGCGCGGCAAGATCTTCACCAAGGTGATTAAGGAATTGACCGTGGCAGCCCGGATGGGCGGCGGCGATCCCGATGCCAATCCCCGCCTGCGCCGCGCCCTCGAGGAAGCCCGCTCCAACAACATGCCCAACGATACCGTGATGCGTGCCATCAAGCGCGGCACCGGCGAACTGGAGGGGGTGAACTACGAGGAAGTGAGCTACGAAGGTTACGGGCCCGGCGGCGTCGCGATCCTCGTCGAGACGATGACCGATTCGCGCAATCGAACCGTCTCCGAGATCCGCCACATCTTTGCCCGCTACGCCGGCAACCTCGGGGAGAACGGCTGCGTCGCCTGGATGTTCCACGAACGCGGCGTGATCTCCGTCCCCAAGAGCGCCGCCGACGAGGACAGGCTGATGGAGGTGGGCCTGGACGCCGGGATCGAGGAGATCGTCGATCAGGGCGACCAGTGGGAGGTCCAGACCGCTCCCGACAAGCTCGACGCGGTCAAGAAGGCGCTCGCCGCCGCCGGGATCGAGTTCGGCGAGGCGAGGCTCGAGAAGATCCCGACGACCACCGTCCGGCTCGAAGGCAAGCAGGCCGAGACGATGCTCAAGCTGTACGAGGCGCTCGAGGATCACGACGACGTCCAGCATGTCTGGGCCAATTTCGACATTCCCGACGAGCTGATGGAACAGTCGTAGAGGAGCGGCTCGGGCCGCCTGACGTGACGAGCCAACCCCGCCGGCCCTGCGTTCTCGGCATCGATCCCGGATCGTCCCGCACCGGCGTCGGTCTGATCGCCCCCGACGGCACCCGCTACCGGCTGGTGCACCACGAGGTGATTCGCGCCGAGGGGGACCTGCCGGACCGGCTGGCGTGCATCCGCGCGCGGCTCGTCGAGCTGTTGGCCGAGCACGCTCCGTGTTCGGCGGCGTTCGAGGACGTGTACCACGGGCATTCGGTCCCCAGCGTCGTCAAGCTGGCGCAGGCGCGCGGGGTGGCGTTGTGCACGGTGGCCGAGGCGGGGGTGGCGATCGCCAGTTACCCGCCCGCCGTCGTCAAGCGCGCCGTGACGGGCAGCGGGCGCGCCGAGAAACCCCAGGTCGCCCGGATGGTCGCCGCGATCCTGGGTCTGCACGCGCCGCCCCCCGCCGACGCCGCCGACGCCCTCGCCGTGGCCCTCTGCCACGCCATGCACCCGGGGTGGAAACCGTGATCGATCGGCTCGCCGGAACGATCGTCCTCTCCGAGCCCGGCCGCGTGGTGCTCGACGTCCACGGCGTCGGCTACCAGGTGCTCGTGCCCGAACGGGATCTGGAGCGCCTGCCGGTCGGTGCCAACCGCGTCGTCCTGCACACCCACGTCGTGTACGGCGCGGACCGCCAGGAGGCGTTCGGCTTCCTCACCGTGCGGGAGCGCGACGTCTTCCGGCAGCTCCTGATGGTGGCGGGCGTCGGGCCCCGCACCGCCCTGGCCGTGCTGTCGGGGATGACGGTCGAGGCGTTGCGCGAGGCGATCCTGCGCGAAGACCGCAAGGCGCTCCTCCGGACCCCTGGTGTCGGGCCGAAGCTGGCCGGCCGCCTGCTCCTCGAACTGAAAGACAAGGCGCTTGCCTGGGCCGCCGAGACCCCCGGCGTCGCCCCCGCCGGCGGCCCGCGGGCCGACGACGAGCGGGCCGCGCAGGCGCTGGCCGGGATGGGGTATCGTCCGGCCCATGCGGCGCACGCGGTCGAGGTTGCCCGGGCGAAGCTGGGGGCCGAGGCGACCTTCGAGCAGATCCTGCGGCAGGCGCTGCAGGAGGCGGTGGGATGAGGCGGGTCGGCCCGGCGAGTCGGCGTCGAGGGTGAGGGACAGCGATGCGGGGCGAACGGCCGAACCGGGGGATCACCGACGCGGCAGCGAACGAACTGGACGAGGCGACCGAGGCGTCGTTGCGCCCCCGGCGGCTCGACGAATTCATCGGCCACGCCGACCACCGCGCGAACTTGCGCGTCTTCATCGAGGCGGCCCGCCGGCGCGGCGACCCGCTCGATCACGTCATCCTCTGCGGTCCCCCCGGCCTCGGCAAGACCACCCTGGCCCACATCCTGGCCCACGAGATGGGGGTGACGCTGCATGCCACGAGCGGCCCGGCGATCGAACACAAAGGGGTGCTCGCCGGCCTGCTCACCAAGCTCGGGTCCCGCGACGTCCTGTTCATCGACGAGATCCACCGCCTCAACCCCGTGGTCGAGGAGCACCTCTATCCGGCGATGGAGGACTTCCGCATCGACATCGTCACGGGGGACGGGCCGCACGCCGCCACGCTCCAGCTTCCCTTGAAGCCGTTCACCCTGGTCGGCGCCACCACCCGCACCGGGCTGATCACCTCGCCGCTGCGGACCCGCTTCGGCATCGAGATCCGCCTCGACTACTATCCGGCGGACGACCTGGCGGCGATCGCGCGCCGCAGCGCGAGGCTGCTGGGGGTCGAGTGCGACGACGCGGCAGCGGCGGAACTGGGCCGACGCTCGCGCGGCACTCCGCGCCTCGTCAACCGCTACCTCGCCCGCGCCCGCGACTTCGCCCAGGTGCTGCACGACGGCCGGATCACGCGCGAGGTGGTGGACGAGGCGCTGGGACGCCTCGGCGTCGATGCCGAAGGGCTGGACGAGATGGACCGCAAGTACCTGCGGACGATCGCCGAACAGCACGACGGCGGTCCGGTCGGCATCGAAACGCTCGCCGCGGTTCTCGGTGAACCCCGCGACACGCTCGAGGACGTTTACGAGCCGTACCTGCTCCAGCAGGGATGGATCCAGAAGACCCCCCGCGGACGCATCACCACCGCCAAGGTCAAGGCGCATCTCCGGATCGCCGAGCGCAAGGGCGGCCAGAAGACGCTGTTCTAGGAGGAAGCGAGCCGCGCGGGTCCAGGCGACGGCTTGGGTGCGGGCACCGGCTAGCCGGGAAGGCTCGGGCGGCTGTCGCGCGAGCCGGGGACCAGGTGGCGCACCGCAAAGGTACCCTCGAAAACCCGGCGCGCCGGCCCCTCCATCCGCACCGGCTGGTCCGGCGCCGGTGCCGTCAACCGCAGGTCGCCGCCCGGCAGGTGCACCGTCACCGTCCTGCCCCACGGGATGCGGCCGGTGAGCGCCGCCGCCACCACCGCCGCCGCCGCGCCGCTTCCGCAGGCCCGCGTGAATCCGCAACCCCGCTCGTACACGTCGAGGCGCAGTTCGGCGTCGGACAGCAGCCGCGCGAACCCCACGTTGACCCGTTCGGGGAAGGCCGCGTCGGATTCGATCGCCGGCCCCAAGGTCCGCCGCTCCTCCTCGCTCTCCACGTCGAAGGTCACCACGTGCGGGTTGCCCATCGAGACCGGCACGAAGCGCACATCGCGGCCCTGGCTCCGCCGCACCAGCTCCCGAGCACCGTCCGGCAGGACCACCGGTACCTCGGCCGGCTCGGTGCGAGGCACCGTCAGTTCGACCTCCACCCGCGACACCGCGGACCCCTCGGCGACGATCCGGCAGCGCACCGGGCCGGCATCCGTGTCGACCACGAACGGTCCCAACGGCCCGCCGTGGCGGTCGCGCAGATGCTTGGCGACGCAGCGCACCCCGTTGCCGCACATCGCCGCCGGGCTGCCGTCGCGGTTCCAGTAGCGCATCCGGCCGAGCGCGTCCTCGACCCGCGGCGCGCCGATCACCAGCAACCCGTCCGCCCCGATCCCCAGGTTCCGGTCGCAGACCGCCGCCACCAGAACCTCCGACAGTTCCAGCCGGTCGAGCGGGTCGTCGATCAACACGAAGTCATTTCCCAGACCCTCGTACTTGGCGAACGGGATCAGGTCTGCCATTTCGATCCGAGTCTTACTCGCCCCAGCCGGTCTGTCAAAGAGTCCGCGCCGGCGCGTCCATCCCCGCCGGGCGGATTGCCAGAAAGTCAGCGGCCCGGACGCCACGACGACAGACCGGCCAGGGTGGCAGCCGCCCGGCGTCGGGCCCCACGGGATTCCGCGGGGATTCCGGAAGGGGACCGCGTGGCACACGGGTTGCTATTCGATCACCCTGATGCGGCGCGTGACGATCTACGGAATCGCCCTTGCGTTGGCCGTCGTCGCCGTCGTCCTCGGCGTCGACCTGCTCACGCAGACCGACGAGGAACGGATCGAACGGATGCTCGACGAGATGCGCTCGGCCGCCGCTGCCGGCCGCTCCGACCGCCTGGCCGCTCGGCTCGACGTGGACGGCGAGGGGTTCGAGATCGCGGTCGGACGGGAACGTCAGCGTCTCGGCCCCGACGACATGGAAGCGCTCGAAGAGTACCTCGCGGACAGCCTCGCCTGGCTCGCCGACGTCTCGCTGCGCCTCGAAGGGATCACGGTGCAGGTATCGGGCGACCGGGCGCACGCCTATTTCCGCGCGGTCCTGCTTCGCCGCGACGCCGAGGACCGGTCGGTGCCGATCGACCTTGCGCTCCGCCGCGTCGGCGACGACTGGCGGGTGACGCGCTTCCGCGCCCTGGCCGGGGCGGGCGAGCGGTCGGCCCGGCGCTAGAGCGCCGACCGGCTCGCGCGCCGCGACCCGGCGCGCCGTGGCCCGACCGCGGCGGGGGCGCGACGACCGAGCCGGGCCGGATCGGCGCTTTTCCGAACGACCGCGCGGGGCGAAACCCGGCACGGGCTCACGGAGCGGGGCCGGCAAGGCGGGTCGCCGCCAGCTCCGCGGCGACGCCGGCGATTCTGACCGTCTTGCGGCGTCCCGCGCGCCCCGCCGCCAGCGTCACGGCCGAGCGGGGCACCCCCAGCGCCTCCGCCAGCAGCCGCACCACCGCCTCGTTCGCCGCGTCCTCCACCGGGGGGGCGTGGACCCGCACCTTCAGCCGATCTCCCTGCACCGGGCCGATCCCTTCGCGCGAGGCGCGCGGCTGGACCACGATCTCGACGAACGTTCCATCGGGTGCCGCCCGACACCAGACCGGGAGACTCATGCCCCGAGACTAGTGGCCCGTCTCGCAAGTGTCGAGCGGAAAACCGCCGAGGGTGCCGAGCGGCCATGCCAGAAGCTTGCCACGCCGGT